>Ga0302271_10003178_pt1 | contig 14090 bp, 18 predicted proteins | sample III_Bog_N1_1_FD_198767 | JGI IMG/M metagenome (GOLD analysis project Ga0302271, IMG submission 198767) | Peat permafrost microbial communities from Stordalen Mire near Abisko, Sweden - III_Bog_N1_1 | ecosystem: Environmental > Terrestrial > Soil > Wetlands > Peat | place: Sweden: Abisko... | reverse complement strand
CCTTTTCTGAGTACCCAAAGCGGATGAAACCTTGAACCTGCTTCGAGCTTTAAAAGACATATATGATGTAATTGAATATATGCCGAATATCAAGGCAAGACTAAAAAGGAGTAGTTAAGTCTCTCTCCTTTTACCCCTACCAGTTCCAATCTCTTTTTGGAAATATAAACATTTGGCTTATATTGATTAAATATACCAAATGCAGTGGAATAACATTGTTTAAGTTATAAGACACTAAGTCAACTTGACATTGGTCAATAAAAAATGTACATTTGCATAGCAACTGATTAATCACTACAAAAACAAAATTCAAACTAATGACCAGACTTGTTCTGTTCACCCCACAAAACTTTCGATCAGGCTTTTTCATGTCGCACCCCAAAACTTATTTTTCACAATATAGTCAGGTTTTTTGATTTTTACTGAAACTTTTCACTTTTCCTCTCATTTCCTCTCTGAAATATCTCTTTTTTTACCCCGACACAATTTTTTCTGAACTTTATTGGTTTTTGAAAATACTATTGGTACATTTGCTTTGATTGATAAAGTATAAGTTTTGTATGCTAATTCAGTCCGTTCTTTTAAACCATCAGGTTGAAAGGAATTGACAAATAATAATGTTGACTATTAGATTAATGGTTGACTTTTGCTTTACTAGCCCCCCGTCTAGTCCCCCATGACGTAGCCCTCCCTATGTTCTGAAATAGAGCATAACGGTGCTACGCACAAAAAAATTTCCAAATTTTTTAGCAAAAATCAAGCAGCCAAGCCACGTTCTATGTAAAGAACTATATTGGCTAAATGCTTGATTTTCTCAAAGAACAACCGTATGTTGAAAATAATTTCTACAAATGAGAAATTTTTCATTAAAACAACCTACTAAATTTTCTTAGCTAACTATTTATAAAGAGGAACTACGAACTATAATTATAGAAAATACAAAACTATGAAAAGAACAAACAGAAAATTATCCGATGATACTAAACAGAAAATTAGTACACGATTAAAAGGAAAGAAGAAATCAGCAGAGCATAAAATTGCTATTTCAAAAGGTATGGAATGCTACTGGTCAACGATTCCATATTCGAGTGAGGAAAATAATAGTACTAACCTTAAATCGGATGAAAAATGAGAATATTGGTAAAGTTCAAATCGACTTTTTGAAAATGACATTTTTAGCTGAGGATGAAATCATAGAAGTGCTATCAAGACTAAAATACAATGACAGGATTGAACACGATGGGATGAAAGGCTTTGACTTATGCAGAATTCGAGACAACAAGTATGAAAATGTCTATCAAATAGGCTATTTCAACTCTAATAATTATAAAGTACTGGGGACATTACGGTTTAACCTCCAATGTGCATCAACAATGCAATATGTCAACGTCAAAAACGGAAAGAAGAAGGTTTGGATAGATATTGCCAATCCAGTATTCTACACGGAAGGAGATATTCTGTTGCTAAAGAAGGTTATCTCTAAACTCAATCTATCATTTCTTCATATTAGCTCCATTGATCTATGTGTGGATAAAACTTTTGATATTTATAAACGCATTCAACGAAATATCCGAAATAAAGACTTAGAAGTATTGGTAAATGGTAAGGCTGTTGACAAGAATGATTATTTGATTGAGGCTGAAATGAGAACTAGCGGTTCGTTACTAAAGCCTTTCCAAGTGAAATCATACTATATAAAGCAAAAGAAAGCACGTAAGGACAAAACAAAGGGAAACTATCTGATAATGTATAACAAGAGAGAGGAGGTCGTCAATGCGTCTGGAAAGCAGTATATTTTGGATTACTATGGTAACCCCGAAATATTACATAGACTAGAAGTACATATTTGCAAAGATAAGATTAATGATTACATGACCGCTAAAGGTATTTTATTCAATATCGAACTACTAACCAGTCAATTTTCTTTGAAAGAAATGTATGATTACTTTCTTAGCTCAATATTGAGATTCAGGACAATTAAGAGAGGGAAAATGGGAAGAAAAGTAAAGAACTGGAATGTTCTGTTAAGGTAGATAACAATCCCCCCTGAGAGAGCATGGTTGCAACGACTTCAATTTGTTTATTTACTCTATTTCTAAAATGGCTATTGCTTGATTCTCAATTGTATTTTGTATTATTTGAAAATGAAAGATTGTATTGATGTAATTTGTAAAATAAGATTGTAAATCACAATGAAAAAAGACTTCTTGTGATATTTATATATAAACATATTTAACATGAAACTCAACCAAACCACATTAGAGAATATAATTAGAAGTACTATTTCCACATTTAACGCAATATCAAAAAACGACACATTAATAATTGTGACTGATGAATCAAAAATTATGGCTGTATGTGGTTGTGATATTTCGTTTGATCCTGATTTGGCATTGCTATACGAGAATAAAAAGTTTATTTATTTGGATTCTGGATTTGAAAAACATAATACACGAGATAAACTAATGATAATTGCAGCTTGCATAAAAACTCATTATCAAACATTAGAAGGCATGGTTGTAGGATATGGCGATATTATGCATTATGAGCTAGTCAATGAGAGCAGATATAAAAATAATATACCTTTTGGTATTGATGGAAAACTCATAAAAGAAGACTGTAAAGATATCTAAAACTATTGTTTCAATTAAATTCCAATGAACTATTGTTCTGATTAACCAAGCCCTAAATCCGATTATGGAAATGGGGCTTGATATTTTATTCTACTAAAATTGAATTTCAAAATCCATTTTCTTATCATAATTTTCAAAGTCTACATAACTGACTTTTACTTTATTTAGTGTACTATCTAGTATTACATTCAATTCTCTTGGTTCAGTCATGAATTTATTTGAAACTTTAGTTATAATAAGTCTTTCTTTTTTCGCTTTGTTGGAAGGATCTCTCTGTAAATAAAATTTTACAAACAGTAATTGATCAGTTGTCATACTACCTCCTTCACTTGAAGTTGTTTCCAAAACATGGATACCATTATTCAACTTTCCAAGCCATTTATACGAAAAACTTATATCGTTAAAAGATAAACTTCCATCAATTTCATGATTAAAAGTATGTTCATATCCAACAACAGAACCATTTTCGCTCTTTATGCTTCTTGAACTTGCTTTCGGATCACTTTTTGATTCTTCGCATTCATTATATTTGCCTAATGTGTATGCATCTGTAATATCGACACTTACAATTGCATTAATTCCTCCATGTAAATCATATCCTAAAATTTCAGCTAAAACCCATGGATTAATTGGTTTTCCTTTATATGTGAAATTCTTATTTGCTTCAGTCAATTCTGAACTTTCTGTATTTGTCGAATCTTTCTTTTCATTTATATTACATGAGGATAAAATCGTAATTAAGCCTATTGCAATTACACATTTGTAATGTGTTTGTTTCATGATAATTTATTTTATTTATTATTTACAATCCGAATAAATCAGTCTTAGAACTTTTATAACTTGACAAATCAGAATCAGCAAAATATCCGAAATTAATTATATATTTCAATGAAGTCTTTAGCCTTATTTATGTATTTGCCATTTGGGTACTTTACCGTGTATTGCATAATCAAAGAATACCTTTTTAAAGAAATTGCATTTCCCCATGTAATCTCTTCAATTATACTATCTGCTTTTGCGATAAATTCACCATCTGAGTATCGATTTTTATAATCTTGATATGATTCTATTGAATTAGATATTTTAGACTCTTTCCATGTCAATTCATCTAATTTGTAGTTTGCTGATTTTGTGAAAATTCCATTTGGGTATTGCGATCTATACAAATTAATTGAAGATATTGAATTTCCTTTTATTGATAAATTCCAAGAATCAATTTCTCTTTTATTATTGATCAGTAAGAAATAAATCAAGAATATAAAAAGAGATGTTACTAACATGTAGATTATAATTGTTGTTTTAATTTTCATTTGATTATCTACATTTTTAATTATTAGAACAAATTAATCCTTTCTCAAAACATAACCACCACCTAAACCCAATGTCATAGTTTCATAATCAATTGAATAAGTAATTCCATATCCTCTAGAAGTATGTACTGTTAGAACATCTCCATCAACAGAATATGTTACACTTTCACCATCATTATTAGCATTATTGGAGTCGTAAATTTTTAGACTTGTATATCCATAATTTGTCATGACAGACCATGTTCCAATAAGCCAACTTAAATCACTTTTTCTTTTTTCAATAGCTTGATGATATTCAATCTTTGAATTTGCTTCAGTAATATGCTTTCCATTTGGAAAGTTACTCTTATAATTCTCAAAAGCAGATAATGAATTTTGACTTTCTGCTGAACTCCATAAATTCTCGTCTAAGAAACTGTTCGCTTTCTGAGCATATTTACCTTCTGGAAATCTTTTAAGATATAATTTATAATCTGCTTCTGTACCTTGGATTTTAATTTTTTGCCATAGTTTCTCATCAATAATTTTATTGACTTGATCGGAATATTTTCCATTTGGAAATAGCTCTATATACTTCTGATATGCTTCATAAGAGTTTGCAGCTACAGCGTTATGCCACAATACTAATTGTTCAAGACTATCTGCTTCTTGGGCATGTAATCTGTAATATGAACTGTCAGCATACAATTTGTATGATTCATAATTATTTAAACTCGTAGCTTTTGCCCATAACAATGAATCAATGCTTTGCTTTGCTTCTTTTTCATATTTCCCATTTGCGTATCCTGTTAAATAATCTTTGTACGAAGCTATTGTATTTTGGGTTTTAAGTGCTAACCATGTCTTATTTTCGATATGTTTTAACGTGAGAATCAAAATAAAAATCCCTATCAAAATTATTATCAAAGAACTAAATATAGCAACAAGGTTTCTTTTTTTACGTTTATGTTTATTGTTATCAATTAAGCTTTGTATTTGAATTTGATAATCAGAATATTCTTTTTCCTTCGGCATTAAAATTATCGCATTATCAATTGAAATTAAAGCATCTGCATTAAAGCCAAATTCTTTTTGTTTGAGCGATATAAGATACCATGTATTAGCAATTATAATATTTGATGTTTTTGTGAAATAGAATTCGATTGATTCGAGATAAGTGTCTATAAAGTCAAATATTTTATAAGTTGCATCTGGAGATAACTTAACACTGTTTACCTTCTGTATTAGGATATATGTACTTGTTTTTGCAGCAATCTCCTCATCCACTTCAATATAATACTCCTTTAGTATTTTAAAGTCTATTTTCGAGAAAACTTTTACAGCTTCATCAATTCCAGTTTCATCTTGACTGAGGCAGTATGCTAAATAAAGCTGTCCTCTATTATTGTGAATATCATTTTTGAATACTTTCTCTGAAGTATATGTTGAATTCAGTATATTTTTTCCAAGCTCAAATTCACCTTTTAATGCATAACCAATGCCAGTATAAATCAATGTTAGATTATCTTTTTGCGATAAAGAGTAAAGCTTAGTAAATACGTCTACTGCACCTGTCAAGATATTGTTTTCAAGTAAAAGTTGAGCTTTCTTAATCAGAACGGTTACATTTGAGGGTTCTAAAAATATGATTTTATCATAATAACCTAGTTCCTTTTCTTTATCATTCTGTTTGTTGGCTATATCAGCCAGTTTCTCAATTAAAGATATGTCTTTGGCGTTGTTTTGTAGTAATTGTTCTCCAATTTCAATTGCATCTTTATATTGGTCAAGTTTCAGAAAGCAAATGAAAAGCATTTCTTTTGCTGAACTATTATTCTCATCAATTGCAACAATTCTAAACAAAATACTTATAGTTTCTTTGTATTTATAGTTGTCAAAAATAAATTGTGCATAATCAGTCAACAACTCAATATTTAGTTGGTTTTTCTTTAATTTTTCTTCGAATACAATTTTATATGCATCAAACTTTGCAGAGGATTCTTTTATAACTGACAAAGGTGAACCACAATTCTTACAAAATTTTTTATCATCCTCGAAAGTTGTATTGCAATTTTCACAAATTCTAACCACGTTAGTTGGTTTAACTTCAGTTATTGATGATAGAACCGAACCACAATTATTACAGAACTTTTTACTGTCTTCAAAAGAAAGGTTGCACTTTATACAGTTTTTCATCTAGCTAAAGATTAATTATTTATAGTTTATTTCCACACTCTTCACAAAATACTACATCTTCATTTGAAATATAACATTTACCACAGTTAGAACAATAAAGGGTTTTATTTTTTGTTACATTGCTTATTTTCGGTTCACAATTGGGTTTGTTTTTTTTACTAGCAGAATCTAATATAATTATATCTGAATCATCATCTCCTATTGCGATAAGGAGGAAACCACATATAATTATAACTCCTGAAAATATCAGCAGATTTTGTTTTTCACTCATTAAACCCAGATTATTGACTCTTTCAGGTAATCCAGCACTATCAACTCCATTATAATCAACCTTCACAGTTGTATCTTTAGTGAACACATAAACTCCAAAAATAAAACCAGCTATGATTAATAGAATTCCAATTGTTGTTTTCATTATATTTCATTATTTATAGAGCTTTTGTAGTTTCCAAACGATCTATATTTGACATACATTGTACTTGTTAAGTATATGCTCGAAATTAGTTTATACTTTGATAATGGATTAAGTTGTTGTGTTTAACAGAGTAAACGCAAAGTAATAATATAAACTAATTAGCGTGTAGTACTTATGAGAAATAGTAATACAAAATCGCTTATGCTACAAATACTATAATTGATACAATTACGAAAATAATAATTAAAATTTTAAAAACATCAGTAGCAAATTTTATTATTGTGTATTTTTTTTTGATTTTTTTGATTTCAAACAATTTTGAGCCACAATTGATACAAAAATTTTTATCATCATCGAAATCAATGTTACATTTTATGCAGTTTTTCATTTATTGTTTTTTATAATTTGTTTCCACATTCTGGACAAAAAATTACACTGTCATTAGGCAAATAAGCTTTTCCACAGTTTGTACAGTAAGAAGGAGCGGAAGTGATTTCTTTAGATGTTGATTTTTTGCAAGTTGTATTTTTTTCGCTTTTTTCGTTTGAATTATCCGCAATTGTGACAAGTATTAAACCACCAATTATTAGAAAAGCAGACACTATCAAATAGGTTTGTTTATCACTCATTAAACCTAAATTATTAACTCTTTCAGGTAACCCCATATTATTACCTTCAGGACAATTAACTTTTACAGAAGTATCCATAATAAATGCATAGTATCCAAGACCTATACCAATTAGGATTATAAAAATACCAAATGTTTTTCTAATAAATAAAATAGCAGAAATTAAACACAAAATAATGACTGAATAAAGTCCCCATAAGTCAAAAAAATGATCCATAATCTATTTTAATTAGTTTTCATCTTTGATACATCTCACACAATAACTATAATAAATTCCTTCATTTCGGTTTTCGTCTAATCCTAAACAATATCCAACACCAGATGTGTTGTCACCCCTAAAATAATAAAGATATTTTCCAGATGAGCTCCATAAATGACCACCAGCTTTTGACCAAGCATGATTAGGTGAAGTAAAAAATAATCCTCCGCCAGAACTTGCAGAACATACATAATTTCCATTAAATTCTTTCTCAAATTTTTCTTCACCCAAAGATGTCAGTTTGACATCCGATTCATATTTATCTGACTTGCAAAATGTTTTAATGAATATCAACCAATCATTATCTGTTGGAACGTGCCAACCAACTGGACATAATTTATTAGAATTCATTGCTGCATAATTATATAATACACCCTTAGTAATCGTACCTTCATATATTCCATCACAGCCTGCCAGATTAAATTTATAATAACGACCTACAATTCTCCCACCTAAATTATTTTTAGACTCTATTAGCATACCGTTCTCGTATCTTCTATTTATCAATGTATTAACAACGTCTATTTTTGTACCATCATTATATCTTGTTGTTTGAAGGTTTTCAAACATCCATGTTTGTTTTCCGACTTTAATGGTATGGTATATATTACCATCAATATCTGTTACTGTTGCAGACTCAAATCTAACAACTGATTCGCCTCGCTTCTTTAGGTTTTCAAATGCATTTATTTGATTTTGTGAGAAAATAAATGTAGAAACAAAAAGTAGATTGAATAGTAAAGAAAGTTTTTTCATAGACCGTGTCATTAAAAGGGATAAATCTAGTTTGATACAATAAATGCAAAGTTACAGATTATATATTTAACTAACGCATATAAAATCTGTTGTTAAACACTAATTTGTGAATTATGCAGTGTTAGTTTACAAGCTTATAATAGAAATTTACTTTACAAAGATAACGATTATACATGTGTGGGCAAATAAATATTTAATATATTGATATTGCAGATAATTTCTTTTTATTGCATGAAAACAGAAATAGATCAATACGTTATCAATAAAGTTTTGAAAATGAGAAAAGAACAATCTCTTTCCCAAAGGGACTTAGCATTTTTCATTCAAGTGACTAAAAGCTTTATTGCTTCCGTTGAAAGTCCTAACGGTAGAGCCAAATACAATCTCAAACATTTGAACGAAATTGCAAAAGCTCTAAACTGTAAGTTTTCTGATTTTTTTCCTCCAGAACCTTTATAAATAATTTCGTCTCTAACTTTTTTAGATTGATGATTTGATAGATATGAAATCAAATTCACCTTTTGCTACTACATTGTCATTTATATCGTAATTAATCACAATCCCTTTAATCTGTCCTGGGTATTGAAATTTAGAAAATTGAGCAGTTACTTTTACTGATTTTCCTGTAGAACCTATGCCTCCAAAATCTTCATCAATCCAATCGTAAAGCTGAATCACTGCTTCGCCAGATACAGGTTTGTTTTTATATACATAAGTATATACCTTTCCAAGTTGAATTGAACTTACACCCCCAAATTCGAAACAACTTTCGCCAGCACTACTGAATCCTGTCAATATAAGAGAATATGTATTATCAGATGAACTGGGTTCCTGAATGAAATTCGAAAATACATTTACACCTTTTAAAAGTTGTGTATCACTTACAAATGTTTTTGTTGTACCATCTGAAGCCGTTACTTTAAAGATGTCTCCGCTGTTTGATTCATTGTCAGGACTATTATTATCCTTGCAGCTGATCAGTGTTGTAAGTAGTAAAAGAAACATAGAAATCTGGAATATAATCTTCTTCATAATTAAATTATTTTAAATCCGCCTACTCATAAGCTTTTCGGCATCCGCTATTAATCTCTACAAAAGTAAGGAGTTGATTTTAAAAACACTAAATCCATTTAATCCAATACATCCATTACATCCATAATGAGAAAGATTTAGAATTTTGATGTATTTTTGCAGTCTAATTCACAACCAGTATTCAAAATGCTATCACCAGTTATAAAAGAACATATAGAAAAGAAGTTAGGGAAGAGTATTCGTTACCATTCTGATTTAGAATTTCTTTGTATTGAAATAGAAAAAGAAACAAAGCAAAAAATCAGTTTAAATACCCTCAAAAGGCTATTTGGATTTATTACTGGAGTTTCAGAACCTCGATTATATACCTTGGATACTATTGCTCTTTATCTTGGCTTTACTAATTGGGATGTTTATCTGTTGAGTTTAGACCAGTCTGGTAATTCGGGCTTCAATTCAGTACAAGAAATAAAAATCGAATCGTTATCTCTATCTTCAGTTGTGGAATTCGGCTATGAACCTGATAGAATTGTCCAAATTAGATATGAAGGTAATAATCAGTTTAAAGTCATTTTGTCCAAAAACAGCAAACTGTTAGAAAATGATTTGCTAGAGTTGACACATTTTGTCCTCAATTACCCCCTGATTATCTTAAACGTTATTAGAGCAGGAAAAGACATGGGGCGGTTTACGGCTGGTAAGGTTGGTGGATTAACCGTTTTGAAACTGATTTAATTTTTGTAAGTTTGTCGAAAATTTAGGCAAATGGACAATGAGTCTTCCTCTTTTGATAACATACAAAATTTCTCCCCACTGATAAACTCATTCTCGGATATTGTCCCTGTTAATAAGAATGGGGCTACATCTGATTGCTTTAAAGTGCGTATTCATGCAAAATGGCATTTCCTTAAAAGACCAAAGAAAGCATTTTCGACTAATCCGCTTTATATCGCAGCCTTTGAGAAAGAATTCGACCTTGGGTTTACACTTGAACACCCCAATATTGTCCGATACATAAGTAAAGGAACTGACAAGGATGGGATTTATATCCTAACTGAATATATTGATGGACAAACACTCAGCGATTTCAAATTAAAAAACCCTGACTTTTTCAAAAGGGAAGAAAATATAAGAAAATTATTGCTTCAATTGCTTTCTGCTTTAGATTACCTTCATAATCGCCAGATTGTTCATTTGGACTTAAAGCCTGACAACATCCTGATTACGAACAATGGAAACAATATCAAGTTGATAGATTTGGGATTGTCGTATTCGGATTGTTATAGTGAAATAACTGGGGGTACTCAATCCTTTGGAAGTCCAGAGCAATTCTTTAAACCTGAATTAATAGACTATCGAAGTGATTTATTTGCTTTCGGGAAAATTGTACTGTACTTATTCACTGGAGATACAAGTATAAGCTCATTAGGACGATTACCAGCCCGATACAAGAAACTTGTGAGGAAATGTTTGATTGAGGATGCTGAAAGGCGAAATATCAAAGCTATTGAGTGTATAACGTTAATAAATAAGAAGAATAGATTTCCAGTTTTTCTGGTTGTTGGAATTGTGCTGCTTCTCTCATTATTTCTGATTTGGAAAAACAGAGTCAAAACGTCTCAGAACTCATTGAAACAGTCAAATACGTTAAAACATGATACGGTTTTAATCAAACAGAATCCGTTAAATCAAACAATTCGTAGTTCTAAGCAACAATTCATAAGCAATGGCACGATGGCTAAACCAACGATAAAAAGCCTCAATAATCAATCAAAGGATTCTGTTGAAGAAATCATAAGGTCAATCGTAAAAAGAAGGTTAAAGCCGAATAGCTATGCATTGTCAAGAGCCTATTCAGACATTAATGAGTTTAATGTATCTGTTTTAAAAAAATCATTTGAAGATTGGAAAAATCAATGCAATGAAGATTGTAAGGTATTATACGAAGATTACCAATCGCAAATGTCATTTCAAAAGTTCAAATCAATTTACAATGCTGAGTTAGATAAAATAAACTCACCTATCCAGAAACGATTAGATGAGTTTAAGAATTCTCAGCCCTGATTTTGAAATGCTAATTTTTTTATCTTTGTCATCGTGTTAATATGCACACCTGCAAGTTTGGCAGCTTCATTGAGTTTGTATCCCTTTTTAAGATAGTCTAAAGCTTTCTTGTTTTTAGATTTGCCTAAAAATGCGTGAACATCTTCAACCGTACCTTCAACCCTGCCTTTGTACACACCTTTAAGTTTAGCAATCCGAACACCTTCTAATTGACGTTCCTTAATTTGGGCTTTCTCCATTTCCCCCACAGTGCCGAGAATACTTATCATTAGCTTTGCAATTGGATTTTCCTTCCCGTTTTCGTCCATTGTTCGCAAACCCTGACTAAGAAATACAATCGGGATATTTCTTTCCGTAAAAAAATGAATGGTATTAAGAATATCCCTGAGATTCCGTCCTAACCTGTCAATCGTCCACACTGACAAACAAGTTATAATTCCATTGTCAATGTACTTTGCAACTTCTTTACCACCTTCTCTATCAAAAAAAGGAATTGAACCACTACATTTATCCTCTACAACAATTTTAAAATCTGATTCATTGATTCGTTGGCGGTCTGTTTTTTGGTCTATACTGGAAACCCTACAATATAAAATATTCATACACTCACAAAATTAGATTGGTGCTATTTGCATTTCAAATATATGAATTATTCTTGACATACGCAAGTATTTAGGGAAAAATCTCACAATAAAAGATTCACATTTTGGGGTACACTCTAAAAATGTGAGCAAAGCAAGTAAAAGCACATGGAAAATATCCATTAAGGTTTTTTAAGTCTAAATGTTTGGGAAAGTGCATTAACTTATTGTTTTTGTCGAAAATTATTTATACATTTGAAGGTGTAGGTCAACTACATACAAATGAAATAATAAAATCTAAAACAAAACTTATGAAAATGACGATAGCAAATAGATGTGGCGGTAGCACTTGGCAACTATTATTATTGCTTAACAAGGTAGAGATAAATAACAAAAGTATTAACCCTTTAACCCATGCAGGAGTATGAGAATATAAGATTAAGAAGGGAAGATGTTGTTAAATTTGTTCAATATGCAAATTTAAATGAAAAAGATTTAGACTCCTTGATTGAAATCATATTGCAATATTCTGTAATCGCATATAAGGCTTATAATAAATTTAATACATCAATAGTATATGAATAAAAACTTTAAAGACTTTGCAAAAGGCAAACCTGTACAAGAAGATGCAAAAGGAGGCTATTGCATTATCTATAACCGTGTTAGTAGCAAAGAGCAATTAGATGGACAAAGCTTGGAAACTCAAATGGAAAAATGTGAGCAATATGCTGGAAAATTGGGTTTGACTATTGTAGAAAAGTTTGGAGGTACATTTGAAAGTGCAAAATCTGACAAAGAACGAAAAGAGTTCAATAAAATGCTCGATTTTATAAAAAGATCAAAAAAACCAGTTAATGCTGTAATCGTATATTCTACAAGTAGATTTAGCCGTACTGGTAGTACTGCCATTATTGAAGAGGTTGAAAAGAGAGGAGCTCAGGTGCGTTCTGCAACATCTGGTTATGACCCGAAAACTGCACAAGGAAAATTTATCCAAAACATGGAACTTGCGACAGCAAGATTAGATAATGACATAAAGAGAGCAACAACTATAGATAATAGTATTTCAGCTCTTAGAAAAGGACGTTGGATTGCAAAAGCCCCACGTGGCTATGACCAGAAAACAACAAAGAAGGAACAATTTATAACCATTAATGACGAGGGCAAGAAAATAGAACAGGCTTTTGAGTGGAAGGCAAATCAGAACCTAACAAATGAAGAGATAAGATTAAAATTGAAGGCGATGGGTTTTATAATCTGCAAACAGAAATTGTCAGAGCTTTTTAAGAATCCATTCTATTGCGGTTTAATGAGCCATAATTTTCTCAATGGTGAAGTAATTAAAGGAAATCATCCTGCAATAGTAAGCGAAGACGTGTTTTTAAAAGCAAATGGAATGTTGAATAAGAGCCATTCAAATGGCTATGAAGTGAAAATGGATAAACCAGATGTACCACTTCTAGGAACAATAAAATGCCCTCATTGTGGAAGGAACATGACCGCTGCAATTTCTACAAAAATGAAGAAGAAATATGATAGGGATATATACTACTATGTTTGTTGGAATAAAGGCTGTAAACAGAATAATTCAGCTAAAATAGTACATGAATCCTATGTAGATATATTAAGCGGATACGGTCTGCCAGATGACTTGACTGATTTGTTGGAAATGCAAATGAAAAAGACGTTTGCATATTTGAATCAAGATAGTGCAGAACAAGCCTCATCAATGAAATCTAAATTAACAAAGATTGAAAACAATATAAAGCAAGTTGAAGACAATTGGGCGTTAGCTACTGACCAGAGACAAGCAGATATTTGTAACAGAAAGTTGAAAGAATTAGATAATGAAAAGGAGCTAATTGAGAATGAATTGCAGAAAGTTGAATGTATTTCATTGAACCTACCCAAATACATTGAGTATGGAATTAAAATGAAGAATAATTTATTCAATATATGGCAGTTAGCAGAGCTTGGAGAAAAGAAGAAAATTCAAAATTTGGTATATCCAGATGGTATTGTTTTCAACAAAGAAATTGGTCTCATTGAACCTCTTTCGGTGAATAAGTTCATTGCATTAAAAGCTGATAAAACAGCATTATACGCCAAAAATAAAAAAGGGACAACTAGTCAAAATAACCAGTTGTCCCTTGTCGTACCCGAAGCGGGACTTGAACCCGCACAGCCGTGAAGCCAAAGGATTTTAAGTCCTTCGTGTCTACCATTCCACCATCCGG
>Ga0302271_10003176_pt1 | contig 14095 bp, 6 predicted proteins | sample III_Bog_N1_1_FD_198767 | JGI IMG/M metagenome (GOLD analysis project Ga0302271, IMG submission 198767) | Peat permafrost microbial communities from Stordalen Mire near Abisko, Sweden - III_Bog_N1_1 | ecosystem: Environmental > Terrestrial > Soil > Wetlands > Peat | place: Sweden: Abisko... | reverse complement strand
AAAACAATAGATTCCCATGAATTTTTGATTCCCTTAACTCTTAGCTCAATTTAAATTGCATTATCAGCTCGATTTTATGATTTTAATAAAATACTATTTTTTTAACATTTTACAATAATGGCATGATGGAAGAGTAGGTTGAGAACAATTTAAATCACTATTTTGTGAGGCCCCTAAGGGATTCTATTTAGAACACATTTTTTAAAAAGGATTTATGTGTTTTATTTATCTCATCAAAAAATAGAAAAACTTCAAATAAAAATTTACAATTTTGAGTGAAAAAATAAAAGAGAAAATTCTACTTTATCCTTTGAATTTTATCGCATTCCCTCCATTGCTTACTTGAAAATCTATTACTCTTTGCAATGTGTTCCTCGTGAAAGCCTTATATTATTTTGTAGACAATAACTTGTATCTTGCCTGTTTTCCTTTCAGATTACATCATTTTTATATTCTTCCTATTCGTTTTATTAACTTAGCTCATAATCACTTTGACTCTCTCCTGGTGTTTGAATATTTTTCTTGTAGATCGAATCCACATCGACACCTTCTTTGCGGATAAAGTAAAGTAATTTTGTAACTTTTTCTTCTTTTATCATGCTTTCTCGGATATACGCTTTCTGCTTTTTTGTTGTATTTTTCAATTTATCGTTTTCCTAGAGTAGCTGTTCTAAAATAGGAGAATTAAACGATAACTCTTATATTTCCAGCAATAGTTAATTCATCTACTAGTTCTTTTCTTCCAGTTCAGCCACTTGATTAGATAATCCTGTAATTTGATTTTCTAATATTTAGCTTTGATTCTTTAATTACATACACTCATATGAATATTTCTCAAGATCTTCAGTTACTCTAGCAATGGGTTTTTACAGTACTTAAGTTAAGATATTTGGAAGTAGCCATCCCTCTAACAACGCAGCACATTCTGCCATCAATTTAAAGAAATCTTCGAAATATTGTTTTAAGACCTTTCCTTCAGTCTCAAAGGTATTTATTGATTTCTCTTGAAATTCTTAGAGTAATTTCATCATTTTATCTTCTCTTACAGACTCTTTAGATATTACCCCATGAGGATGTTAGCGATCTTCATGATTTCTTTTACGAACTTCAATATTGTTCTTGTATTTATTTCTCAACTGAGGAGAATTTGAAGGAGATGTTTTTTTCAAGATTTTAAGTAAAATCTATTGAGAACATCTATTGTTTGCATCTTCCACAGAGTGATTGTATGAGTTTTTTCTATGTGAATTTGACTCAGATCCAAGTTGTTAATGTATTTATGTTTGATTAGATGATCTCTACTGTTTTTCGCTTCCTTACACCAAAGAAGCATATTGAGTCTAGTTAACCTATCCTTTTAATCAAATATAATCTATTAAGTTTATGTTAAAATATGTCTATCAAACTGTTCAAATAGCCCACCCTTTTATTTATTAAACTCTTGCTTTTGCTATTGCTGCGGGAAGAGTTGATATTCGAAGATGACTAAGAATTCTTTTATGGTTATTTCCCCTGCATGCTTGAGGTTGAGAGTGAGTTTTTCAAAGCATTTTTCTAATGAAACCTAGTTGCGCTAGGAAGATTATCAATACTAGCAGCTAGCGAGTTTCGAGATATAAAAGGATTATCAGATTTAGCACAAAGCCTATTGATTTATTAGCATTGCTGCTGGATAATTCCTCCCATATCAATTCTTTAAACAGGAGAAACATTTCTTTAGTCTTTAGAGTTAGTTAGATTGTTGATAATAGTATTTTTCTGACGATATCGATGACAATCTACGTTGGAGTTGGATCCTTTTGATTATTGAATTTATGGAGAAAACGATTTAGGATCTCTTTTTTTGCTGCTTGAATTAACAACTCTATCTTTGCTGGATGATGAAGAATATTCCTTCTGAGAGGTGTTCATATTGGTTGATCGATTGTTTCTAATGTTAGTCTTTAAATTAAGATCTCTCTAGGTTTAGGTAAATTGGAAGGAAGTGAGTGTCAGAATATCCAAAACAAATATGAGGCTTACCTAAATATCGCAGTGATGTTATTATTGATTCTACTGAAACAAATAAGGTGATTGATCTCTCTTCGTAGATAACTTTGCAGGAGGGCAGCTTTTTTTAAAAGAAGTTTTATTTAAATATTATGTAAGTTCAAAGGGGAGGATTTACAAAGTTGGTTGATTCATATGATGGTTGCACAAAGAATGAACAGCAAAATGTGATACTCAAAGATAAGTAAAAAGATTGTCTAAATATTGAAATGCAATTTTTTAAGATTTGTATGATTAATTTTTTGAGATTTTTTTCAGTCATATGTTTTTATGCCCACAAGATAATTAAAGCAGAATAGTTATTTATGCTTCGATATTTAACTGAAAAATAATAACTCAATTGAGTTTCTTTGCCTTTGTCCAAATAAAAGACTATTCTAAATCTTTGTTGCTTTGATAAGTATTTATTTACCTCCTTTTCCTCGCTACTTGAAAAAAGATATGTTTGAAGATAAATTATTTCTAATAAATTAAGAAAAGTTTATGACATGTTTTTTAACAACAGATAATTAATTACAAGATTGTATAAATTATCTAAACTATTTGTGATTGTTTGTTTATGTTTCTTATTAAATTTTGAAAGATTAAATCGATTCTTAGATCATTGGAACTCTTCTCAATTCCCTTAGTAAAGGAATTATCCTTAAAGAAAAAGATCTAAGAACTCTAGGATAAATTTATTACTTCAGCTAAAAGCACCAAATAATAGTTTGTTTCTCTCAAGACTTTTTGAAGCATCATTAAGAAGGTTTTTCTAAAACTAAATAAACTTTGGTGATCGCATTATAAATTCTCTCCACTTCAGTATAATTTGCTTTTTTAGCAGTCAGGCAAATTGAGCGTATTTTATGGCTCACTCTCGTCAAAGGTTCATTTTCTCGAATAAGTAGAAGCTTATTGAGTCCAGGTGCTTACAAGAATACAACATCAGTGCTGTCTATGTGGTCTATGCATTCAGATAGGATGTTATGTACTTTCTCCTGATGCTTTTTTTCTTAATCTCTACGAATTTAACTACCCATAGATTTTACTGTTTTTCCACATTTTGTATCACAATTCAGCTGTCTCTATCCTGCTTTCTTTCTCACAACATACTTGTGATCACTCTTATGAAACACACATGTTCCTTTTTCATCAAATATTCCAATTGAGAAATATCCTCCATGGCACAAAATTATTGTCACTTTTCGGAGTCCTCTCAGTTAAGCCATGTATGCTTTAGTTCCAACCTATGATTCTTGAAACTCTTATAATTTCTGCTATTTTTTGCCAATGCTAGCGACAACTTATCTTTGTCTTGAAAGAAGACTTTGCATATTCGAAAAATCATAGGAATCAGCGGAAAGAGCATCTCCTTAGAAGAGATCTTCATATTTAGAATTATTCTCTTCATAATCTTCGACTTCGAAGGCACTTCCTTCGAAATTAAGTGATGGATCGACGATTGAGCGGTTCACAAAGAGAATATCAGAACAGTCAGTATTCTTGAAAAATAAATTGTTATGCTCCTTAATAAACTTATCTGATTTCAAGGATTTCGTATACTATTCATCAGACTAACCGATAGCTTCCCAATTTCCAACTTCAAGATATTTCAAAGGAAGATCTTGGATTCTCATTTTAACGACATAATTGATATCGGTTTCAATAAATTTGATTGCATTTTTTTAAGTGGTTTTTCCTTTTGCTGCTTGTAACTTAAGTTTCTAGATTTTCTGTGCTCGCCATGTTTTGTATTCATCGTTAAACTAAGATCTTTGAAGGTCTTTGACTCTAGATTGGAAATGAGTAGAAGTAGCTGAAAGATGTGCAAGATCTTTTTTGCAGAGAAAGCTAAGGATTTTCTCAGAGCTTTGCTCATCGCTTTCGAATAAAAACTACAAGTTTATTTCTTTTTGTTGCATTTTATGAGAAACTTGTTTGTTTTTGATTGGAAGAAGAAGTGGTAAATTGTTAATTGAATTTAATTATTTTTGTTTCTTTTTCTCTCTCTTGAAGGAATCGTAATTTATAATGGTAATACTGAAGGCAGAAATCAATCAGAACTTTGTAAAATAAATTCTTTTCCTAAAGTGTCTTCCAAATGACTTTGATTTATTGAAATAGATTTTTTAGATTTAAACAGACTACCAAAAGAGAGTGAGTCAAGAAAGCAAGCTAATGGTTGAAATAAAATGCTTTAGATGGAAGGATGAAGATGAAGGCAACCATTTTTAAGCAAGCAAAAGAAAGAATAAATACAAAAGAGAATCGGAAATAAATGTATGAATAATAAACTGATGAGAAATTCTAATCTATTTTATTGCAATCGAGAGTCATTGCTGTTGAAAAATAAACAAATTTAGTACCAGAGTTGGAGAATGCATTGTCAAATTCATAAACCCTAGTAGCCAAATAGGACAAATCCTATCATAAATATAAATAATAGAAATAGATTGTTTGGTTGAATCTAATTATCTACTAAGCGCTAAGTTGAAGAGCTGAGTTTTGAGATTTATTATTTAGCATTTTAATTGAGAGAAATTCTCTTTGGAGTTGAGCTGATGATTGCTCTTCTTTTCTAATGAATTTAATTTTCTCCCCATTGAGTGCTGATTTATAGATTTTAAAAAGCCTAGTTTTTCAGCAGCGAGACTAATAATTTCATTATATTTTTGAGATAATTCTATGATGCTCTTAGAATGGCATGGGTTTATTTTAGTGGAATAATCCACTGTAACGTTATCTAGGTGAGAGATATCGAATAATACGCAACTAACTTGATTTTTTCAACTAAACAACGCAACAAATAAAAGATATTTTCTTGATATTCTTGCTTTTCCTTTATTTGAAGTCAATTTGATTGTTCTTTAACATAAAATTCTAGGTCTTCTTTTTCTACTTTCATTTTTGCTTTTATCCTGTTTTAGTGATTTGATTATTCAAGAATGAAAAATAAGCAAAATTTCTCACTAATTAGTATCACTGCATTAGCACTTTAACTAAGCATATTTGGCTTTTTCATACAGCAATCATAATATTATGATAGTAGCTTATGATTAGTTCTAAACTTTATTTCAGTTGTTGAGGTGACAAAAGAAAAAATACAAAAAATTTCAATTAGGGGAATAAATTAAAAATAGGTTTTTTTTATGGCTTCAGAAATTAAAAAGAAAGAAGGCGTTCCATAGCCTTAACTCTCACCAAATGTTGAATCAAAGGAGAAATTAGTTCCGAAGGAAAAACCTCCTTAGTAGCCATTTTCTTCAAATAGCGTGGCAAGAAAATAAATGTCCTTTCGGTAGAATTTTACCAACAAAGAAACTCGCGGAGTGAGCAAAACAGGATTAGACAGTTTAGACATTTAAGATTCGTTAAATGCAGTTATCTATGGAACAGATGTAACAAAGTTTTCCAAGACAGGGAAGAAAAATCATTCAAGTTTCTTGTACATGGTGGAATCCGATTTGAATATGCTGCAATGGATTTCAGCATAAAAGAAGTTCCCAGAGGCAAGGGTGAAAATTTCAGAGATAAAGAGTATGTACTCTTAGCCGAAAAAAGCAGATGTGCCAAATTTAGAAACGCCTTTAACGTTGTGCTTCATGATGGAAGGAGGAAGAGAGTTAGTTTTTACATTTGAATCTAAAAAAAAGCGTGATCTTTTTTAGAGAGGAATTCAGTTTCTCAAAGAATATGGCAGAGAAATGGAATCGTCACAGTAAAACTAATTGTTTTTAATTTATGATTTCAAACCTTATTCATTTAATTTGTTAAAACTGATGAATGACAGGGCAAATACGAAAGAATCCTTTGTCGCTTCGATGCTAATAGGAGCGAATTTAGACAAAAAGAAGAAAATAAATGACAAAGATGTCAAGAAATTATTGAGAAAAATGCTTATTCAAATCCGTTAAGACGAGTTAGATTAAAGACTTAACAAGTATTACAAAAATGGGGAGAAGATGATAACATATCAGGAGTTGATTGAACTTGCAATTAATCTTCTCGAAAAGCAAGAAATTCAGCCATTGTTTTAGAAATACTGTGCTAATCCTAAGATGATTCTTTACTAAGATATAATAACCTTTTTTTAAGTCGAATAAGGTGAAACTTATGATGAAAAGTCCATAATGTTGAAATTAGATAAACTCTCTAAAGGCCCATCCCATAAAATCATGAATTATATTACATTTTCATAACTTCTCTTTACATAAGAAAACACTATTTTTGATGTTTCTAAAACTTCCTAAGCAGCTGTTCTCGATAAACCTCTTTCGAATTATTTCGTTAGCACATCTAACAACTCATATCTAGCTTATGAATTCTTTTCTCAGCTAAAAGACCCTGCTAGAGGATATATCATTCTTCTATAAAAAGGTGTACGGTTCTTCGATCTCTTCTGTATTGTAATGAAAATTATATCAATTAACTTCCATTAAATAAAAAATAATTGATTTAAAAAATAGGATGGAGAATCTGGTGAACCTCAGGTTATGCAAGGAGGTTCATAAACAACTGCTGTAAGTTTAAGTGATATAGCAAAGGCAGTGAAATAATATGGATTCGAGAGAAACTTTAGCCCTTTAATAGTAAATTTAGAGCATGAATGTTCACTAGAGCAATAGGAAAAGATTGCAGAAATATTCTCGACAACATTTGGTGACTAGGTCTATCGAGTTCCTGAAGATTTCATATCATATTAATTTTTGCCATCTCCAAATCAACTCAAACGGAAAATTTTACTTTGTGCAAGAGGCAAACTCTCCAATATTATCTCCGTTTATGAGAAAAAGATAGCTAAGAAAGTCAAAGATAGAGAGGATAAAGAAAAGGTCGAAAAAGAACGCTTCGAAAAGGCAGAAGAAGAAAGGAGAAGAAAGTTAAGAGAAGAGGAAAGAAGAAAATTTGAATAGTAACTTAAAGAAGCTGCAGCGGAAGATTCTGATGAAGAAGAAGATCCAAACAATAAATATGTAGGTATTCGTCTTGGAGGAGATTCAGATGAGGAAGAAGAAGATAATAGTAATATGAAAAATCGTAAAAAGAGTAATAATAGTTAAAATTAAAGCAATACTAATACAAAGTAGACTACAGTGAGCTAATAAAAGAATGGAAGTAGTAAGTTTGGAAACAACACTAGTAAATCGAAATCTCCAGCTCCTTTCAAAAATAGTAAGACAATAACACCTAAGAAAAAGTCAATTCCAATGCCACCTCAAAAAAGTTTTAATCGATCAGAAACTACAAATTTAAATTAGCCTAAGCCTGCCATCGGATCGGGAGTGAACTCCTCAAACAATGCGTTGATTGTTGATGGAAATAGAATCAATGAAATTGAATTATTGATTACTTTAGAAATGAATCTAGATAAAGAGTTTATTAACGATGACAGCTATGCCAGTGTTAAGACAAGTTAAGTGAATTAGTTTTCGTTTTAATCGAGTAAAGCTCTTATTACAGCGAATAGAGAAGTTAAATCGATGCTGAATTAGTAATAGAATTCTTAATATAGTCTAGCTGAAAATCCTAAAGAAGCTATGTAGAGAAAGATGCGTACTGATTAACAATTTCAATTTTTTGAAGTTAAATCGCCTTCACTGAAATCGAGCTAATCGAATAAGCAACACAGGGCTTCAATTAGGTAGTAGTAAAACAAATGTTTTGTAATGGAATAATGTTCAAATTTGTTTTTTTGTGAAATATAGGTCTGCTTCGTTCAAATAGATTCCTCATCTTGAAATTCCCTTTAAATCAGATGTTCCTATTTAGGAGTACCACGGGAGCTAACCTAATTTGAATCTCTCCTAAGCAAAAGACGATGTTGATTCTCCTGTTTTTTCTAAGCATCAAAATCCTACAGAAAAAAAACGGCAATCACTTTTGTATATGGCAAGAAAGCGTGCTTCTGTTGAAAATATCTAACCTGTTACAAGTATCTTGAACAGTATTAACCATGAAAACTCCGTGAAAGATGGATCTAAACAATAAGCTGGAAGCAAAGAAGGAAAGAGCTAAGATTCTGATAGTTCTCAATAAGACGAAGTATTAAGCTAAGATCTTTTCGCAGATACAAAGGGAAATGTAAGATAATTTTCAATTCTCGTAAAACTTTTAATTTAAGGATGTTTGATCGTTTTAAAAAAAGGGGCATGGTTTAGCAGATGAGACGTTTATGCCAATATAACTCATCAATAGTGTTCCAAATAATATAGGATAAAATTACCCGACTGGTATGGATTCTCTTTCTCAACGCTTAGTTGGAGGAAACTAAGATGGTCCGTTTGGAAATGGAATGTAGAATTCTATGGTAATGACTGAGAAATAAATAAATGGATAGACAAAAACTAAGAAAGTAGCAAAGAAGAAGAATACCATTCCTATTTCGAATTAAATGGAAAGAAGCACAACATTCTTTGCTTGCAAATACCCCTAACAAAATGAACTTTCCATTTGGAGTATTTCAAAGAAAAAATCATCCAAAATAACAGAATTGTTATCATAACTTATGCTAGAAGGAAAACCTGATGACAATGCGGCTGTTTCAAACTTGATTCAGCACACGAAGAAATTTCTAATGAGAATCACTCCTCAGATAAATAAAGGAGAAGCTTAAAATTATAATTTCACTGAAATGTTTTGCTCTGGATGCTAATTTGCTGGACTACATTTTGGCTGTGAAGATCTATTCCTGCTATCATATCTTTAGTTTTTTAAATAAAATGGAGGATCAGGGTATGTGCTGAAACCATCATGGTTGTAATCAGATTCTCCTATTTCTAGCTCATAATATTATGAAAAAGAAGCTGCCCGTCCAAGACTCTGGGTGAAAGTTGAAATAATTAGTGCGTAGAGCTTAAGAGTACCTAACGATGAGGAAAAGAAAATTTCTCCGGTAATTTCTGTTCATTTAATAGGTACTGAGATAGATAAAATGGCTAATGAGACAATTTTTACTTCTAGCGAGCTGAATCCTGAAAGTGGACTGCCAACGTAGTGCTTTAATCCTTAGTTTGACTCGTTCATTGCAGACTTTACAATTCATGTGCCTGAACTTGCTTTCATTGTTTTTTAAATTTTCAATGGTCAGTAAGGAACAGATCGCTTTGCTTAGTATGCGGTACCTGTTTCATGTATCCGCAAGGGATTCAGGGTTATTCCACTTCTCGACTAGCAGTTCAATCCTATTCCTAATTCTTTTCTGTTTGCTCATATATCCGTTGAAGTTTTAACTAATCAGTAACTTCCACAAGCTAATTCAAAAGAAATGCCAACTTCTGCTAATGAAATTACCTCAAAATAACCTCTTCCTCTGCCAGTTTTAACTTAGAAGAAATAGATATCAGCTCCTTCTAATTTTAACACCGAGAAATCTGCAAAGCAATCAACTAATCATAAACTTAGTTCTGAGAAACCGAAAAAATGAAATATTTTTTGTTTGTACATAACTGGTTTACGTTTATTATCATGAATTATTTCTTCCATTCAACTTTAATTCCAATTATTTTTTTCAATCGTTTAGGTTATTCTACAAATACAATTTCAAAAACCGAAACATTTCTTAACAAAAATATTAACGTCTTTTATCAAAATAATCAACTAATAGTTATTAATTTCAATTTTTTTTCCATATTAGAGAACCCTCTCTTTGAATATGTATTTTTCATTTTTGAAGGAAAAAATTTGGCTAGATTTACCCCACCAAGAAACAATTTTACAATTTTTTAATGTTAATTTATTTTTTTTATTTAATCCCCCCTTTTTTTAAATTTTTTTTAATGTAATTTTGTTTTTTATATCATATTATTTATTTTTTCATTATTATTATATCGTTTAAACGATTCTTTCTCATAATCTCTCTCTCTCTCTTTTCATTCGATAATTAATGGATCATTCTTCATTTCATTGAAGAAAAAGTTCTTGCAGCTGAGTCAAATAAACTGTAGTTGTCAAGCTCAAGCCTCAGTTTGGGATAATCGCTCAAGATGCTAATCTTTAACTAGTCCAAGGCAAACCTCTCTCTCACGAATGTTGCCTAAATGACATTGAAAGTTTAGCATATTGGGATGGTAGCTGAAAAAATTTAATTGATTAAAAACTCTTGAGCTTTCTCTTTAAGTCAGCTACAATGACAGAACTATCTTCGAAATCAAATGTCCTTCCCCAACGATTTCATTGCATTTCTTCATATCTATATTCCTAAAGTGGTATGCATTTCAGGAGGCAAAAAACTAGAGATACTATTTTTAAACTTCGTGTGCATCATTCTGTTTATTTTATCCCTTGAATCACAGAATCAAGGGGGCCTATGAACAAAAAACAAGGCTTATTACCACTCTCTATTTAAGATACTTGCGAAGAAAGCAAAAACAAGTTGGTCTGTTTTATTTTTCTGCTTTTTTGAATTTTAATTTTGTTATTTTTTCTTTTCTTTTTCATTCTTGTTTTGTTTCCCTGAAGGTCAGGCTAATATCTTCCTCGGTTCTTCAGTTCAAATTTAATATTTCTTTCCTTTTTATGTTTAATTTCAAAATAAAATTACCCTCCAATTTAATTTATTCAATCAATTTTTTCAAAACATAAAGGAAGTTTTTCTCTCAAAAAAATTAAAAACAATAAAAACAATAAGCATCAAAGCAATCTTCTCGAAAGGAAGGAAGGAAACATGTATTATTTAGCCTTACTGCTGCTTCTTGGAGGGGATAAGATCCAAGCAACGAAATATTCTTCCAATGCGATTCTTATGCGTTTAAAATAGTTTTTTTTCCTAACGGAGTTTTATTTTCCCCCCAGCATAGCTTAGTCTATGCTTTACGAGCACCTCTTCTTATTTGTTCATCCTAGAAAATGCGAATAGAAGAAAACTTGCAAAAGTTACTAACGCTCGTAATAAACTCAGTTTTCGTTTAGCCTGCACCAGACTTAAACACAAGTGCATGAGATAAATCCCTTGGAATCATCGTTTATTTGTCAATATGCTCAATCAACCTGCCTGCCTCATATAATCAAGTTTGAAAATGCTTACCAATTATTACATTTAAAAGAATTTAAACCTACTATAATTAAGATTATTTGAAATAAAAGAAAGAAAGAAAGATAAAAAGAAAGAAAGAAAAGAAAGAGAAAAAGAAGAAAGAAGAAAGAATTTAATTGAACATTAAAAAAAATAAATTATGAATAAGAATAAATAAAAAACAATGATAAAAACAAAAATAAAAAAATGAATAATCAATATAAAATAAAATATTGTTAAAAATTTTCAAAAAAACAATGGTACTGTGAAGTACTGTAAGAAATGTTTAGATTGATTGAATTTTAACTTAGAGTTAATTTGAAATGAGGAAAATTATCCAAGGAAGTAGTTTCCCTTTTTTGCTTTTGTAATTTGTAACTGAAAAATTCAGTGGGAAAAAATTAAAAAACATAATTAGTAATTGCGGGAATTTTTAATAAATTGATCAAAAAAGTTTATGCCAAAGAAAGAAATTAATTAATAATGAAGAGAAAGAGAAGTGGCATTCATTTAATGCATAATTTACCCAAAATAATTCTAAGACATACTGGTGTGATTTTATTGCTCAAACTTTATTTGAGTAATCTCACATTGACACAAAGCAGCAAAATAGAAACTGAAAAAGAGAGAAATCAAAAAATCTTCTGAAAACGTCTGATAAATTGATTCTTAATAGGATACGAATAGTTCTTGATTACTTCGATATTATTATCGTTATTTTTTTTTCCATTGTTTTATTATGCGTAGGTTTTCCCTTCTACTTCTTCTGCTTGTTCGACATCAGTAATCAAAATAGTAGGGCTAATTTCTTAGATAAGAACGTTTAATCTTTGTCTAACTTCGTTTTTGAAATCACCCTCCAATAGATTTTTTTCAATCTAAAGTATATTGATGTTCTTGTTTTCAATGAAGCAAGAAAGTACCAAGTAGGAATTAGATTCTTTTACCAGTTTGTTTACTGCTACTTATTTATCAACTGGAAGAACAGAGATATCTCCTATTTTGCCAGGTGAAGCTACATCGATCAGGACATCAATAAGGATGGCTTTAAGTTAGGTAGGGTATGCTGCTTCAAATCCTCTATGATTTTTCGTTAGAATAAAGTCCTGAATGAGTTTACGAAAAAGATCGTATTGACTTGCGCTTGCTTCCTCATATTATACTTCACAGACTACTTTAAGATGATCTAAATAACAATTGTCAACATCGATTTAAGTTGTCAGTCTTTTAAACTCTTGAGGTTGATTTCTCTTCAGAGGTAAATACACATCCTTCTGCATGTCGGCTTTTAATTGATCTATCAAAATTGATACCTTTTCCTTCAAGACCATAACAGCTGGGAACACATAAACACTTAGCCTCAGATTTACTTCTTAACAAGTAGCATCTAAACTGACAAGTCTTTTCGCAGCAAGGAGTAGATATGCATAACTTTATTAAGCATCTTTGAATTTTTTGCTTAGATTAGTGTTTTGTTGATTTTAAACTTGCAGTTAATCGATTTATTGCTACTGGAATTCGATTTATTCTTTTGAAGAGTCATTCATCCAACTTTATTAAAGGTTTGTAATAAGAGGTTACTGCTCCTTCTAAGCCAACGGTACAAATTAGATTTATTTTTAACCCCATGCAAATCCACCTGATTAAATTGGCTTAAAATCTCTATTTACTTCTGGATTTTAGAATTATTATTATAATTATTATTATTGTGGAGCCTTTTGTTGTTGAGTTTGCTTAAACTGCATTGGAGAGTTATTGAAATTAGCTTGCTAAAACGGGACAAATCCTTAATTATGATTGATATTTTAATTCGCATTTGGCTTATTATCTAACTTATTCTAAAAAGGGAGGACTTATGGTAAAAGTGAAGGTTAATTATTGTTGAAACCTGCTTGGTTATTTCCATTATTTGATTTGGATTAAGTGGCAAAAGGATTATCCGCTTCATATTTAATAGATAATTAAGAATTACTATCAAATTCTTCTTCTATTTTTTCGATTTGAGGACCATTATCAAGCCTTTTGTAAAAATCTACATAGGTACCCATATCTGTTTCATCCTGCACAACACTTGAGCTCAGGAACATTTCTTCCCCGTCTTATGAGAAAAAATTGTGTTTCAGTAGATCCTTCCATTTTAGTCTCTTCGTTGAGTCGTAAGTCATCATTTTCTTGAGGAGATCAGTAAGATCCTCAGAAAGACCAGAATAATCAGCGTTTCCTGCTTTAATGGAAGCCACAAGAGAAATAGGATTCATTCCATAAAAAGGAAACTTCTGCTTAGATATTTAGTAGAAAACTACTCCAATACTGTACATTTCAGCTGCCATGCCATATGGTTTAAACTCCAAGACCTCAGGAGCCATTGTACCACGAGTTCCAAGGGGAGTAGTGGATATATCCTGAACTGAATCAAGTTATTTGCAGAATCCAAAATCACCAAGCTTGAGCTCACCATTATGTATTAAGATATTCTGGACTTTAATGTCCCTGTGCATAACTCGCTTGGAATGAAGTTCCTTGAAGGCTAGGAGGATCTATTTGAAAATATCTTTTTTGAAGCGATCCGCAAGAGAACTCTACTGGGTTTTGATTACGTTATCGAGATTTCCTTCGTTGCAGTACTCCAACACTAAAAACGTATTTCCATCAATTACAAAATGGTCGTACATTTTTACGATGTGCTTTGAACTCACCAGTGACAGCACACGGATTTCGCTTTAAAGTAATTCTCTTTCTTTAGGATTAAGGAAAGTCGTATTTATTATCTTCACTGCAACTTCCCTCACAGGATTTGTATTTAGCTCTGTACCATAATAGACAGTTGCTTATGTTCCACGCCCTATTTCTTGTTTGAGCTGGTACTTGTTGTTCAGAACCTTGTTTTGGTATTGCATTTTTTTGTTTTTTGCTTTAATATTCTAAAAATTATTATTATTTTGTTTAACTTTCCTTCAATTTGTTTGGGAGGTTTTATAGGTGAAATTGTGATTGTCTAATCTAAATTTCATATTTCTCTTGTGTTTCGATTGGGGGCCCCCCCCCCCGGGGGGT
>Ga0302271_10003172_pt1 | contig 14106 bp, 7 predicted proteins | sample III_Bog_N1_1_FD_198767 | JGI IMG/M metagenome (GOLD analysis project Ga0302271, IMG submission 198767) | Peat permafrost microbial communities from Stordalen Mire near Abisko, Sweden - III_Bog_N1_1 | ecosystem: Environmental > Terrestrial > Soil > Wetlands > Peat | place: Sweden: Abisko... | reverse complement strand
TACATATCCTTCAGCCGATGCTTCTTTATTTCTTAAAGTGGTGCTGTCAACGTGATATCATTAAGAGTGTATGGCTAGTCGACGTGGTTGACCACAAACAAAGCAACAACCTTCCTCTTGAGAGGAAAGTCAGTGTTATTAGTGATTCCCTTCACTTTGTGAATATTTTAGTTTGGGAAAACAATCATAAGATTCTCCTTGATATCTAGAGAACCAAGAGGGATCAGTTTCTTAGGATCGCACAGATAATTGTAGTCAGGGCAGTAGCTATGAGCACATTACTCTTGATTTGCACCATCAGGAGGAGCATCGTCATCTCTTACTGCTCGCTTGAATTTGATCACACCATCAACAAGCTTCTCATCTTATTCAATGATATACAGGCAGGTGTACATAACATTATCGGATGAGAAACCTTCAACGTGCCATTACCCAGAATACACTGAATGTGGTTTGATTTCAATCTCAGCGATTTTAACTATCGCTCGAATTTCTGTATCGAAATTTACTTAGTTCTTTATTTCAATGTGCTGATCAGGTCCTAAGTCATCATATTCGTTAGATAACAAATAAGAGAGGTCCTTAAAATACTAGTGAACTCTTTTTAGAGCTGGTGCGAAATAGGTGACAAGAGCACTGACTTCATGTTTAAGCTCACCCATCCCAGGCCAATCCTCAAGATGCTCAAACATTTTTCCCTTACATTAGTATTCTTCAGTTTTAGCATCAAACTCAAACCTTGCAGGAAGCCACAAGAAATGAGATGGAGATAGCTTTGGTTCTTTCCCCCATTGATCAAAAGGGAATTTTCTTGTACTCATTTTTTCAAAGTATTTTTCGATTTTTTATTGTGACTCAATGGAGCAGAGATCCTTGTGATAGGATTATGTTGATTAGTGAATGATATTCCTAATCCTTGCTACGATTTCCTGTGGGGCTTTATTTTCATTCTCCACAGCCTACTTGAGATCTCCGGTGAGCAAGTCTAAGGTTGGATGGTAATCAACGAGATTCTTCTCTTCTTGATAGAGCATGGCCTTGGAAATTGCCTAAATTAGAGTCGATCGATGAGGATATGGAATATATTCTTCTTTGTGTGTTAAATGTTGGATTGTAGGGTCAGAGTCTTTCTCGAAGATGTAGATATCATGTGCTTTATGCAATTTCAATTCTGCATAGATTGCATCGTTTGATTACTGAGCTTCAGTTTCACATTTTTTATCAAGACGATCCCATCTGTCATCTTCATTTCCATCTTCTTCTCCTCCTTCTTCTTGGTTCTGATCATTATATCCGTATTCTTTGTAATTATGGAGAGCTACAGATTTATCGTAGATCGTTTAAATGTATTTGTTGTTATCAAGACGTAACATTTGAGGATTATTTTTTTATTTGTTTCTTTATTTTTCTTTTATCGAATATGTGGTATGGATTAAAAAAAAAAGATTCTATTTGAATCATTCAAGTATTCTTATGAATTCTATTTTATTATTTTTTTGTCAAAGATACCCGCCAAAAATAATCTCTTAATATGATAAAATTTGAATAAAAAAAAACAAGGGACGGGTGAGAAGGGGAATTTAATAAATTTTTGTATTGGTGTGAGATAGGTAAGATTCTTTATTATTGACCAGAAACATATTGTCCTGAAAAATCACATTTTTCTAGGATTTTCAGATAATTCAACAAAATGATTTAGTATCTGAATAAAGAAAGGGGAAAATAATAAAATATTAAGCAATTTTAATTCATTGTAGAAATAAGAACCTTAAATTCTGCCTGCTTGATTTTAGAGTGCTCTGCATATCTTTCAGCGGTTACTCTTTTGAGAATGTAGAGCTAATCTGAATCTTTGATCTGTACTCTTAATTTGAAATCCCTCCACATGCCGCAAGCCAGAATAGAATGAATGCAAATTTATTTCCATATCAAAGATTGTAACAATAACTAAGCTGAATAAGCAAAGTATCTTTGATTTGATAATGTATTTCTAACAAAAAAGCACAAAGGAGAGAGCCACCGACCTTACTACAATTTTTAATTTAATCGTTTCTAGGACAGTTCCAAAGAAGTACACTGAAACTAACCTTTTCTTGTGAATATTTGGCAACTCTTTAGTCAAATAAACTTACAGAGACATCTTATCTTTATTTTTTGTCCCAACGTAATCTTCAGTTATCGAAATATTAACTCATTGAATTTTCTAATATGACAGCATTGCTTTAGCAATCCCTAAATCAGTAAAAATGTATTATTTTACCTCTGACTCAAATCCAACATTTAGGGTTCATATTTTTTCATTCAAAACTTATTAATATCTGAATCTTTGCTGAGTATATTCAGTAAGCATTTACCTGCATTTTTTTTTGCTTGAATGAGCTGCTAGCTTCATCTATGGATTTATTCTTTAAGCGATACCCCATACCATAACCAGTTTTCATCAATTCAACATTTCTTCTGTTGTCTTGTAAATTTCTGTGGCTAAAACTCTATTATTTTATCTTGAATTCATGTAGAATATCTCAATGGATGGATATTCTGTTTTAAGGTATTAGAAAAAATAGCAAGAAGACTCTAAAATCTAGCCTAACAACTAAGGACATTTAAGATACCTGCGTTATCAGTGCTAATTCGATATTCTTTTATTTGTTAAGTCTTTTTCAAGCCATTAAAAAAATGATTTGAAGCACTTTCTTTACTTATAAATCAGCTTCTTGCATATCTATTTGTTTTGATTGTTTCTTCATTCCTCTTGATCTATTGAAAATTGTTATTATTTTGTAATGAAATCTGTGATTTAAACAATCCCTCTGATTTTTCTGAACAAATTACCCAAAATTCCCTCTTAGATTTATTTTATTGCCACAGACAAACGCCCCATAATAACAATATTAAATATCTTAATTAATAAGAAAGAAAGAGAGTAATAGCTAATACACAATTAAGGGAAACACATTATCATGTCCTTCTCAGGTTACAGTCTAAACGGTGGAATTCACCCTTGCCTTCCATTCTATGAGAGAATGTTGCTGTGTGCTAGAGCAGAAGCTCTCCCAGTGAAAACATGCACTGCTTAAACTGAAGATTTTCTTGAATGCACTCACAGAAAGAAGCAAGTAAAAGATACATTACAATGATTATTTAAAGAAATCAGATTAATCACATGAAAATATCTCTCTCAAAAATATTCAGGATACTTGCATTCAGAAAGATGTCCTGAAATTTAGCTTTTATTTTCATTCTATCAACATTCAGGATAAACACCTTAATATGTTTAACACTACAAGCGCATGATTCTCTTTATCTCTTTCTCTTTTTCTCACACACATATTATTGTTTTATCTTAAAACTCTAGTATGCATTGAACTACAAGATCAAGTAGGAGCTCAACAATCTCAGAATCGTCGCCCTGCCTAGATACGATGAAGACAACGATACTTTTGTCCCCTTCGCTGAAGCCAGTGCTGATCTCGCATTTAACTGAAAGATCCCAGCTTCTTTTAAATGGGTTAACAATTTATGGGAAGTAATAATATTGTAATATTTATTTCCCTGATAATTGTATTCCATTTTTTCAACAATTCATGCCAATATATTCAATTAGTATTTAAAACTGCTAATAATAATGATTAGAATCAACAACTCAATAGGGAATTCATTTGAGAGTTATCTGATAAGGTTAATGAGGTTGAGGGGAGTAAAAGAAATATGTTCACAATTCCATCCTTTTCTTTTGTGAAATGGTCCAATATAACTTCGATGTATTGCATAAACTTCTTTCAAAAATACCTCACAGAGAACGTATTATTGTTGCATTTCCATACATCTTTATCTTTTAAGATATAATTAGAATTATCAAAGGATTAGTGATTCCAATACCAATTCAATCGTGTTAGATTCCTCCATGTTTTGTTTAAGCTCTATTTCCTAGCAGAATCTGATCCTGAGCCATCTCGAATGTACCACTTACTGCTCCTAAGTTTCAATTAACAAACAATTTACATTAATTTAACCAGTTCGTTAATCATACCACAAAATTTACATGTATCAGTTAAATTAGGTTCTTTTTTTACTTGTAAAATATTTCTGTGTTTTTCCTGGATACTTCTCTGCTGTTTATCAGAATATCACAATCATCTCTTCCAATTGTATAAACTCTATCGATATCAGAGCCACCATAGAACAAAAAGAATGATACACTATGCTTTTTTCCTTCGTCTACTTGAAATTTCATTTTTACATAAGGTCTAAAACCCATTAATTTTACATTCTACTCTTAAATATAATTCTTCAAAGACTCTTTAATCTGCTCTAAAAATTATCCTAAATACTCATAATCCTCAAGCTTTTAGAAGGAAATAACTAATTCTTTTGAAACAAATCGATAGATTTCCTCAAATTAATGTAAATCTTTATTATTCAATCCTGAGAAGACTCGAGCATTTTCAGAGAATACTATGTTTATATTTTCATTCAAGCAGGTCAATTTCATGTTCTCCAAGATGCACTCAGCAATAACACAAGCGAAATCATCAAAGTAGCGAAGATTATTGACTTCATAGACTTGAAATTTTTGTGATTATCCTATTATGTAGCTTTGACTGCTGAGTAGTTAACTTGGTTGAATATGATCAACTTGAATTTAAGTGCCTAATTTAGTCTCTAAATCGATTAAAAGTAGACCTTTAGGTTTGGAAGCAAATTCACAAATATTTTGGAATATTCTCTCCTCTCCAAAACAAGCTATCATCAAAACAAGTTAAGAATCTGCTGCTGTGTCATCTTTACGTTCCTTATTTTTAAATGCTTTGCTTTTTATCCATTCTTTGAATAATCTCAATCCTTTTCCTAATCTGCTTTTTTCTAATAATTGCTCTTGATATTGTTTCTACCTTTTTTTTACAGAAAACTCCTGAAGATCACAGATTTGTTGTGTTATTAATGGAGCATGACATTCCGCTAGAATGCTCAGCGATTTGCTTTATTCAGATGAACTATAGCAGGTAGTAATAATCTAGCAATGCTCTTTCGATGCCTAAATATCAGATCTGTCAATGCGAATATCCTAGTTCTTAGCTCTTCCTATGCTAACAACTCCAGCTTGTCCATATCGATATTTAACCCCTAAGCTCCCAAAGAAGTTAAATAAATGGAATTGTTCTTCGAGTTACTTGGGATCTTTTTGAATGATGACTCCTAGAGGTGGAAAAGATCGGAAATAACTGTCAATATACGATTCCATTGGTATTTAATAGGGTTTTCTGTATGAAAAAGATGTTTCATCATCATCTTCTTCATCACTGTCGTATTCTTAGTCTTAACTGAAGTTATCCTCATCATCAAGTGTTAAAGGAAAGCCTTGAATATTTCCATCGAGATTCTCTAGTTCATTTTAAAAAGAATACCAAGTGTTTTCCATTTCGTTCTATGAATTTAGTGGAGGTCACTAAATTAAGCTTTTTGTGTTTAAAATACACTTGCTTCCTGGTGAAGACTCAAGAGTTTTCCCCCCTTTTTGATATGAAAATTAAAAAAGAAGACTTTTTTTTTAAAATTGCAATATAGCTAACAATTATTTGATTGCTTTTTTATCTTTTTTGAAATATATGATATTTTAATTATTATGTACTTAGCATTAGCTGTTTATATTATCACAGCGGATATTACAAACAGTTTTTATAATTGAATGATTAAGATAGATCTGATCAAACTCTAGAATGATTGGCAAATTAAAATATTGGTAATAGAGTATTTAAAAAATGGATCTAATAATGTATCCATAATTAGAACAACCTTAGGTCAATCTTGATGTTTAAATGAAGATAGATGAATTATCTTTTGTCAATATTAAAAATAATATTTAATCTTAAAAATAACCAATAAATCACATAAAATAACATCCTTCTCCTGAAGAAAAATGAGATAGTAATTAATGTTTTTAAATATCTTGGTATTTTGTATTCTCGGAATCAAATCCTCGTCATCATCATGCGAGGTTGGAAAAAATAAATGCCTGTACTGTAATCCTTATTATGATTACTGTAATGTATGTGAGGCTCGTCACTATCCTTCTTTTCAAGGGTGTAAACCTTGTTTCGAGTATTGTTAAAACTGCTAAGATGATAACAGATGTTAACAATGCTAAACCGGATATTTCAATCTTGGTTTTATATGCTCTCATTGCCTTCCAAATTGCATATCTTGTGAGAATAGCTACACCTGTTAACAGTGTGATACTGACTATTTATTACTGGAAGACAAGGAGTGTGTTTTCTCAGTGGCCTGCATTGATTATTCGAAGAAAAATGGCTGCGTAAAATGCAAACCAAACCACTACTTAAACTTGAACTTAAAACTATGCTATCGGTGCGAGTTATAGAATTGCTAAGAATGCTCAAGTGAAACTCAGTGCACTGAGTGTTAGCCAACTTATTATCTGAATAAAGGTGCTTGCTATCCTTGCTATTATGATTGTTTGAAGTGCGAAAACGAGGTTGGATGCGTGGAATGCCGTGATGGATATGAACTTTTCAATGGAACATGTAAAATCAAATATAATTGACTGATGCAAGTAGAATGTGCCTGTTTTTGAATTTGTTGAAACAAAACTTAAATATTAATTAAAAATAAACATTTTTGAAAATTCATCAATAAGAGAAAGAGAGAGAGAGTTGAAAGAAGGGGAAATTAAAATATTGATTTTATTCTTAAATGAGGTAAAAAACATACTTTTAATCTAGATAAACCAGCAAAAGGGTATTATTTAAAAAAAGTTTTAAGATTCACAACTCTTTTTCTATTTATCTTTGAGAATCTTTTCACAAAACGGAATCCACTAATGATTACCAAACAATTCTCTAAATAAGCATGACACAATTATCTACATCATCTGTAGATTTAAGGAATTCATACTCATTTATAAAAAATTCTTAAATTTTCTTATTTTCCCAAGACCTTCTTTTGGGTAACCTATTCACTCATATCTCCCTTCCTAATACATTCTTTAGTCTTTTTGATTAAAACCTTCTTTCAAAATTCAATTAGCAAAATCAAAAAGAAATAATATTCGTTGAGCGTCAGATAATTTAGCGGTAACATTCAACAAAAAGAATTTGTCTTTTCTCTCTTTTTATCTCAGTCAAAGTAACACACACAACTATAAGTAGCTTATGAGCAACAGAAAACCAGGATTAAACCCAGGCGCCTATGGTTCCTCCTCTCAAGTATCCTCCTAATAATGTATTCTATCTTATTCGAACTTATTATCATTTTAACGTTTCACTACAAAATTTCCTAGACCCAACTTTAGAAGGCACAGACGACCATAAGCCTCTCTACCGTCCAATAATAATCAGGTTTCCTACACATACTATTCATCAATTTACTTGTTTCTTCATTTTTTATTGATATTCTTCAAAAATTAGGAATCAAATAGATTCCTCTTAGATTAAGCGAACAATTCAAGAAAATGATGTTAAAAATACAACTGGTGAACGACTAACTAGCGCAATGATCTATCGTGATTAAGCAAACAAATATTTATGCTGCAAGTATCCATAGATCCCTTCAGCTGATGCGGATGCTATCATCAAGAGTACTGTTGTTGGTATATCGTCTGAATTCTCCAAAAATCCGTAAAGCTTTGCAGAATAAGTTGGAAGAAAAAAAGAGTGATTCTTAAAATGGTGTTAAATGATGAATTTGTGTGATATTTTGTTCTGTCTAAGCTAGGCAAAATAACAGTTACACGTTCAAAGTTGGAGCCTATCCAAGAAATCTAACGACAAGAGACATTTCAGGCGCATCACCAGGCAGTCTCAAGAGCTCTGTTGTTAAAAACTATGAAAAACATCATCACATCAAAGCAAAAGGTAACAAAAATATTGAGTTTAAACACGCTCATTCTCACTCTGAGCCAACATCCAAATTGTTAACTTTTTTGTAATCTAAAAGAGTTACAGTTGCTCTAGACCTAAAAGACATTGTAAGAACAAGAACAATAAAGATAAGATGAGATTTAGTAAACTGAGGAAAACGAACAACAAATCTAAAAGGAAGAAGAAATACTTAAGAAGTAGGAAGAAGAATAAGGGTAATAGCAATAATAGAGGCTGTTGCAAGCACTTAAAGAAAAATAACAGTAATAATCTGATTAATAAGTGTTCAGATAGAAATCAAGAGCGAAAAGTGCACTTTAAGATAAAGAATTTGATGGAAATGAGTTTAGATTAGGACAACAATAATAGCAGCTTTAGTAAAGGTAGGCACAACTAGTGAGCAGCTATAATTAATAAAACAAAACACCTTCTCCGTATCGTCATGGGAAAAGGTAGGATCTTGAGGGGAAAAGCATCCAAAATTAAATGAACATCTTTGAAGAAAAACAAAAAATCATTTCATTTTTCTGCTTTTTTTTGTATTTTTTTTCTTAGATAACTTTCTGACTGCGAACAACTAGCGAATCCAAGTGAAGAGAAGGTCGACAAGGATATTCTTGATGCTATTCAAAAGACTTTACCAGTTAAGATCATGAACTTACCAGTAGCCGAAGAGAACAGCAATAACATTGTGCGTTCCGGATCATTCGATCACAGAATACCTCTAACTCCAGTTGGAACAACTGCTCCTAAGATCACATATAATTACGATAGACAGCTTTAAACAGCTTCTCCAAAGAATTATGCTTAGAACTAATAGAACTACAAGTTTCTATCGAATAGGAAGTAGTAGCAAGGTTAGCCTATTGCTTCAGACATTGATGAATATCAGAATTAGAGTTACATCCTCCCAAGAAAGAATAACTAGCTTTTCAGGGAATAATAACAATAAGCATACTTAGACGATGAAGGAGTGGATAAGTCATGGTAAGAACTGCAGTAGTATTCTAATAACTAACATAATCTTAAACCTTTTAGCCTCCTGAACAATAACAATAACAACAACAGCAGACTCAGTAATTAGAACTACTAACGCACTGCAAACCCTTCAAATTTCAACAATAATTCAAGCGCAGTTACATAATTAAGCCGTTATGAATCAAAATAGCAACAACAGCAGCACGATAACATCTATAATCAAGAATACGTTGATAAAATCCTCAACGATCGTTAGAGATACTTCTCAGCTGAGCGCGTACATCAACGCTAAGGGAAACGCTATGATATTTTGAATTTCATGGCAAGAGAAAGCTGGAGAAATGCGAGGAATCCAAATTATTCATAAATCGTACCATTTCCTAACTCTCATGTATTTGCTTTTCAAGAATAACTAACGTAATCTCCCAAATAACCTTCGCACTAGCATTAGATGGTCTTGTAGTAATAAGAATAGACTAAAGATCCATTGAGAAATGCTTTATTAAGCTAAATTAACTCTTAAGAAAAGAATAATAATAACAATACTAGATAACATAGAAGTCTCTCAAATTCAGCTCCTTTACCACAACATTAGTATTAACAACAAGAAAAGGAATTCAGCAATGGTAATAATCATGAAATATTATTTATTTCATACTTGTTACTAATATTTTTAGTTGATATTTAACTGATTTTTGATAAGGTATCGATAGCGTTTTCAAGAAAGACTCTATTGTCTAAGACAGCTACATTCCAAGGAGAAGGAGATTTTGAAGAAAAAACAGACAACGGTATTATTAGTATAATGCCTGTTTAAATAATAGAAATAATCTATTAGACTTCACAAAGAGATTTTGTTCAATTTTCATATCAATTTATGTTCAATCAATCACCAATCGGATTTATCTTCTTCTTCTTCAGACTACTCCTCATTTCATTTAAACTCAATGAGAAGCAGTTTAACTATGCTAAATAATTTTTAAAAATCTCAATTATCTTGTTAATTATGTTAATCTCTAATACTTTTTGAAAGACTCTAAATCTACAATTATTTAATAGTTCGTTCGTTCGCATACACATACACTTACTCAATACAAAACAAAATTAATCTTTTGACTACTCTAAATAATCTTTCAAAATTAATGTTACAATAACATTTCAGAAGGGGTAAACTTTTGAGTTACTACCCCCCTGATAATAAAATTGAAGTATCTTGATTAGTAGAATAACAGCATTACTATTGCTATTTATTATTATTTTTTATTAATTACAACTTACTATTTTCCTGAGTTAGTTATCAATTTTGTTGGATCTTCATTCTCTTGGAAACTTACTTATTTTATTAATTTGAATTATTACCATCTTGAGCATTATCTTAATCACTCATTTGCTGATATTTTTTTCTTCCCCTTCAGAACTTTGAAAAATTATTATTATTACTGTTGTTGTTGCTGTTTCTGGCTTGTATCTAATCAACACTGTTAATAAATGACCATCCGTTGATGTGATTATCTGTCATCATCCCTTAAGGAGTCATTGTCATCATGAAATTGGGAGTACTATTGTTCTTGCTGTCGACGATTGGCTTGATGAATGGAGCTGGTGGCTTCAGTTTTCTATGAGAAACAAACAAATTACATTGCAAATATGTTTTGTAAAGTAGTTATTTTGGCAGAAGGTATCTTAACTTCCTCATTAAACCCTCCCCGCAGTAGCTTTAGCTTACCTTTGCATGGCTTGATTCCAATTTATCCCTGAGAAAAACGGATGCTTTTTCATTTCTTCAAAATCATTCTTGCCATTTCCTAGTCTCTTTGCTGGGTTCTTCACCAAAAGCTAACAACAAACAAATACCAATTGTAATTAATATCTACTACCATCTCTATTTTCTTCTATGTACCTTTGAAATGAGATTCCTAGCATGATCTGATACATGACTAGGGAATCGAATGTCTAAGTATTCAATATTATGGCAGATCTCTTCTCTATTTGAATAAAAGCAACAACAACAAATTAATCAAGCTACTTAAAACTGCAGAACCAAACTCTTCACCACAATATATCTCTTTCAATTAGTCTTACTTAGTATCACTGAAGAATGGCGGTGTCCCCGTGAGCATCTCATATAAAAGTACTCCTAGATGATAATAATCCACTGCTTTTCCATGTCCTGTTCTTTTGAGCATCTCCGGAGCTAAATAAGCTAGAGAACCGCAGAACGAATGCGTTGAATAATGATCATATATGCCATCTTTGGATAACCCGAAATCTGTGAGCATCGCATGCCCCTCTGCATCGATAACAATATTCTCAGGCTTTAAATCCCTGTAGATGATATCGTGTTTATGTAAATGACGAATCGCTAGCATTATCTCCACTAAATATATCCTCGCACGTGATTCACTGAATCTATTATTTTTAACAGAGAGAAATTAGCATAATTGTGGGATTCGTAAAATATATTTAAAAATTCTCATCTTTTTTTGGTACCTTTTATCTCTCTACAGTGCATGTGAGAGATCTCCACCTGGCATGTACTCCATAATCAAAAAGAGATCCTTGCTCGTCTAGAACGCGAACATAAGCTTCACTATGAATGGATGACACATGATGCTGAGCACATTCCGCTCAGTCATAGCATATTTCGTGAGATTCTACCCAAGAACTTTCGATTTATGCAGCATTTTCATAGCGAAATAATTCTCTGTGTTCTTCTTCTCCACTAAGTAGACTTCCCCAAAGGAGCCTCGCCCGATTTATGTTATGATACGGAATTACTCTGGGCCTACGTATTCACTTGGTTTGAGCTAGTTATCTTCAGAATATTGCTGTTATTGCTGCTATTGTGAAGCTGCAGTTACTTAGGATGGGTATTTTTATTATTATTACTAATTCTATTAACTTTACACCCATTATCCTTGTGGTGTTGTACTTGCTTACGTTGAATGCGAAGGCTATTTTCTAAGTATATTCGCAGCTGCTGATGAAGGCAACACATCTTAGGAATGAACCTTATGATGCTTATGCGAAGGTGATCCTGAATTCACTATCGTCTCATTCGTAGAAACTAATGTGTTAGCGTTTTAAGGTGTTGTTGCACTGCCTCTACCGAACCCTCCGTTACTTCCATTATTCATACCTACCTATGGTAATGGAAGATTAGTATTATTTTATGAGTTTTCTTGGTGATTCGATGAGTAGTTATACAGCAATGACTGTTGTTATGTGTTGTTGTCGCTAGATTAAGTAAGAATATTGTTAATATTTTCATTAGGAGGCTACTGAACAATAGCACTTTCAGTATTATCAAACATTCTCATGATACTTTCGTTTGGGAAATCATGGATTATGACTCGCCATGGTTGTTACTACGGTACTTGCTGTGAAGGTTGATTTCCTTATGAAATATACAATCCTGAGTTCGAGAATCCAGTAATTTACGAATCTGTGAGTTAGTTCTAGGAATTCACTGATGAACCTTAACTTGAGATGCTCTATCGCATACCTTGACCTCCTGGTGGTGATTACTGCTCAATGCCTGATTTATATGTAGAACTTCGATTGTTAGATATCACTGATTAGGAAGACGATGATAACTAAGATGATTAGAATCCTTATGCTCCTGTACTTGATTGCATTTGTATCTGCTATTCAAATGATACTCTTTCTGCTGCGATTGGTGGAAATAGTGGGAATTTTGAATTAGTGGAAGAAGTATTTGTGAAGGTGGGAAGCTGTTGAGGAGAGGAATAGACACCACTTGATTATTATTGTTATTGTAATTATTATTCCAGTTGCTATTGATTTAGCCCTGCTTATGTAAGTACCAAAGGAACAGTTGCAGCTCCTGTGTTTGGAGGGAGTTGCTGCTGCTAGTTAGGATATGAAGAAATTGGTTATGAAGGAGATGGAGTTATTTAAGAAATAGGCTATTGAGACAATTATTATTATTTTTAGAATTATTATGATGATTATTATTGCTATTGTTATTGATTCTGTTAGTATCCTTTCACTGCTTGCCCATTATTCGATGAGAGAGTGAGCTTTTACCCATAAAATCCTTGCAAAACTGACTAATTCAATATCTACTCGTAATTTGAGGTTCGAGATGCAGGTGCAGTTCTTTTCTGCTACTAATTTACTTATATCCCTCCTCCTCCATCTTGCCTATCATCTTCTTCCTCTTCTTCTCTCAGTGAATCAAGTTGCCCATCTGTCTTCGCTGCTAAGTATATTCTCTTCGTTTCATATTCTTTAAATACCATGGATATCTCATTTGTTTTCGAACATTCTGCAGCTATTTTGCTCTCCACGTTTCTCAAACTCGTATCAATATCTTTAGCTTTTAGCAATATCCTCACGCATTCTAGACTCCCATTCCTACTTGCAAAATGCAAAGCAGTGTTCTTATTCAGATCCTATTTGTTCACACTAGCACCGGCTTTAATGCATATCTCCACGAGCTCAGCGTAGCCTCTGACAAATAAAAGTAAAACCAAAAAAAAATTACATAAAACACTAACAAATATCCTCCCCACACAGCATCTATTCTTTTGTTTACTTCTCAGCAGCGATCATAAGTGCAGTTTATTCTAAATTATTCGTTAGCGACATATCTGCTTCATGCGAGATTAATAAGTTCATAATCGCTGCATTCCCGTTATACGCAGCGTAATGTATACTAGCCCATTGATTAGGGTCTTTGAAATCTGTATCAGCACGTAGATCTGCTCGTTCGTGTTATAGAAGCTATTCGATGATTGGGAAGTTGTTGGATCGTACAGATTCGATCATTTTGAGATTGTTTTCTTTTTTGGAATTCCACCAACCTTGCCATGCGTTCTTGTGTCGTCGCTTGAGCTTATCGAAGTACTCTTAGTTATTTGTTTTAGAGAATGTATCGATTTTGTCAATCTATCGGATGTCATAGACTTAACCTACAAAAGAAGATAAAAAAAATGAAATAGATATTCTCAGAAAATGAGCAAATCTTAGCTATCAAAAGTAACACAACAAGTTGATTTATTTTACCTGTGTCTTGATCTCTGATGAGGAACATCTCTGAGGGATCTTTTTCTTTGATATCAATATCGCTGGTAGTTTTTTTATGTCTAACTGGACTTGCTGGATCAAGATCTGGCATTTTATCAAAGAGTGCCTACTATGAGCTAAATTAACTTATTTACATTGGAATAGATTACGTCTTGCTCATAGGCAGCAACTAAATGGAATTTAAACTTGGATCAGGGGA
>Ga0302271_10003169_pt1 | contig 14111 bp, 9 predicted proteins | sample III_Bog_N1_1_FD_198767 | JGI IMG/M metagenome (GOLD analysis project Ga0302271, IMG submission 198767) | Peat permafrost microbial communities from Stordalen Mire near Abisko, Sweden - III_Bog_N1_1 | ecosystem: Environmental > Terrestrial > Soil > Wetlands > Peat | place: Sweden: Abisko... | reverse complement strand
GTCTCTTTACAAAAAACAATCCCGTGAACTCAATTCAAAATACTAACAAGTTAATTATTTGACGAGATTTCCATATCTCGCCTGGTTGTTTACTTCATAATTTCAAAGAACTTTTGCCCTCCAAAGCCTTGGCTAAGTAGAGTCTTTATACTATATCTTTCAATTTCTTTTAAGAACTTATTTTGCTTTTGGGACGACAAAGCTAATATATCTTCCTTTCTTTCCAAAAATAATCAGAACATTTTTCCAGTCTTTTTCTTTCTCCTTTTCAATTTCTCCTGAGAACCGGAATAATCTCTTTTCTACCCTTCAATCAACTCTTTGTCTTAAAGCGGGTGCAAAGATATAAATTGATTTTTTCCTTACAAGAAAAGTAAAGAAAAAAATCAATTTATTTTCAAAAATAAAGCTTCAGTTTTATATCTGATTTATAATCTGTCTGTTATACAAAACTACTTGTCGAGTGAATTCAGATTTACAATAACCTTAAGCATCTGTTCATTGTAAACCCTGCCTTCAAGAAAATGAAGAGAAAATGTAAGATCCACATTTATAGAATGTTTCTGAAGAAAACTTACATAGAAATCTGAACGGTCATACATCCTGGCCCTGTATACAGGATCGCCCCAGTAAAGCTGATTACCCCTGCTGCTGTAAAAATACATCATCCCGTCACCTGTATATAAGGTGTTGAACAATCCGAACATTTTATACTCCAGCCTGGTTTCCATAAGAAATCCATTTAATTTAATCCATCCCGTATTATCAGCCCTCGAACGCTCATAACGAGTAACCCACCCTGCATTTGCTTCAAGTGTCCTGAGAAATGTCTTTCCCGATAAATCAATACCGACAGAAGCATTGAATAAAAGATTGTCATGTAATGCTTCATCAACAACAGGATCCATCTTCCCCGCCAGATGAAACATATATCCGAAATCCTGAAAATAAAAAATACCCTTTGTGTACCTACCGCTGAAACCTATAAAAAATGCCTCGTTCACAGTTTTTGACTGCCTTCCGGTCCAATCGAGCCACACATTAAAATAGTGCTGATCCCGCCGGAATTCCCAAAATATACCATTTATATTAGGACGGTAATAGGATATTGAATCCCGGAAAAAGAGACGCGGATAATTTCCGATTACCCTTGTTCGGGGAAATGCGCCCATTATGAATCTCTGTGATCCTCTGTTAAATTCATAATAAACAGTAGGATAGAATTTATCAATAGCACTAGGGCTTCCGTACTCATGCATCAGATTAACTCCTACATTTACCTTATGTATCGAGTCCCACAGAAGTCCTATTTCAGGCGCCACGATTACACCAGCCATTGTTTGGGGAATTGTAAATTTTGATCTTCCAAATTCAGTATTGTCAAAAAAACTGAACAGATCAAGCCGCCAGTTCTTCACCTGCGAATACATATTAGTCCCTGCCAGGAAAATGGAAATAATCAGACAAAATAATGATTTCATATTTAAAATATTCCTGCTGCCCCTGCCGTTGATTACACTACTCATTGAATTATATCAGGTTAAATATTTTTCTTTTCATATTGAAATTTACCCAAAATATCAAATAAACCATTTGAACTGCTCCCTATTTAATGAATTTCCTTACTTTCGCAATAATATGGAAGAACTTTCAAATATAGTCATTATCCCTACATTTAAGGAGAGAGAAAATATTGAAGCAATTGTTAAGTCAATTACTACCAGCACGATTCCGTTTGATATCCTTATTATTGATGACAATTCACCCGACGGTACAGGTGCAATAGTTAAAGATCTGATGAAATCGCACTCAAATCTGCACCTTATCGAAAGAGCAGGGAAACAAGGATTGGGAACGGCATATATTGCAGGGTTTAAATGGGCTCTTGAAAAAGGGTATAGCCTTATATATGAAATGGACGCTGATTTTTCGCACGATCCCAATGATTTGATGAAGTTGCAAAAAGCGTGTGCCGAAGATGGAGCATACCTGGCAATCGGCTCAAGGTACATCAGTGGTGTAAATGTGGTTAACTGGCCACTATCGAGAGTTCTGATGTCATATGTAGCATCGATTTATGTAAGGATGATTACCGGTATGAAAATAATGGACACCACAGCCGGATTCAAATGCTACAGAAGAGAAGTACTCGAAAAAATAAAACTAGATAAAATAAAATCGGTTGGTTATGGATTTCAAATAGAAATGAAGTTCAAGACCTGGAAGCTGGGTTATAAAATCGTCGAGGTTCCAATTATCTTTACAGACAGGAAGCTGGGAGCTTCAAAAATGTCAGGTGGAATATTTAATGAAGCTCTTTGGGGCGTATTGCGAATGAAGTTAAGAAGTATGTTCACTAAAGATTAAGAAGCATACCTTATATATATAGTACCCCCCATCCCCAAAAGATTCAAACCTCTTACCCCTAAATTGGGGGGCTACATGGCGGAAATTGTAGAGACAGGTCTGAGACCCGTCTCTACTAATATAAACTCAGAATCCATTTTAAAGGTTGAATAAACTTTCCTTGAGGGATCAAGGAGATAAAAATCCAGACTATGAGCACCATTTTAATAAAAAATGCTACAATAATTAACGAAGGCCGGACTTTCAAGGGTGATCTTCTAATAAAAAATGAAATCATAAGTTCAATAGGATCAATAGATCAAAACTCTATTCCGTCAGGGACGCATATAATTGATGCAAATGGTCTGTTGCTTCTACCGGGCGTAATTGATGACCAGGTTCATTTCAGGGAACCGGGGTTAACTCATAAAGGCGATATATTCAGTGAATCGAGAGCAGCTGTTGCAGGAGGTGTTACTTCTTTTATGGATATGCCAAATACTAATCCACAGACAGTTACTATCGATATTCTCAACGAAAAATACCTCATCGGATCTGAGAATTCCTTCACCAATTACTCATTTTACCTTGGTGCTACAAATACTAATCTCAATGAGGTCCTTAAGCTTGACAATTCTTCAGTGTGCGGGGTAAAGTTGTTTATGGGATCATCAACAGGGAATATGCTTGTCGATAATGAAGAAGCCCTCAGAGCCCTGTTTTCCGGAACATCACTTCCGATTGCAGCACATTGTGAAGACGAATCTATAATCAGAAAGAACACTGAGATTTACAGAGAGAAGTATGGAGAAAATGTTCCTGTGAAAATGCACCCTTTGATCCGAAGCCGTGAAGCTTGTTTCCGATCATCTTCGCAAGCTATAAATCTCGCAAAGGAATATAACGCAAGACTGCATATCCTTCACCTCTCAACTGCCGATGAACTAAAGCTTTTCAGCAACGATCTCCCCTTGGGTCAGAAAAGAATCACAGGAGAGGTTTGTGTTCATCATCTGTGGTTTGACGATACATCATATGATAGTCTTGGGAACTTCATTAAATGGAATCCGGCAATAAAAACAAGGTTCGACAGGGAAGCGCTCATAGATGGTGTAAATAGCAATCTGATTGATATAATTGCTACGGATCATGCACCGCACACCCTTGCCGAAAAAAACAACACCTATTTTAAAGCACCTTCAGGAGGCCCGCTTATTCAACATACTCTTGTTATTATGCTTGAGATGTGGCACCGGAAAATCTTTAGTCTTGAAAAAATTGCAGAAATGATGTGCCACAACCCGGCAATACTTTTTAATATCAGGAACAGGGGTTTTATCAGGGAGGGCTACCAGGCCGATATCGTCCTGGTTGATCCTGCCAGACCATGGAGTATCTCAAAGGAAAACCTGCTATACAAATGCGGATGGTCTCCTTTTGAAGGGACAACTTTCAGATCAAAGGTTATAAAGACTATTGTGAATGGAACAATAGTATATGATGAGGGTCTGATAAATGAAGATTTCAGGGGGCAACGACTCTTATTCGATCGTTAGAATTTGAAAATATTTTATTGCCATCAAGGCGCAAAGACACCAAGGTCCGAAAAGTAACAACCCTAAAGGATAGAATTCCTTCGGAACCTTAGCTTCTTAGTGTCTTAATGGCATATTTTCTACTCTTTTCTTACTACAAATCTTACCGTACTTCTTGTTCTCTGTTCCAGTAGAATCTCTCTTCCTTCTGAAATTACGCAGATTGCTTCGGGGGTGGAATGCCGTATTGACAGCATTTCAACATTTCCATTATAAACCACGGAATATTCATCTTTCAGATTATCAATGAGTGAATCAACTTTCGCACGTTCGTCATCGATACAAACATCTATACTAACAGCACTTGCCTCTACAAGGTTTACCTTGATACCATGCTTAATGAATGTGTGAAAAATCATACTGAGATTATCTCCCATAACAAATGAAAAATCTTTTGGAAGAATAGAGATGAGTATCTGATCTTCTTTCCTGATAAAAACAGGCTCAATCTTCCTCAACGTAATGTCAGCTTTAATAACTGTTCCTTCTTTAGCAGGATCAAGAAATGACTTCACATACAATGGTATATTCTTGTTATGCAACGGCTTGATAGTCTTGGGATGAATTACTTTAGCACCCGAGAAGCTCATTTCAACGGCTTCTCTGTAAGATATTTCATCAAGCTTTACAGCATCAGGAAACCAGTTGGGATCTGCATTCAGTATGCCGGGAACATCTTTCCAAACAACAACTGATTCAGCGTCAAGCATATTGGCGAGGATTGCGGCCGTATAATCAGATCCTTCCCTGCCAAGTGTTGTGGTATGCCCAGCAACTGTTCCACCAATAAAACCCTGGGTAATAAAAATCCGCTTTTTTGTAAAGTCGAACGTGTTCCTGACTCTCTTTGTACTCTCACTCCATAGTACATTAGCATCCCTAAACCTGTCATCTGTAAGCAGGATCTCTCTTAGATCAACCCACTCAGCATCTTTAATTTTTGTCCTGAGATATTCAGCGACAATAATTGTTGACAACACTTCACCATATGAGACTATCTGGTCGTATTCAAAATCATATTTCCCTCTGGGGTAATTCAATAAATATTCCCTCAGCACTGCAAATGAATTCCTGAACCTGGCATCTGTATCCGACCCTTTCCCAAACAGATCGTAAATTATCAGAAAATGAGCAGCAAAAACCTCATCAAGAAGATTTGTATAGTCCTCTGAATTATTCATCCAGGCTTTAAGAACTTTCTCAAGGGCATTGGTTGTTTTTCCTAACGCCGAGACAACAACCACAAGATTTCCAGTTTCCTGAAAAACTATTTTTGCCAGATTTCTTATACCTGCTGCATCCTTTACTGATGCTCCCCCGAATTTATAAACCTTCATGACTTTCAATTTACGCTAAAATTAGGACTTCCGCTTCATAACGCCAATGAGGAAATGAAATATTATTCGGCAATTCCATTCAAATATCTGCACTTATTTCAAAAGAGCTGGTGTACAGCATAAAGTCAGGGAGCCTGATTCTCGGGTTAGAGATAGAATTAATCATCTTTTAGCCGGAACAAATTAATTCAGAATTGTTTATTAATCAGGATACTTAGTTTCGCAAAATTTGAATCTTTTAATACCTGCATCTATGAAAAACTATCAGATGATCACCCTTAATGACTTCATTATTCTGAAGCAGAAAGATTTTCCATATGCAAAAGGTGAACTTTCTGGTTTGCTGAGCCACATTGGGACTGCGGCTAAAATTATAAATAAGAAGATAAATAAAGCGGGACTGGTTGACATCACAGGTAGTGCAGGCGAGAATAATATACATGGAGAAACACAGCAGAAACTGGATGTTTTTGCAGATGAAGTTTTTATTAATTCACTTCTTTCAAGTGGTGAATGCTGTGGGGTTGCTTCCGAAGAAAATGAAAATGAAATCGTATTTTCCGATTCGTTTGCGTCAAAAGGGAAGTATGTGGTTTGTATAGACCCACTTGATGGGTCATCCAATATAGATTATAATGTTTCGGTAGGAACGATATTCTCAATTTACAGGAGAATTACAGCACGGGGAGAACGTGTTAGTAATGAAGATTTTCTTCAGGAGGGATCACAACAAGTCGCTGCGGGCTACATTATTTACGGATCTTCCACCATGCTCGTATATTCAACAGGAAACGGAGTTAATGGCTTTACTCTCGATCCATCTATAGGCGAATTTTGTCTTTCTCATCCGGAAATTAATAATCCTGTGAATGGATCTATATATTCCGTCAATGAAGGTAATTACATTTATTTCCCTGATGGAGTAAAAAAATATATCAAATATTGCCAGGAAAAAGACATTGAATCAGGCAGACCTTACAAATCAAGATATATAGGATCCCTTGTTTCAGATTTTCACAGAAACCTTCTGAAGGGCGGCATTTTTCTTTATCCCGCTAATGACACAAATCCGGAAGGGAAACTCAGACTAGTTTATGAATGTAATCCAATCGCATACATAGCCATCCAGGCAGGAGGATCAGCCATAAACGGTATAAAATGTGTTCTGAATATAACCCCAACCTCAATTCATCAGCGCTCTCCTCTTTATGTCGGGTCAAAAAAAATGGTTGATAAACTGCAGTCGTTTCTTACTTAATATGGGTTAAACCCATTACCCGCAAAGTAATTCGGTGTTAAAAAACAACCCAATGGACACTTTTATCAGAATTCCTGATCAAAATGCGTTAAATTTGTTCCCGCACTTCATCAAATGAAAGAAAATCATATAACCAACCACTTTAACAACCATCCTGTTCTTCCGGGGTTGATTGATACAATTAACGCGGATAAATCAGGTCAAATAAGACTTGAAGGCCTTTCCGGTTCATCAAAAGCCCTGGTACTTGCATTGGTTTTTCAAAAAACCCAAACTACTCATGTAGCAATTATTCCTGAAAAAGAAGATGCGGCTTATTTTTATAATGATCTGATTTCAATCCTTGGTGAAGACTCGGTTTTCTTTTTCCCGTCAACATATAAAAGATCAGTACAGTACGAACAGACTGAACCTGCCAATATTGTATTACGGACTGAAGTATTGAATCATCTGGCCTCCGGAAAACGAAAGGGGATTATAGTAACCTATCCAGAATCGGCAATGGAAAAAGTGGTCAGCAGGAGAAACCTGAAAAAGAATACCTTTAATATAAGCAAAGGAGATAAAATATCTCTGGAGTTCCTGGAGGAGATGCTTCACGAATATAATTTTACACGAACCGACTTTGTTTATGAGCCGGGGCAATATTCCATCAGAGGAAGTATTGCCGATGTGTTCTCCTACTCCGCTGACCTGCCTTTCAGGATAGATTTTTTTGGAGAAGAGGTAGAAACAATCAGATCTTTCAATACCGATGATCAGCTTTCAGTAAGTATCCATAAGCAAATCTCAGTTATTCCTAATATTCAGGACATATCTATTGAAGAGATAAACGATTCCATTACAGATTTTCTACCTCCTTCGTCACTCATCTGGATTGAAGATGCAGCTTATATCAGGGAGAAGATCAATAATATCTTTTTTCAGACAACCCAGAGGGAAGAAGCCGGGCAAATATCTGATAAAAAGGAGATTGTGATGACTGGCAATTGCTTTTTCAACAAGTGTCAGAGTTTCAGGATGCTGGAATTTGGAAAGCACAGCCTTTTTGAACCTGAAGACAGGTTTGAATTTAGTACCGAACCCCAGCCTGTATTTAATAAAAACTTCGAATTACTAACGGGAAGAATACTATCTAATAATGATGAGGGTTTTACAACCTACATTATTTCCGAAAGTGAATCCCAGATTGAGAGATTAAGGGAAATATTTGCAGAGATCAATCCGGAAGCCCATTTCAATTCACTATTGTTAAATCTGCACAGCGGCTTTACAGATAATGACCTCAGGATTTCAGTTTTTACTGACCACCAGATTTTTGACCGATATCATAAATTTAAGATCAGGGGGTATTTTACCAGAAAAGAGAGTATTTCGGTTAAAGAACTTACCGGGCTGAATCCGGGAGACTATGTTGTTCATATTGATCATGGGATAGGGAAATTCGGGGGACTTGAGAAGATTGAAGTTAACGGCAAAATACAGGAGGCAATAAAGCTGGTGTACAGGGATAATGATATACTATATGTAGGTATTCATTCTCTTTACCGGATTTCAAAATATAAAGGCAAGGATAATACAGAACCCAAAATCTACAAGCTCGGATCGGGAGCATGGCAGAAACTTAAGCAGACAACAAAATCTAGGGTAAAAGATATTGCAAAAGATCTCATCTTACTATACGCAAAGAGGATGTCTTCTCCTGGCTATTCCTTCTCCCCTGATTCATATCTTCAAAGAGAACTGGAGGCTTCATTTATTTACGAGGATACTCCTGACCAGCTTACAGCTTCCGTAGCTGTGAAGGATGATATGGAAGCCGCTCACCCTATGGATCGGCTTGTTTGCGGTGATGTTGGATTCGGAAAAACAGAAATTGCCATCAGGGCTGCGTTTAAATCAGCGACCGACAGCAAGCAAACTGCAGTGCTAGTGCCGACTACAATTCTTGCCCTTCAGCATTACAAAACTTTTTCAGCAAGACTAAAAGCATTTCCTTGTAATGTTGAATATATTAGCCGGCACAAAAAGGCATCTGAACAGAAGAAAATACTTGCCGATCTTGCAGATGGAAAGATAGATATTATCATAGGGACACATAAGCTTGTTGGTCAGGATGTTAAATTCAAGGACCTTGGTCTCCTGGTTATTGATGAAGAACAGAGATTCGGTGTCTCGGTGAAGGAAAAACTTAAAAAAATAAAGGCAAACGTAGATACACTAACACTCACTGCAACACCTATTCCGCGGACATTGCAGTTCTCGCTAATGGGAGCCCGCGACCTTTCAATAATAAATACCCCGCCTCCCAACCGGATGCCAATTGTTACAGAACTTCATGGCTTCAATGAAGAGATAATTAAGGAAGGAATTGAATATGAAGTATCAAGGAATGGCCAGGTATTCTTTATTCACAACAGGGTAGAGAATATAAAACTTATCCAGGCACAGATAAACAGGATCTGTCCGAATGTAAAAACTGCCATCGTTCATGGTCAGATGGATGGCACTCATGTGGAAAATGTAATGTACGATTTCATACAGGGTGATTACGATGTTCTACTTGCAACCACCATTATAGAATCGGGACTTGACATTCCTAATGCGAACACTATCTTCATAAATGACGCTCATCATTTCGGATTATCGGAGTTACACCAGCTAAGGGGAAGAGTAGGCAGATCAAATAAAAAAGCATTTTGTTACCTTCTGGCACCTCCGCTCAGTACTCTCACTCATGAAGCCAGACGTAGGCTGAAGGCTATTGAAGAGTACGCTGAACTTGGAAGCGGGTTTAATATTGCCATGCAGGATCTTGATATAAGAGGTTCAGGAAACCTGCTGGGAGGCGAACAAAGCGGATTTATTGCAGATGTTGGTTTCGAAACCTATCAGCGTATATTAAATGAGGCGCTCAATGAATTGAGGGATTCCGAGTTTAAAGAACCGGCTGCAAATGAAGAATGGACTCCTTCGAAGCAAAATCCCGGACAGGTAAAACAATATGTATCTGACTTTCAGATTGACACAGATCTGGAAATAATGTTTCCGGATGAATATGTTTCAAATATATCGGAGAGAATAAGGCTGTACAAAGAGCTTAACGAAATTGAAACAGAAGAAGCATTATGTTCTTTTGAAAAAAAACTCATTGACAGGTTTGGTATAATCCCATCACCAGCACAGGACCTGCTTGATATCGTAAGGATTAAATGGATATCAGTCAGAATAGGAATTGAAAAGATTTTTCTTAAAAATGACCTTCTTATAGCATACTTTGTTTCTGATCCCAATTCCAGGTTTTATCACAGTTCACTTTTTGTATCAATAATGAATTATGTTAACAGGAAGCAGAAGCAGATGAGTATCAAGCAGAAAGCTACAAAGCTGAGCCTCACTATTAATAATATCAGCTCTGTCAAAGGGGCGATAAGGGCGCTGGGGGAGATTGTGGAGTCGCACAAAGACAGCCCCCCTGCCCCCCTAAAGGGGGGTTCGTCCCCGGTTTTTTAGAGAGGTTTGTTAATGTTAAGGAATTTGCCCCCAGTTATGGGGGCTGGGGGGCAAAAAACATTACTTTTGCATTATGAATCTTATAGTTGACATAGGAAATACCAGCACAAAACTTGCTGTTTATAATGGAAAGGAAAAGCTTTCACAATCACGGATAAATGAACTAAGTTATAAGGAGCTCGAAGATGAACTCACACGTTATAAAATAGATAAGGTCATTATTTCAACCGTAAAAAATCTGCCTCTGATCATTTCGGAATTGTTTCTTTCTAATATTCCTATTGTACATTTTCTCACATATAAATCGCATCTTCCGTTTAAAATTGAGTACGATACACCTGAAACACTTGGTCCTGACAGGATTGCAGCCGTTGCTGGTGCTTTCAGCCTTTATTCCGCTCTGGAAGTACTTGTAATCGACGCTGGCACAGCTTTAACATTTGACTTTCTATCATCAGGATGTTATAAAGGAGGGAATATATCACCAGGAATCAGCATGAGATTGAAAGCATTGAATCAGTTTACCGATAAGTTACCTCTTGTTTCCCTATCCGGAAACTATACTTTCCCGGGTAGAAATACTTCAGATGCAATTATAGCAGGAGTAATTACGGGGGTCACTTATGAAATAAATGAGTATATTCGCACGTTTGAGAATAAACTTACTGATTTCAAAGTATTAATTACAGGCGGAGACAGTGAATTACTAAGAAACAAGATTAATCATCAAGTAACATATATGCCTGATATTGTGATTGATGGCTTAAATTATATTCTGGAATACAATGCGAAATAAGCTTATAGTTATTACTTTTATCTCTCTGTTTTCTTTTGCCTGGAGTGTCAATGGTCAGAAACTTATAGATTCCCCTTATTCAAGATTCAATATTGGAACACTTCAGCCCTTAGGTACATTCAGAAGTCTGAGTATGGGAGGCACGGGAACAGCAATGCGTGATAACAGTTCGATATATTTTACTAATCCGGCTTCATACAGCAGCCTCGATACAAACTCTTTCGTTTTTGATTTTGGAATTGATTATGGCAGAAATTTTATAGCTGGAACCGGAACAAAGTTCTCCTCAGATGATTTAAATTTTCGTCATCTAATTTTGGGTTTCCCTCTCAGCAAAGGCTGGGGCTTTGCTTTTGGAATTGTGCCACTAAGCTCGGGATACTATAATATTACCAGGAGTGTTACATCCACCGATCCGGAGTATGATCCTAATATAGGGTCGTATAATATTTTTCATGACGGATCTGGAGGCATTACAAAGCTTTTTCTGGGTACAGGTGTGCGGATCGGCAAGAATTTTTCGGTGGGTGCAAACATGACATATGTCTCAGGTCAGGTAAACCGGGTAAATCAATTTATTTTTACTGATTATACTCACGGTTTTCAGAATAGCAGTTCAGAAAGTCTTGAGATGAAGGGTATTGGGGCAGAATTCGGTCTTCAATATATGGCAAAATTTAAAAATAACTACTTTATAAATATTGGCGCCTCCCTTTCTTTAAATAATAATTACTCATCAAAGTATAACGAGTTATCTTTAAAATATTCTGCCTTCGGGACTTCTGATACAATTTCCTATACCTCAAACAATTCTGTTAAGACTTATATTCCAGGCACACTCAGTGTTGGTATTTCATTCGGGAAGAAAGACAAATTTACAACGGGATTTGATTACATCACTACTAAATGGTCCGCATCAAAGATCCCAGGCTCAATTGGTTATGCTGCCGATACCAGGACTCTTGCATTTGGTGGTGAATTTATCCCGGATAAATTTTCAAACTATAATTTCCTGAGTAGAATAGAATACCGGATCGGCGGGCATGTCGGAGATAATTACTTAGTTTTAAACGGACAACAAATTAAGGAATATGGAGCCAGTCTTGGATTAGGGATCCCACTCCCACGGACTCCATCAAAAGCCAATATTTATTTCGATTTCACCAGAAAATCAGGTTCACTCTCCAATACTCTGCATAGTGAAAATTATATCACTATGGGTCTCAGCCTGAATTTTTATGACTGGTGGTTTCTTAAACAAAAATATGAATAGAGGCTACTTATCTTACTATTCTTATTCGATGGAAAAGAATTTCATCTGAAAATCATGAACTGTCGTACATTAAATCTCAAAGGTCTTTTATTTTTCAATTTGCTCTTTCTGTTAAGTATAATTGTACTTTCCTGTGAAAGCAAAATTCCGGTTATACCAAAATCGGACCTGCTCACTCTTCCCACAACATCTGCGAAAGATTTTCGGATGACATTAATCGATTCAGGCAGGATTCAGCTTATACTTACCTCTCCCCTTTTAGAAAAATTTGATAAAACAGATCCTCCTTATGCAGAATTCCCGAATGGAATCAAGGTTGATGTTTATAACGGGAAGGATCGTCCTGAGGCCAAAGTGACAGCAAAGTACGCGAAATGTACCAATAATAATTTATGGGAATTGAGGGATAGTGTCGTGATCGTTAATGAGAAAAATGAAAAACTTGAAACAGAACTTCTCTTCTGGAATCAGGAAAAAGACCGGATTTATACCGATCGTTTTGTTAAGATAACAAATGAAGATATTATAAGTCAGGGAATAGGTTTTGAATCAGATTCACATCTTTCCAAGCGAAAGATTTTTAAGGTAACCGCTGATATTTCCTTAAAAAATGAGGAATAGCTCCATTCTTATACTCGAGATCATCTGGGTTATTACCGGGATTCTGTGTGTAGCTGCAGGTATAAGGTTTGCATTAACCAACGGGATGAGCAAAGTTCCTGTCTTCGCTTTAATGGCTCTGATCTGCTTTGTCTTTGCGTGGGTTAGGGACAGACAAAGAAAAAAGCAGTAACTTTGAAATATGAATATCATCCTGATCATACTCCTGGCAATAATTTTATCAGCCTTCTTTTCAGGCATGGAAATAGCCTTTGTCGCCTCAAACAGACTAAGGATAGAGCTTGACAGGAAGCAGGGCGTATTTGGATCCAGGATAATCAAACTTTTTACAGATAATCCGGGTCAGTACATTGCCACCATGCTTATCGGCAACAATTTTTCGCTGGTCATTTACGGCTTGATCTTTTCGAAAATTCTTGGAGCATTTCTTACTCCGGTCATAGGGTCTGATTTGCTTGTACTCGTAATAAATACTTTTCTGTCAACTGGCATTATCCTGCTTGTTGCCGAATTCCTTCCAAAGACAATCTTTATAATATCGCCTAATTTTTTTCTAAAGTTTCTAAGTATTCCAACACTGATATTCTTCTTCCTGTTTTATCCCATAAGCAAGTTTACTCTGGCTGCATCTAATCTGTTTATCAAAGTCTTTTTTAAGATGAAGCCCGGAGAAAAGAAACAGGAGAATCTTGTATTCAGTAAGGTTGATCTTGATCATTTTGTCAATCTTAGTAACCAGAGTAAAGAGGAATCTGAACCAGATCATCATGACATTAGAATATTTCAGAACGCACTTGATTTCTCTAATGTCAAGCTGCGTGAATGTATGGTTCCGCGAACTGAGATTGAAGCAGTTGAAACATGCAGCTCAATTGAACAGCTGAAAGAGAAATTCGTTGAAACCCGTCTCTCCAGAATTCTTATTTACCAGGATACCATCGACAATATCATCGGATACTTTGAATTGAAAGATATGTTTAAAAATCCCTCTGATATTAAGTCGATGACACGAAAACTGGCAATAGTTCCAGAAACTATGCCAGCTAACAAGCTCCTAAAACTCTTTGTTGAGCGGAATAAAAATATAGCCCTGGTAGTTGATGAATTTGGCGGTACATCAGGTATGGTAACTATTGAAGATGTGCTTGAGGAGATTGTAGGAGATATTGAAGATGAACATGATACTATAGATCTTATTGAAAAGAATCCAGGGGAAAATGAATATATATTTTCAGGGCGTTTGGAAATTGATTACCTGAATGAAAAATATCATTTTAACCTCCCTGAAGAAGATGATTATGAGACTCTTGCAGGGATGATCCTCTATTATCATGGCAGTATTCCAGGTAATAACGATATTATACGGATAGGG
>Ga0302271_10003168_pt1 | contig 14112 bp, 15 predicted proteins | sample III_Bog_N1_1_FD_198767 | JGI IMG/M metagenome (GOLD analysis project Ga0302271, IMG submission 198767) | Peat permafrost microbial communities from Stordalen Mire near Abisko, Sweden - III_Bog_N1_1 | ecosystem: Environmental > Terrestrial > Soil > Wetlands > Peat | place: Sweden: Abisko... | reverse complement strand
GTATTCAAAATCAAATAAATAAATTCTCCCTTCAGAACTTATCAGATCAATTGTGTTTTGGTCATATTGAGCAATTTTTGTTGTTGATATTCTTTCTTCAGAAACTCACAGAAATAGGCACTGTTACAGCACAATTGCACATGTAAAGAATGAAACATCCCCCTCTTCAATTATTCTTACTTGAATGTTCCTCATCTCTCCTTTTAATCTTCCCTGGCCTAATCTAGTCTTCATCGAATTTCGGTGAAGGCACCTCGGAATCGAGCAGATTAGGTACAGAAAACTACGCTTTTGTCATGGTTCGAATCATTGAAAGCTGGTAATTCATGTCTCGATTCTACAGTGGGGTGATCTCTTCAGCCATTAGATTCGGCTGTATTGAAGATGCATACGAGCTAGGGGAATGAGGTGTGGCAATAGATGGCACTTGCTGTTTCGCCGAAGGAATAGCTGTTTGTTTGGCAGCGAAGTTGGTGGAGTTGATAATCGAGTAGAATTAACTTTCCTGTTGCTATTTCATTTCCGAAAACTTCGAAAGCTGCTTGATTTTGCTTTTGATTTTCTTGAATTTGAGTAGCGCCGCAAACGATGGCGCCTAGTCGATGATAAAAAATCTAAATATATTAGGATATTTCTTCTTTAAACGGAATAACTTCTTCTAGACAGGGGACTGCTTATCGTGGTTCGCAGGGATAACCTGCACGAACATATGGCAAAGCAATTTGACGACTAAGAGGAAGTTAGGTATCAATGTTGCTACGGTGATAAAATAGCTGAATCCACTACTATCATCGCCAATTTATGCATGCAGCATGCATAGACTGATTGTGAAGAAGGCGACTTCGATTTAAAGAAGTTCTAATGTATTGTGCTTCGCTTTCTCGTAGGGTCTGATTCTGCTGACTATCAGATAATACGCAACCAGCGTCATGCTGATGTAGATACCCTGGAAGATTAAAAAGAAAAATGGTGGAGTTCAATGTGAAGATCAAAAATATTAATATCAAATGATTGTACTTTTAGGACTAATTTCTAGCTTAGATAAATCGATAGGAACATAATGAACGACTTCAACGCTAGTTTGACGAGCTCCCAGTAATGATACTTCGGGAGATACATGTCATAGATGAATTTCAGCTGGCAGCAATCAAATTTGGATTGCTTACTTGTCCGTTCGGCTTGCAGCTTGTAGAACAGCAGGAACAATGCGACAATCCCGACGATCACGAAAAATGGAATTATGAAAAAATACACGAATTTCTAGTGTTGCTCGTAATTACCGCAGGAAATCGTCAAATCTATTTGCGCATATTCTAAGTTACCTATGGTTCTACAGCTCACGCTCTTCGTGATGATGTTGATCATAGAAGGGAAGAAATATAAATATATAAACACTGCTGTCGTTATCTTGAATTTCTAATTCAACTGCTGTCTGCTGAAAAACGAGTTAAACTGCAGCCATATCCAGTACACGATGATCAACAATATTGGTAATGCAAATTGCAGACACGATCGAATGAACCAGAATGGCAGACTATTGCTTTAACTATCGACTATGAAGCAATCCATTGAAAAAACAGAAAACTCCATCGGGTTGCCCACTGTGCCAGAAGCGTAGTCGAAGACATTTGGGAGAGACAACTAGAAGGAGCTGACAAAGGAGATTATCTACAAATGATCGATTAGGATCTTCTGATAAACAGGAGAGTACTGTCTGTTTTCTGTATTATTTCCAAAGCAAATATTCAGTCATCCAAAAACCTACACGAAACCAATCTTTACCTGAGTTGGAGATAAAGATGAATCCAGCGAATTTGAGATAATAAATCACTAGGTGGTTATGTATATGTCTGATGATTCTCGATAGCGACAAGCTGATCGAGAAAAACGTGACGAGTAAATAAAACGCAATACTAAATCCCTATGCGACCTTGCTACTGTTGCAGAGTCTGCACTGCGACATCTTAAACGTCGAAGAGTACTTTTCGCCCCAGATTTTACCTTCCACATCGCACTGCTCGCAAAGTGGACCGACAAATCCTTTACTGCAACCGTCCTATGAGGAGAGACAAACAACAAAATAAAGGAGAAATCAATACACAGAAAATTCAATAATCGCTGTTATTATGCTATCTGTTTACAATCGAATCTACGCCATTAGGTTAGCAGCTTTCTGGAATGAGTGTGCATTTAGAGATAACATCATTATCCGTTGCATTCCTCCAGTACCCATCTTTCAAGACAATATTCGATCCTGAGCAAGAAATCGCTGATGACGGACACACACTGCATGCTTCATCTGATAACTTCAGCGAATACTTACCATCCTGACACGACTGACATATTATCGACATATAAAGCGTCTTGTGTATCTCTCCAATGCTGCAATCTCTGAATTCCACTGTGAATGTATTCTTTGTGTCTAGTGATGTATCCAGCTCAGTTCCATTCGTGAAATACAATATCGACGACTATTCGTATTCCGCTGAGAACTTCGCAGTCGACAACGGCATATTCGATAGTGTCACATTAAACGTGAAGGAAGAGTTGCTAGATTTCGACACTGTACCACCTTTGATCTGTAGATTACTGTACGTTGTCGCATCGTATGTTAAAGATACAAACACTCCCGAAAGAATACTCTTCACTGCTGAGTGATATTTCGCGTTGTCCACATATGTAAACGGTTTATCTTCTTCATCAAGAAGACTAAAGCTGTCCAGGTATATATCATCTCCACTGTTGAAGTCACTCACCTAGAACTGCTAGCTGTATGAAGATACAATCTCGTAGTTTACCGTTGAGAGGATTCTAGTAGATTCCTCAGCATCAGCATCATCATCGCGCTGCTACTATGTAACTCTGGTAGTTTTAATCTATGAGAACAACAATCTCCTTAGCGATGATCCTACATTATGCCCATACACATCGGCAATATTATCTTCTATTTAATTATTCTTAAAAATCTACTTATCCACAACGGCATCAGGGACAATCAACGAATAATATATCCCGCCACCAATCGCAGCAGTGTTCTGTGTGATAACATTCATTTCACTCGTTGTCTTGATATTCACACTCTGCAGGCATATCGCACCACCTACACCAAGAGGTGCTTTGTTATTCTGCAATGTAGATTTTTAGAGTTCAATGACTGAATTACTGATCGCTGTTTTAAGCGCATATATCGCTCCACCGAATGCAAGACTTGCTTTGTTACCTCGCCAAGTGCAGTTGTTAAACAGTGCTGAAGCTACTTCTGCTAAGAACAAGCTACCTCCACTGCCAGAGACTGAAGTGTTCATGAGAAATTCCGTGCTTTAGATTGTTAAGGAGGAAAGAGATGTAATAGAAAAAACAGCGCCACTTTGAGTAGCAGTGTTGAAGGTGAATATGGAGTTTAAGATCGTTAGTGTCTGCGCGATGTTCAAGACAATCGAGGGGTAAGTTGTTTCATGGTGCTTTATGTAGAGACCATCGAAGACAATAACTTTATTATCCTCTTAGTTCACAAGTGACATGGCAGAGAGTTTATTGGTGAAAAAGGTGTTGTTGGTAAGATACAAGCTGCCGTAGTTATTAAACACAAAAATAAAGCTGCTGATACTGCTACTGCTACCACTGATAAGCGAACTCGTGATAATGTTCTTGAATAAGCTGTCGTTGATGTACAGTTCTGAGAAGTTAACGACGAAGATACTTGAAGTGTCTTCGCTTGCATGCAGCACGGTGATATCATCGAGAATCAGCGAATTCAATGTGATTTTATCAGCTGATAGATCGAAGGTGATATTCGAAGAGCTCGTTATGTTGAGAGACGTTAGGATAACGTTTTAGCTGTAGAATTTGAAGGTCGATTTATATTCGAACACACCCAGCATACGGAGGTTGCTGGACTCGAAAATGGAGATATTACTCAGAGACAGTTCGTCACAGCCATAAAGAGTGAATAACCCACCTGTACCCGAGAGATTGTCAACTTGGATGTCTGCGATGGTTGTGCTGTTTACGAGCTAGAAAAGGAACAGTGTGTAAGTGTTTATACTGTATGAGGAGGTGAACGAAGAGAGAGTTAAAGCTGCGAGATTGTTGAAGAAGAACAACGATGAAAATTATGATGAATCAGCTGAGAATCTGTTGATGGAAACTAGTCCTGTGATCGTATTGAAATAAATCACGTAATCCATAGGGAAGATAGTGCTGGAGATTGTTAGATCTTCAATCACGATGGTCTTGCAGTTGTAGATCGATATGAAGGCTACGGGGGAATCACTCGATGTAGCGAGGTTACGAGATGACGACGATGAGGCTGAGGAGTCGGAGGAGGAGGATAATACTTATTATATTACAATATTAGACAGTACTACTGAATCGAAATTCATGAGTTTAACATACGACTGATTCCCTTGGATATTCATGATCACATTGGAAATAACTAGATTCTTTATTGTACTCAGTGAGTTTATTGTAATCTACCCTACGAACGAGAGCGTCACAGATTCGATCGTTAGAACATCCATTGTTATCAACCCTAACGCTGAACTAGTGGAATCCCACACTAGTGTATTAGCAGATCTATCATCCGAATAAAACCTTACCTTTTGAGTCGTTACCGATGGCACACTGGAAACATTCAATGAGCTACTCACTTTCAACTGCAGATACGACAGTGACTATGACGTACCTGCTACATCCGCTTGAATCGCTGCAAGTGCAACACTATTATACACAGGCGAGGATGTTATGCCAGTTAAATAACTTGCACACTGCTATTGTTCTTCTAGTTATACTGTGTAACTCACTAAATCGTTAAAAGATGCTGCTAGGATATGCAATCTATGTTATGATCCTTCTGTATTCACGGACACGTACCATTAGATGATCCTAAGGAGCTAGCATTTCTTGTAGAATATCTCATTGTAGGTTTGCGACGTAGAATTGTATCGCACGAGTGATAATCTAGTCCTCTAAACGACTATGAAGATCCTTCTAAAGCCAGTGTACGCGATTCTGTAAATTGACTTGAAGGAATATCCGTTGATAGGTGGTAGTGCTTGGGTTTAGTTTAGTATTCCTAGGATGTTGATTTATGTTGAGGAAAAAACATAGAGATAATGATCGTCAGTTTGGATTCGCGTGTGCTGCAATGCTGGGTTCATGAGCTTCGTAGTTTAGACTAACGAATATGTGTAAACGTATGATTCCCCGGATTGGCTGGAGAGGATGATGAGTTTGCGACTGAAATCAACGTAGACATTCGTGATTGTGAACGATACAGTGGTGGTTGCTTAGATTGCTAATGTCGCAGAGTTCAATATAGTCAAGGTGTTCTCAGTATGCTAAACAGCTAGGATTAATGCATCATTGCTGTCTTCATTGTAATTTGTTTAGGTGTTTATGATAAACGGAGAATTTGAGTTGGAGGAGGTTAACACAGCAGTGGAATCAACGAACGAGAGATCATTCTCTGGGCTTCGATTGGTAGTTTTTTTATTCTGAAGCTTCTCTATCAACGAGATATACTAAGTGTTGATAGTGTTCGATATGATTATATATGTATCGATGTTATATGAATAAATCACATTTTTTTAGTAGTAAACGATCTATCGATTTTGTAATATGCCGTCAGTGAATTTGCTGTAATCAGATAGATTCGCTCGAAGAATCAGGTTCAATGCTGTTACGGAGCTTGCTAGATCAACATCATAGATATTGCTCTTAAAATACCCTATGAGAATGGCTTTGTCAGTTTAGTAATCAAAGAACGCTGCTCGTACGCTGAAAATTAGGTCTAATTTGGCTATGACGTTGATCTTATTCGTCGAAGAGTTTATGTTGCAGAGCAAGAACTAACCCAGGGAGATGTAGATGAACCTATTGTATGAGATAGTCTGAAGAATGCTTTTCTTAATCAAGGGGTTTTCCCCTTGTTCGATGAATATCTAGTCCATGAATTGTGTTCGTTTGAAAAGACTTAACCCACGGTTACGGATGTTAGGGAGAATGACATAGTCGTTCTTGAGTGTCAGCGCTTGTGGTTCGGAGATCTAGTGGATCTATACAGGTTGTTAGTATACGATTTCTTGGAGATCATACGTGATGGTAGCTCCATTGGATTTTTGTATTGTCAGCACACTGAGGTTTTAATTCAAGAAGAGTTTCGAGATGATGAATGTGCTAGTTGTCCTGTCGAGGATTGTTTCTAGGTAATCCATCGAAGGATAGCTGTGCACGAAGACGTTGTATTGGTTGTAGAGGAAGATAATTGAGCGGGAGTCTTCATATAACATTCCCTGGAGATTCGAGTGATCGAGTGTTACGAACCAAGACGTATTGTTGAGGTAGTAGAAGGCGTAAAAGTTGTTCGCTACATCAAGAAGCAGGAGAGTCTTCGATTTGCTGTGGAAGCACTCTATGTTGCTTGCGAAACTGTACTCTGTGTAGAATGTCAGGAGATACGTGGTCGTGAGGGCATCAACTGTTTTGATGACTTGCTTGCTGCCGTTCAGGGTGATAAGTATGTCGTTATCGAGATCGTAGTGCATGGTAGTCTTGGTCGGGATGTAGTCGACAAAATTGCTGATACGAACGACACCGTTGAGCAGGATCGCTTAGATCTGCGAACTGAACGGGATGACAACAAGTCGCTTCGTGATATTCACGATCGGAAGACTCGCATAAGTATTTATGTAGCTACCTATTCCGACCTAGGTCGGATAAAGGAAGAGGCATTGAATGAGTAAAAAATAGGATAATAAATTAATAATTTGTTGGAAAAATATTTGTGATCTTTAAAGTGGAGGGAGGAGGGAGGAGATCAAGGGAAATACTTGATTGAATTACGATAATTATTGAAAAAACAATAGAGATTTTAAGAATTATTTATTATTGTGTTTATTAAAAGATAAATACTTTAAACAAATGAATGGTTCTAATAAATAGCCAACCAATAAGATAGTAAGATACAATGGATAATAATAAGAAAAACAACCGGAATAGTTAGTTAATGTGATAGATAATATTACTTGAAATGTCTTCTTTTGCTTTTTGTCTCTAGATTTTTTTAATTAATATTTTTTTGTTTACATTAACTAATTCCTTCCTATCTCTCCACATATGAAGATAATTGCTAGTGGCCCTAATATCTCCAACTAAGACAACTTTAAGGATCCTGCTTCTTTTTTACATTTCAGGAAGGAGCTCGTCCGTCATATGCTAAAAGCAGGTTAGCAGTTGAAAGTCTATCCGAAAACACTCGGGAAAGCATTCTACTTGCTTTCAATCTTATCTCTCAGCGAGAATCAAATATCTAATATCTCTACTGACATCAACATGCGCTGTGTTGCCGCGTTGTTCTTAGCTTCTAAATTAGACGATGTGCAGCTTGATGTGGAGCAATGTCTGAAATAACTCTCAACCAAGAGAGTCTTTCGAAAAGTATCCTTCAATAATGCAGAGCAAGATGAAGAAAACACTTGCGATAGTTTCAGGAAGGAACTTTTCGAGCAAGAGACATAAATGTTAGTTGCAATAGGGTTTAATCTTAATATACAGAGTCCACAAGAGTACTTAGTGAAATATTAAGAAGTTATTGAGTTTTAAATTTAGCAAATGACGAATAACACCGGAAATAATATGACTTAGAATGTCTTTAACTTAGCAAATACATTACTGAATGATTCGTATATTTCTGATGTATGCGTGCGATTTAGACCGGATTTGATAGCTGCTGCTTGTTTGTGTCTAGCTATGATTACGTTAGATTTGTAGGAGGTTCTAATTGGAACTAAAGAATGGATTGAATATTGTGTAGATCTCAGATAGGAGTCAACATAGATTGAGTTATAAGATGTGATTAAAGCTGTTTCGGAGGTGTTTAGGCAGGAAATCTGAAAGAAAAAAGACGGAGAATAAGGAAAATAACACAAATATATTTAATAATAAATACTTGAATGATAACTAGAATAAATTGATGGTTTAGGTATTTAAAATGAAATAACAGAAAAATAATGATATGGATGTAGGCAGTTTATGTTGATATTCAATTTTGCAGAAGATTCTTTTGTTCTGACTGAGATGAAATTAGCTTGTTTCTTTAATAGACTGGAAGGGTGTCAAGAGAAAGAAAGAGAATTGAAAGTTAATAGAGAAAAAACTACTTCAAAAGAGGGATTAAATGAGAATCATAAGATAGTAATTTTTAATTTAGAACCGCTGTGGTAGATGGATAATTGCAAAATAGAAATCATTTTAAGAATTGCAAAAGAAGAAGGGTCTTTTCATTTTGAAAGTAAAAAACTCATTGTTTTCTGAGTGAGATATGTTTGGGAAGAATTAGAAGGTAAATTAGCAAATTGTATTGTTTTTATTATGGGTTTTTTTAAGTAATTCCCTTTGTGGTCAAATATCTTTGTTCCTTGGAGTCTAAATCATAATACGATTATTCTCCAATTAAGATCAGGGGAGTATTCAAAAGAATTAGAAGAATAAACATAATCTAATACAAATTAAGGGAGATTAATATCTGAGTATTTTGCTATGAAGGGAGGAAGGAGACTCTTAGAAATAGTCTTCTGAATGATTTACGATTTGAGATTGAATAGGAAATAATATTGTTCGAAGATTAAGTTAACAATGATGTGTTTCTTTTTAGATAATAATTGAGCAGTGAAGTCAATATCCAATTAGGAAAGGGCATCATTTTTTAGGATAAAACATTTAAATCACAATTAAGGAGCATGTGATTATCAGCAGGATGAGTAATGATAAATAAAGACAATTATTATTGATATATTGATTTAGAGAAGATTTTTAGGAATTTATTTTTAGTAGTTTGTGCAAAATATCTGATATATTAGCAACCGATTTATCAAATGTAAAAGTTGCTCTAGATTTTATGCTTTTATTGAATGCTATTCCCCTGTTTAAAATAGTAAAAAATAATAACAAAGGAGCAATATATTTCTGTCTCTCCATTCACTAACTAACTCGCATAAGAAGCCATTCTTAATATTGTTCAGCTTCTCTGAAAAGAGATTTTGCACAAGATTTAACAGCTATTTTATTATTTTCAAATTGTAACTTTCATATTAAATCCTTCACACCCCATATTCACATTCAGCAAAGTTTTATGATCTCTTGATTATGTTTAAAAAAATGCCCTTTATCTTTTTGATTATCTCCTTCACGCAGATGAGATCCATTTGGGATAAAAATCTTGATTATTTACATTCAGCAGAACTCCTTTTAATCTTGATTTTTTTTTGGATGATCAATTTTGAAACAAAAACCTTGTGAAATTATTCACTGAGACATTATTCCTTTTTATTGATTCACATCCTAATATCTCTGAGTTAAGTTTCATATTAACTTATTGTATATTATCTGACACTTGCAGGAATAGCTGGCTAATTTTATTTAGAGCTTTGAATCGAAATACTAATTAAAGTAGTTCGTTTCAGTCTATTTAATAAAGATTTAATATTCTCCTCCCCTCCCCCCACCATCAACATCCAAGCTTAGCAACCAACGAATTACTAGTTAAAAATAAGAAAGGAGAAAAACTAAAGGAAAGAATAAAGCGCAGCAATACAAAACATTTATCGTGGATCAAAATACAATTTCAGCAATGTTTTCTAAAGATTATTCGAACCTAAGTGCCATTGATGCCTTAGCATCACAGAAATATTTGGCAGAAAGAGGATATGAAGTAGAGCGCATGCTTGGATGCGGCTCCTTCAGTGCAGTACTGCTTGCAAAAAATATTTAAAGTCAAAAAAAAGTAGCAATCAAGTTGATGTACATTGAAAACTCCTTGTAGCTCCTTAGTTTCACTTAAGAATTCGAAATCATGAAGCAACTCGAATCTCCTTTGACTGTCCATCTGATTGATATGCTAACTGACTTAGAGAATAACTCTTTCTTTTTGGTTATGAATTACGAAGAAAATGAAAATCTAGAATGATTCTCAGATTATTGCTATGTTTATCGAAGTTCTTCAAGGGTTAATTTTTCTCAAGGAGAATACAATTATTCATGGCGATCTTAAGCCATAGAACATCCTTCTCTCCTCTAGCAATTCCCTCAAATTAGCCGACTTTGGACTCTCTACATTATTGCTAGGAAGCAGGGAATAATAGACGAACAAAGGAGGAAACTTGTGCTACTAAGCCCCTGAGCAACACATAGAACAAAAAACATAAATTGAATCTGATTGGTTCGCAGCTGGATTAATTCTCTTTAGACTATGCGGCAACCATTCAATCCACTAGATGCTTCAAATAAAATAAGGGAACTTTCCAGATATCACCTAACTCAATCATTAAAACATTGTGAAGATTGCATTTAAAATGTTAGCAACTTCCCCAAAAGATCGAGCTTCGCCTGAAGAGGTTATCACTGATCTACAGAAAATACACCAATCTCTCCCTCCTCTTCCCAGACCAGAGTAATTAAGTTGTCTTTACTTGCTTGCAAAAGAGCAGTAGATTTATCTTTTTCCCTGTGATAATGAAATATGCTTTGCATTAACATCCCTAAATAAACAAATTATATTTAATATGAACACTCACATTGGTTCATAGAGATTTTTACAAAAGAATTTCTCTTTAAATAATCTACATCTCTTTTACAATAAAGAAAGAAAACATTTCTGCAATAATAGATAAGAAAAAGAAATTAACTTTCAAATAAATAAGATCTTTATTTTAAATTGGAATGTATCTCTTTAAATTGTAGTTACTCCTTTAAGGAGAGATAATTCTTAAAAGATTTTTTTTTTCAGTGATATTCCTAACTTTATTTTAATAGCACAATTAATTTTCAATCTCATTTCATATGTGCATTTAATAATAGAATAAAAAGAATTCAGTATGATGGTGGATACTATGAAGGAGAGACCATTAATAACATAAGAAATGGATACGGTAAGTTTAGAAAAATTTCTTTTTAGTGTATTTAGGTTTATTTATTTTTGCTTTAATAGGTGAGTTCTTCTACAATATCGGGAGAAGATATGAAGGAGAGTGGAAAGATGGCAAGAGGTGTGGTCAAGGTAAGAAAAAAGTGATTTATTGATTCTAACGTTGTTCAATAATTTAATAGGAAAGTTCTTCTTCAATGATGAGAGAAGATATGATGGAGAGTGGAAAGATAACAAAGTACATGGCCAAGGTAAGAAAAGAGATTTATTGATTCTTACATTGTTCAATGTTTTCATAGGCAAGTTCTTTTGGAAAAATGGGAACAAATATGAAGGAGAATTCAAAAATTCCAAGCCGAATGGTTAAGGTAAGAAAAATGATTTATTGATTCTAACATTGTTCAAATGCTTTCATAGGCAAGTTATTCTTGAATAATGGAGACAATATTGAAGGAGAATGGGAAAACTGGATCACTACAAAGGGAAAGAAATTTAACTCAAAAAGAAAGTTGATTAAAGAAGGAGAATTTTCAATAATACAACTTGTTAATATCTTCTGAATAGCAATACCTATTTCTCCCTATTGAATTTAGGAATAATTTGTTCGAAAAGTATGGTATTGTACTTATTTGTTAAATGAAAGAATCAAAATAAAAGATAAGCAAACATAGCATTCCCCCCCCCCCCCCCCCCTTTTCTTTTCAGCATCTATTCATATGATCTATTATTATCCTCAAACTTACATTTATTTTCGAAACCTCTAAGCCCTTTCCTCGATTTATTACTCTTTTCAAAGCTACTACCAAGATATTTTCAATTAAAAATATCTTTTTCTAGCTTCGAAAAATCATGATTTACTTCACTTAAATGTTTTACTAAACCACCAGCTTGCTGTTGCATATATAGCAGGTATTAGAAAAGAGAGTAGAATATCTCGTTCACTATGATACAAAAATATTAAAAAAGAACTACTGAAATATGAAACTACTATGTGAATAGAAGAAGATAATAGAAAATAAAAAGAATAATAATTAATAATATTTGTTGTTGTATGATTTTAAGTATTCCCGCATATTTTAAACAAATTGTCTATTTTTAACTTTTAATAGACACATAAAATTTAATTGAATAGCTCAATAACAATTATTTTTCCACAATACTGTGCCTGCTTGAAGTAAAATATTCCTTTTAATAATTAATCATTCTTGAGTTGATAATCAAGCTAAGATAGAAAAAAAACGAATCAACTCATTAAATCAAACACTAAACTAACAACACAGACTAAGATTCCTCTCCAGAAGCAAATCCAGTCCCATGGAAATTGAAATCACTGAGAAAGAAGAAGAAAAAATTGCACACAGATTAGCAGTGCTAAATAAGTGTTTGAGTGCAAACGAAATAGTCGAAAGCAAGCCCATCAAAACAGTCGTCAGGTAGATATAAGAATCCGAACCAAACTCAGCGGGCAATAACACTAATAGAGACATCAATGGTGCTTTCGAAGCTGAGATATTTCTAACGAATGTACGCATCTTGTTCATATTGTACATGCAGCAGGGCAATCAATATGATGAGAAGAGTATTTTTTACTCCTCCACTGCTGATTTCTAAATCAGACCAATCTTGAAACATCCTGACATCAGCCATATCAGCTATCTCATCAAAGGTAGCTCGATTCAAGTTAGCTACGTCACAGATAAACTCTCCAATCAAGACATAAAGCTCATCATGGATGTATTCCAGAAAAAAAAGTAACTAGTAGAGGGGAATAATAGCAATAACCCAAATCCTGGAAAGCCCAACACCACAGCCATCTCAAATGAATCTTCCTCCCGAACTTTGCATTTGGAAGATGACTAGATCAAAAAACGAATTCTCGAGAGAGAAGACAAGCTTAAATCTCTCTTTGAGCTCGTTGTGGAAAAGAAGAAGATTCTCACGGAGGCCTAATTCTGGCAGAATCACGAAGGATATTAGAACTTTTTGAAGTTCCGCAATCGAGATGAGGAAAAAATTCGTCGAGACTATATTCAAAATGAGATTCCTCTTGTGGGTGCGAAGATCACAGCGGATATCAGCGCAGAGGCCTTAGATGAAAAGCAAACAAGATTCAATGAGTTTCGAGAGGAAATCTACGATTCGGAGAATATCATTGAGAATCAAAATCTCAAGAGTTTCTAGAGCTACAAGCAGGATATTTTCTTTGCTGGAAAAATCGATGCGCTCGTGTAGAAGATCCAAAAGCAGCCCAAAGGAAATATGAACGCGAATTCAGCTGATTTGGAGAGCGACTAACATGGGAACCATTTGATTTCAGGACACAATAGCCATCATCTCGAGATTGAAGAAGTCAATCTTTTCACAGGCGACAGACATGCTCCCGCTAATCCAGTTGAGAAAGAACTTACAAGAGAAGAATATGTTGTGAGAATGCAATAGAATCCTTCACCGGATAGTTAAAAAAAGTTAACGGATTTTATAGCTAAAGCAAGAGAAGCAGCAGCAACAGCAGGAGGAGTAACGACTTAAGGTCCTTCAGCATATAAATCTTCCCTGGCTGCGACTGCTGAGTAATTTTCTCTTTTCTAAAAGCCTAATACAAAAGAGGAAAAATAACTATCTTAGGAGGCATTTAAAGGGGCATACAGCTGCATATATAAATTATAAATGAACAATGAAGATCCATAGGCTGATCCAGCATTAGCTAGGAAGCAAGCTGAAGAATACGCAGATAAGTTCTATTAGCTTCGAGAGATTTTGCGTTGGCTATATAAGGAAAAGAATTCAGCTGATAAAGCAAGGCCGGAGATAATAGAGAAGCTCAAGACAGAATTAGAGTAGATTAGAAACTCTCTCTAAGATGGTAGTTCGCAGTAAGGGATACAAAACCAGCTCCCAGCAGGTCGGACACAGCAAAAGGGGAACATTCATGATTCCAGATTGAAAGATCTTAAGAAATCGTTTTTGTTCCAATGAACAAATACAAGAGTTTATTTCCTCAAGCTCAAACGAGGGTCATCTGGATAATAAAATCAAGTGCTGTTATCTGTAATGGTTCTCTATGTAATCTTTGTGGATTATCTCCAGTTAGTTTCAGCTTGAGATTGGCTTGATTTAAAACATTTTTCATTTTTAATTTCTCGTGAAAAAATCTTATTAAATGCCTAATAGTTTAGAAAGAGAACGACAAG
>Ga0302271_10003167_pt1 | contig 14115 bp, 21 predicted proteins | sample III_Bog_N1_1_FD_198767 | JGI IMG/M metagenome (GOLD analysis project Ga0302271, IMG submission 198767) | Peat permafrost microbial communities from Stordalen Mire near Abisko, Sweden - III_Bog_N1_1 | ecosystem: Environmental > Terrestrial > Soil > Wetlands > Peat | place: Sweden: Abisko... | reverse complement strand
AAGATTATATTTGTCAATTCTTCGAGGAGTCTAGAAGAATTTACCAGGCCAAAAGAATAATTTTTGACTAAAAGATCGAATTTCAAGATGGGATTGTAGAAAGAACTTAGAATTTTTAGGAGAATTACTAGGAAAGATGTAGTAATATAATACATCTTTCAATAAATATTCTTCGAAAATTTAAGTTTCAAAGTCCCAATCCAAAAAAGTCTGGCCCAAAATTTCTTCATTTGAGCCTAAGGAAAGAACATTTTCCTGAAAGTTTTTAAGGAAACTTACAACTGAAATTTTAATCGAAATAACTCTCCGTGGTCTTGGAAAGTATCCATGCAGCAGCAAAGATTCAGACAAATCCAAGAGGATAAGATAGCACAGTTCGGAGGACTTCGAGTTGGAGGATGTGACAATGAAGGAGGAGTTGCTCCTAAGAAACCATACAAAAGATGTAAAAAGACAGGAAAAGATTCTGATGCTTGTAAAAGAGCTAAAGAAAATACTTGGTTACAATATGTTCATGCTGCATCAATACAAAATCCTAATATGAAAAGAAAAGATTTATTAATGCAAATTTCAACTAAACCAACTGAAGCTAATGGATTAAGTCAAGCTCAAGCAGACAGAAACAAACAAGCCTATGAAGCTTGGAAAAACGGAAATCATCCAACCGCTATTTCCACTCATCATTACGTTAAAGCACCAAAAGTTAAATCTGCTACTGCCAAACCAAAAGTTAAGAAAGTTAAGAAAGAACAAATTGTCGTTAATGGAATTAAATATGCTCCAGTTAAATAATTTTACTAATTGTCATTAGTAAAATTTAAGGATTGAGATAATCACAAGTGTAGACAGGAAAAGATTTTTGTCTTATAGAACATGAACCACTTTTACAGGGCTGATATTCGTTAATATCATAAACATTTCCCATTTGAATGTGATCCTTATTTTGAAGGACATCTACATTTACTGTATCAGGATTAACATATTTAAGTGTTTTCGTTGAAATCTTGTTAACTTTGAAAGTACAACCGTATGGTAAAATTATTTCATGTTCAAAGGGATAAGCATGTAAATCTGTTGGTACAAATAAACACTTACTTCCTTTTGGCATCGTAATATCAAATAATACAGAATCTGCAGTTGGAGAAATGAAAGGAGCAAAATTAAAGTAGGGACTCACAGTTGTACTATTGAACGGAATTTGCACAACTTCTCCTGGAGCTTTATCTGGCAAACCAGGATATTTGGAAGCAACTTTAAAGACATGAAATGAGCCTTTAACATTAGGAGCTTTCAAGATAATTTCCTGCATAATTTTAATGTATGAATCAATCAATCCATTTGAAATAATACTTTGATCAGGAACTGTAAGTTTCGTAAATGCTTTAGGATCATTAAAGTAGACTTTCCATTTATCAAATGGTTTAGGAACTTTACTTGAAGTAAAAGTATTATTGTAATACAAGAAGAATAGATAAGACCAATAATTGGAATTATCTGATAGTTTATTGAAGATGAGTTTTGAATTTACTGATGCTGATCCAATTGTATATCTCCAAATACAATATTTCTTGAAGTCAGAAAGTTTTCCAACATAAGAATTACAATCATCAATAAATTCAAGGAGAAAATTATTGTTAGTATATTTCTGGAACAATTCTGGACCGTATTCTCTTCTTTCCATTTTTATAATTCTTCAATTATAAAAATTTTTATTTATCATAATCTATTGAAATCTAGATCTTAAGTCCTTCTTTGATATCTTAGCTCCTCCTTGAATTGCTTGTCCTCCTTGTTCACCATACCCTACTTGTCTTGCAACAGTTCCAATTACATTTCCAATTGGTCCAAAATTAGGTGCAAGAGTACTAATAACCTTGTATTCTTTCAAGAAATCATTAACCTTCGATGCAAAGTTTCCGATTGTAGATAAGAAATCTCCTCCTGCAACTCTGTCTAAACTTCTCATATTAATACCAGGTTGTGTTTGAGCATCAAGAACGTCGTGTCTTGATAATACTCCTTCTTGATGTTGACAAGATCCTAATTGCGTAACTGTAAATGTTCCTTCAGAAACAACTACAATATAAAGAGCCATAGGAACATTATCCCATTCTCCTGATAAATTACTATTCTTCAATGTGACTTGAACTTGTAATTGATAGTTTGAACCTCCCATTCCTGCAGCTTCACCATCTTCTAATTGGATTTGATCACCAAATCTTAAACAGAGAACACTTCCGGTTCCTCCAATTTTAGCATTTCCAGCGGTTGGTGGAAATAAAGAATTATTTAATCCTAATCCTGACCATTCTAACCAGTTTTGAGATCCTCCATTCTTTGTATTCATATCAAACAATTGAACTTGAGTTGCAGAAGATAATAACGTATTTTGATTTGCGTATTGAATAGCAATATTGCTAATTGTTAAGAACGTATCTGTTAAATCACATCTACTTTGGAGTGATTGATTGTTTGGTCGTGCAAATATATACATTTGTCTAGGAATCGTGCTTAATTGAATAGTATTACTCATATAAGGACTTGGAGGATTTGCGGATGAAATTGCTCCTAAGTCTGATACGTAACGTGTTACATTATGATAAGGATAAGTTACAGGAATATTTGGTCCTAAGACTTCCTTGGTTAAAATATTTGGAGTAATGTATTCAAATAATAATTGTGGAAAGTTCTGTGCGTATGAAAATCCAGGTGATGTAAATGAATTGAAAGATGCAATAATCGAGGTTATGTTACTTCTGACTTGAATTGCTCCACTAGTACTAACTAAAGGACAATGAGACCACATTCTCATTCCTGCAGCAGCTAAGAAACTAAGATTAAAATCCATTGAAGTAATATTATAAAATCCTTGACTATTGTATGATGCTTTTCCCCAAAATAATGGTGAAAGAAATAAACTTTCTGTAATCCACATATCCACAGTTGCAGTTGCGAGAGCTCCCGCTAATGTTGGAACAACAGCAACATTAGTTCCAGCAACGATTGTAAATGGAAATCCTCCTCTTGGGATAGAAGTTCCAACTAAACTATTTCCGTAATTTCCTAAAGGATTTAAATTAGTTCCAACTAAATCAGAATAATTAAAACTGCAATCTGGATAACAAGGAGAAGAAGAATATTCTCTTGTTCTTAATTCTGAATCTATATCATATCTCGTAAGTGGACTAAGTACGTCGGCCATTGGAATAGATACTGAATCATTATTCAAGTTAATTTGGAGAGATTCTAAGGAATTATTCAATGGAAATTGTCTTGGAGCATCTCTTCCAGGATTCAATAATGAAGTTGGAGGAACATATCCAAGATCAGTTGTTGTAATAAGACCAGCCATTTGAAGTCTGATTGGAATTGTGCATTTGATTTGTCTGTTCACAATAACATTTGCACTTGGTGGTGGACAACTAAATTGAATAGATGAATTACTAATTGACGTCGATGTAAAACTCTTATAAGTAACTTTCGATCCTCCTTGAAGAACAGCGTATTTATCGACTGATCTTACATCGGTGATTGGATCTGTTACTAAAATTGGCTTTAATGGCACATATGATAAAGACATTTTACTCCTTTCTCATTAGATTTAATAAGAAAATTTTTGATCGTTTTTTATAAATGTTTATAAAGATCCTTCTTGAAGAATCCTAATTTGATTGTGATACTATTATTTGGGCTCAATAATACTGGATATAAACTTCCGTTCTTTGACAACCAACTAAATGAGAAGTTCAACCTGTTAATCGGCGAGGTTGAACTCATATTAACTAATCTATACTGTGGACTAGGTTCATAAACTAATACACTTGTAACATCATTTATATTGTTGTAAGAAACAACATAATCAGTAATAATTGGAGCATAAGTCACAGAACCATTTGTACCATTACTCTGATCAGGATTATAAGATGGTGTAGATTCAGGAATAACTGGAAATGAAGATGAAGTAATAATAATTTTACGAATGTCAAACCAGAGATCTAGAGAATTATATTCTTCAATAAATTCATATGGTCCTCCGACTGGTGATCCGTATGGAATAGTATCTAAATTATGAGTATATTTGTAGGCTCCATCTTGATAATTAACATTAGTATAAAATGGAAAAGAATCAAGATAATTCTTCGTATAATTATTCATAAAAATAGTTGCGTTTGCAGTTAAAAATGCTTGAGTCACGATCAAAGATACTAATTGAGTCAATGGATTATAAACATAATATGGAGCAGCTCCTGCAATTCCTGCAGCACCAAATGCTGATGCTAATGCTATATTGATCATAGTGATTAACGGTTGAATAGAATAAACAAAATAATATGGAAGTAAACTTTGATCATAACTAAAAGTTCCAGTAGTTGTAACTGGAGGAGGATAATCATTTTGAGGAATATAATTCACAAATCTGGTATATTCAACTCCTGCTCGTTTTACACCAATAAGTAATTGAGAAACATTCGGATTATTCTGATTTCTATCCAATGGAAATGAGAAAAACGGAATTGTATCTAACGGCATCGAAAATCTCACAATCGAAGCATAATATTGAGATGGATCCATTAAAATTGGTTGAACCAAGGATTCATCATATACAGCTCTGATTGATTGAGGATAAGGATTAGTGGATGAAACATTATTAGGAATAATGATATTCAAATACAAATTATCTGATTCTTTAGACATTTTCGTAGCTTTATTTTAAAGTAGTTGTTTTAAAATCATGAATCAAATCCAAGAAATACTTAACCATCTTAAAAATGTTGCATTATCCGATGATGATCTTTTGAAATTGATGGATGGTAAAGCAAATGTTGTTGTTTATAGAAATCTTTCTCAGTACAGTACAGTTAATGATTTATTATATCCTTATGGAGTTTGTTTCATCTTATATGAGTGGAAACCACATTATGGACATTGGTGTTGTTTAATTAGACACAATAATTTATTGGAAGCGTTTGATCCATATGGATTATATCCAGATGACTACTTAAAGTTAATACCTGAACCATTTAGAAGTGAATCTAATCAAGTGGTTCCAGCATTAACCAATTTATTATTGGAAGGTGATTATGAATTATCTTATAACGAATTCCAATTCCAAAAGAGAAGTAGTAGAGTGAAAGATTGTGGACGTTGGTGTGTGGTAAGAGCACTATTAAAAGAGATGGATTTAGAACAATTCAGAGATTTATTCCTAAACAAGAATGGAGATGATTTGGTTACATTTTTGACTTCCTAATTTTAATATAGAGATATATTAAAATGTTTGAGTCGCTCCAAAACGATTTTGCTAAGCAAGAAGAAAGGATTAAAGGATTGGGTGAGGATAAAGCAAAACTCATATTTGAAAGAGATTCTTATAGAAGAGAGTATGATTTATTACAACAACAATTAACCGAATATAAAAAATTCTTACTTGAAGAGCAAAAGAAGAGTTGTGAACTTGTTTCTGAAATTAATAGATTAAATAGTCTTAAAGGCATTAATAATAATGTTAACGATATTTATCGTGAAAAATTAAATATTCTTGAAATTAATCTTCAAGATGAAAGGAAGATAAACGATAACTTACATGCTAAAAATAAAACTTTAGAAGTACGAATTACTGAACTCGAACAAGAACTTGAAGAATGCAAGGTTATTGATGATGAATCTTCTGAATCAGAAGATGATGTTCCACCAAAATTAGAAGAACAACCTAACGCAAATACAGAAAATGTAACAAGTCCTCCAAAAGAAATTAATTCAATAAATGAACTTAGATATTTAGTAACATTATTGGTTCGTGATAATTTAAGATTATCAGAATCTAAATAAATTTACAAGTAATATACTTGTAAATTATGCTTGAAAATCAGAAAGTAACTGAACATCATGTTCACTTAAGATGATTTGTGGATATATTTTGAATATTGTGACCCATCTACTTTTTATCTTTGCTGCTTTGATTGCTTGTTTTCTGTCAAATCCAAAATATGTACGTAATGCATATTCGATTTGCTGCATTCCTCCTGCCTGAGGAAAGAATGTAAATGAATGAAGTTCATTCATGCAAGTTCGAGACATTGCTCTGCAGTTACCAAGAATAAGATGAGAAGTAATAATAACTTGAATATTAGAATGTCTTCCTAATTCTAAAAGTTGAGTGATGAAATTTTGAACGATTGTCATTAACTTTTTATTTGAGACAGTATCAATATCGTCAAAAACAACGAGAGAATGATCAGGAACTTCTTCAATTTGCGGTGGATTTTCAATAATAGATTCATCTATAACAAATCTCTTAAAATTTAAACATTCAAATGCAACATCTGAGTTCACTTTACTCAATAATACAATATTAGTTTTAGGATATATTTCAAGATATTCTTTAACATAATTTGAAGTATAAGTAGATTTTCCTGAACCACTTGGCCCTGCAATATATAGTACTCTTACCTTTTTATTTGGTAATTGTTGTAATTTTCCACCTAATACATTAAAATGATATCCAGCTTCTTTTCCTTTAAATTTACTCTTCTCTTCCTCATTATCGATACAAAAAATTATTTCTCCATCATCTGGACCACCTTTAACCTCACAAATTGGAATGTAACTCTTATCAAATTTAGTAGTTAACATCGGTGCTTTTAATTTAAAATCCGGGCGAGATTTAAAATTTCATTCGCCTTTTTTTAAAAAAGGTGAGAAAAAAATTAGTGTTCTGCATTTTACTTATAAATGTGCGAAGAATTAGAAGAATGTTTGATTGATATGTGCATTTGGTTGCGATATTTAATTTGTTATTGCTAAGAATATAAAAGTTGTTTCTCATTTTGATCTTGAGATTATAAATTAAAATGACTTCTATTATTGATGAGAACACTCATATTCAGTTCCAAAGATTATGTTTACCAAAAGGAATTCATTTGAATTCCGATTCACCATCGATTCTTCCTGAAGAAGGATCTGTCGCATATTGTATGACAACTTGTTGTGTTTACTTTGCCGATGGTGAACGATGGGTTCCAATTAGGATTTGTACTACATAAATTACAAGAATGTTCTTGTAATTTATCTTTTAATTATCTGATAATATTTTTGTGGAGACCAAGATATTCCACTACAAGATGGACCTGAAATCCAAATAATTCTACGTTTAGGTTCTTCTTTATCAGCAAGTTTAATCAACCATTCATGATATTTGGTATCAATATCCAAATCATCTATATTTTCCATTTTAGATTGTAGAAGATATACTAAAATAAACTCAGGTAAACTTAAATAAACTAAGATAAACTTGGATAAACTCAGTTGTTTAAGAATAATCTAAGATAAACTTAGATATTCGATAAACCTAGATATTCTAAGAAAAACTCGAAGAATTTATTTTTCTTTTGAAAATAATTAAGATGGAAATCGAAGATTTTAATGTAAATCGACTCCGTAATGGCGGTAGAAATTCTGATTTTGAGACTAAGAATTTAGTTTCTCAAGTGTCAATATTGCAAAATCAGATGAAGTTACTTCAAGATAAATTGGAAAATATAAATATAAAGTCTGAAATTTCGTATTCTTATGTTCTCCCTAGAAGAGAACTCCAGAAACGAGTAGTTCAAATGTTCGGTCAGGAAATATTAACCCCAAATCCAACTATGAGAATACCAATCTCTGACATGAGAGATGAATTAATAAATTATGCTGAAAAGAGATTTGTATTAATTGGTTGGCATGAAATTAGATCACTCTTGAAGGAAGTTTGGAATATTGAATACAAACAATCAAATGGAGTTTCATATTACGATGGTGTAATGTTCAGGACAATCAATGATGAAAATAATAAAGGAAATAATTCACCTCCTCCAATTGTTTCTAAGTAATTTTCAATAAATTTATTGAAAATATGTAATTAATTTGTAGAATATGAATAATTTCATTATATAATTACTGACTTTTCCCCAAGGAAATAAAAAGAAGATTGTTAAAGTTAGAGGAAAAGTCAGTAGTTATATAGTGAAAAATTTAAGATATTCCAAGTTAATTATATGTTTTTTAATTTTCAACTGTTTTAAAAATTTAATAACTAATTTGGAGGATATGAATAATTTCATTATATAACTACTAGCATTTGGTCTAAGTTTAGAATTTGGATTTTTCTTTCCTTGGAGAAAAGTTAGTAATTATATAGTGAAATTATTCATATCCTCCAAATTAATTACGTAATTTTAATTTTTAACCAAATTATTGAAAAACATAATTAACTTGGAATATCTTAAATTTTTCACTATATAACTACTGACTTTTCCTCTAACTTTAGGATTTGGAATTTTCATCTATTGACTAAAACTTAGTAGTTATATAATGAAAAATATTAAATAACCAAATTAATTACATGTTTTTAATTTTTTCTAATTTGTTTGATTTCAATAATTAATCTGTAGAATATGAATAATTTCATTATATAACTACTAACTTTTGGTCAATAGATGAAAATCCAAATTCTAAACTTAGACCAAATCTTAGTAGTTATATAATGAAAAATATAAGATAATCCAATTACTTATATGTTTTTAATTTTTTCTGATTTTATAATATTTATATTATAAAATTACCAACTTTCTATATAATCTTCCTCTCTCTCTAAACTCGTATCCCAACTAAATCCGTTTAAACATTTAAATGTTTCTAACATATCACAATCTCCAGAATAACAAAGATTCAATGCTTCAAATATTGTTATATCATTATCATTAAATAATACCTTATTTGCTTCTGCTATACCTACGTCACCATTATTTGGGAGATTAAAATCATAACTTACCCCATTTGAGCAATTATCTTCTTCTTTCTCATCTTTTTCTTTTTCTACCACTTTAGAATCCTGTATTGATCCTAACCTTGCTTTCATTTCTTCAATAAAATTCATTAGTAATGATATTCCTTATTTTCATTATAACTACTTCATTATAATGAAAATCATTTTTTTCATTTTTTAGTGAAAAAATGAAAATTCTAATGAAAAAACGAAATGAATTAAATGGAAAATCCAACATCGGGAATATATACACTAGAAAATTTCGTGAAAAACGAATTATCTAAACCTGGGGTACAGATCTTTATATTTGGTCCAGATATTGAACCTAAAGTAGCGGAAGTACTTAATTATTATGTTGATACAAATGAAATTCAAAGATTACAGATTAAAGCTTCACAATCAACTAATCCTGACGATAAGAAATTTTATAATGATATAGCTACATATGGTGATAAACTTGTTGTTAAAGCAGGTCCTGCAACTCAAGCTACAAGAACATCTTTACAAAATTATCTTAGAACTATGATAAAAGCAGATAAACAATTACCTGATGAACTCAAACTTTTTATTGAATTGAAGACGAAAGTAGATAATTGTATTGCTACTGGACAAGAAGAGAATAAATACAATGAACTCTTACCTAAATTTACAAATGTAAGAATATCAGAAGACAAGAAAGTCGATTATATTAGTGATGAAGATAGATTTAAAGAATTAAGAAATGCCGGTATTAAACTTAAAAGAACTAATGTTGATTGTGACAATCATCTAGAATTAGAATTGTTAAGATTGTCTAGAAGGTTAAATCAAAAGAAACGAAATATACCTTTTCAAAATATGAATAATTCTGAACAATACTACTATCATAATCCTACAGTATAAAATTACATCATAAGATGTAATTTAAAAAGCGTAATTGAATAGATTTTTACTTTATTTTTAAAGTAAAATGGCTAACCTCTTTGTAGATGCTTTGAAGAAGCAACAAGAAAAAATAATTGAATGTGCTCATTATCAAAAGATAACCGATGAATCTCCACTAGAAGATAGATACAAGAAATTAGAATGGCAACATAATAATTTAATAAAAGAATCAGATGATTTAGAAGATCGTGTTAAGTATTTGGAGAAATCAATCAATGAAATGCTCGATGAAAAAGATAATCGTGATAAAGAAAGTAAGTATAAAGAACAATCAAAAATGCAAAAACAACTTATAAAAATTTTGATGGAAAGACTTACCGATTCTGAGAGTGATAATAAAATTTTAGAGAAACAATTGGAAAAATTCCGTCCAAACCGTTTTAATAAGAAAGAATCGTTAAATAAATTTCTCGAAAGACCAATAACGAATGTTAATAATTTCGAACCATTCACAGATTAATTTTACAAGCATACACTTGTAAAATAAAGTTTTTTAATAAGGATTTGTCTTTAGTGATTCATTACACAATTTAGTTATAACATCATGATCAATCGGATTAACTAAAGCGTTAGTATGGTTATGAAACATAACGAAATTACTGTTTGGTTTCATACAATCGATACATTTTGGTTCAAAGATGTTGTAAAATGGATTGGTTCTTATTTTAATAGCCATTTGTTGATTACCAGGTCTTCGATAAAATTTCCCTACAGGAGTCTCATTGTAATCTTCATAAAGATTATTAAGAAAATCTCTTAGTTCTTGAACGTGATTGTATGCCATTTTGTTAGTAGTTAAAAATTCACTATTTTCACTATTTCATTTTCATTTTTTCTAATGAAAATTAAGCGGAAACAACATAGGTAATTGAACCTGTCCAGAATTGAGAAAGTCCACTTGTTGGTAATGAGTATAATCCTATTACTCCATTATTGGCAATATTAAAAAAAGTACTATAAAATGTGGTTGTATCATCTCTATATGCTATTATTGGAGCATACATGATAGTTGGAGGAACATAATCTTGAGGCACTGTTCCAACACTACTTCCCCAAATTCCTTGACCAGTAACAGTAATTTGTTGATTAATTTGTAAAGTAATTGTTACTAAATTAACATCTCCGACACTTATTTTCTGACAAGCAATTGAACAATTGGTTAAACTTGGTTGACCACTTCTAGTTAAACTAAATTGTGATGCAGTTTCACTTACTCCTTCAACTCCACTCGATCCTGAGACTTCTGCCCAAGCAGCACCATTTCCGACATAAACTACACCCGCAGTAGTTGGGTCAGTTGCTAAACTTCCGTTAATTGGAGGTAAAGAAGGATTAGTGTTGGTGGCAATACCCTTACCAGAAGGAATTGTGATATTTTGTAACGAATGAGATTGGTAATCTATTACAGTCGACATTTTATCATTAATACAACTGAAATTTTAAAGTTTATTAGTTTTTCAACTCTGGGAACTTTTGAATTTTGAATATCTTTTATACCACAGTTATAATTAAAAGAATGTATTCAGTGATCGACAATCAGGCGGTACAAATTTCTAAATTATTAGCTCCTCAGGGTTATGATCTTCTTAATTCTAATGATCCTTTTCCGTATCTTGGATCTTTAGCAGTTGATCCTAATATTCAAGGATTATTTGTAGGTAATGGAACAACTTGGACTTCTGTCTCCGGAGATGTTGTAGGACCTCCATTTGGAGCTACAGATGATAATATTGTTGTATTTGATGGAACTTCAGGAACACAAATTAAAGATTCAGGATTTAAAATCATACAAGAATCATTCGCTCCATTTTTTTTGTCCTCTAATGCAGGAGGATTTCCTCTTTTAAATGCTGGATTATATCTCAGTAAAGTTGGATTTGTTAAAACTATGGTATTATATTTTGTAAACGATCCGATAAATGCTAATATAATTGTTAATCCAACAGTTTGGACTTCAGATCCAGGAAGAGTTCCAACAGATTATTTACCATTTGTATATCCTACTCGTTTTCCAATAGTATTAACAGGTAGTGGTTCTTTAACTATGATTAAATGTTACGCTTCAATATTCTCTGATGGACATATTGAAATATCTGTAAATGAACTTACAGGAGCAGCAGTAAATTTAACTTTTAGTACTGCATCAGGATCTTATTATTGATTGAAATATATTATTTTCTTTGTTATCAGAAGAAAATGCAAGGGTTTGTAATAGAATGTATGGAAAAAATATGTGATCTTCAATTTGAAATTACAGGATTGAAGGAAGATGTAACAATAGACACGAACATATATAAACACAACATAAATCTTCCGAAGAACGAATTGATTCCAGGAGGGATGTTTGATTTAGATGAAGATATTTGTATTATTGAAGGATCTGATGCTGAACCAATAAAATCAAACGCTGTTTTTCATCTTTTGAGACATTTAAAATTACAATACAAAAATGTGGAAGATTATCGTAGAACATATTGGTTTGCAGGAATTGAAGAAATCGAACCAAATAAATATAAAATCGAATGGAATTCATAATTTACTTTAAACATAAAGTAAATTTATTTCCATTTAATATAATGAACAGGTGGAGAAAATGGAGTTATCATTTCGACATAACAATATTCAGGTTTCTCTATTTTTTCCATATCCATGAATTGTTGTTTCATACCTTGAAACATCTTCAAAATATGTTCCATCGTTATAATTTCATCAGAAGGAGTTGAATGATAATCTCTAAATTTATCTTCAGGTTTGATATTAGGATTATGAGCGAAGATTTTAGAATCTAAAACTAATGGTCCTTTCTTTCCAACATGCTCCATACAGAAATATATCACATGGATTATTGCATTTATGTTTTCCATTTAATACTACTCCAAATTTCTTTAAGAATTGAACATGACTTTTACTTTATTTTTAAGTAAAATGTCTTCAGTAGAACGACAAATGGATATAATAAAATCACGAGCTAAATCTTTTGATGATACATTAATAAACCAATTAATGTTTTTAATTCATGTCAACACAAAAGTTAATCCAATTCTTGAAATTTATTCAAGGAGATATATTGGAGAAATATATAGAGAAATGTATTCAGATGGATTATCTGTTATCAATAATCAAGAAGATTTCGTCAGACTCTATTTAACAAAATTTCCATTACATATTTGAGTTTACTTAAGATTTTACTTTAAATTCAAAGTAAAATGTCAACTGAATGGGGTATTCATTATTTAACCATGGAAGAACTTGCTGAGGAAATTGCTCCAAAACTTTCATTATTAACAAAACGTTGTGATGATCGTTTAAAAGAAATTCTTGAATGTGAGAATCCAGATAAGAAAAGATTTTTATATTCAAGACTACGATTGGAAATTTTAACCAGAGATGATATGTTAAGTCGTTTACGTACTATTAATGAACAATTAGATACTTTAAATCTAATCCAATAATTTACTTTATATTTAAAGTAAATTTAAACTTTTTGAGTCTTAAAAGTCTTGATCCTAGTTTTTGTTTGATCTAAATCATAATCGTTGAGAATAGTTTTGATAGTTTTAGGTAAGAATTTCTGTCCCAACTTAGGATTAGGTTTATTTAACCCTAATGTTGAATGTAATCCATGATCATTAAGTCTATCAGCTATGTTAGAATTGTTGAGACCTTCAGCTCTTAATCTAATGATAAAATCAATGACTTCTTGTTGTTCAGGTACAGGAACAAAATCTTTATCAACATCGACAAATTTCCAACCAAATGGTGGTCTTCCTCTTAATTTGCCTTCTTCACTTAATCTTTGCATATTATCACTTACACTTTTAGAAATATTTTCTCTTTCTATTTCATGTAATAAAGCCATAACACCAATCACCATTTTACCACTTGGTGTACTACTATCAACATCTAAATCTAAAAGAACTAAGAACGCTTCTTTACGCTTGATTAATTCAATAGTTTGTAATATTTGAACAGCATTTCTTCCCAAACGAGATAATGTGGCAAATACAAGATAATCTCCTTTTTGAATGCTACTAATCATTTCCATTAATTCAGGACGATTGTTCATGTTCTTTCCTGAAATTCCTGCATCTTGATAGATCCTAACCAAAGTTAACTTTTTATATTTACAGTAATCTTTGATCTTTTCTATCTGAGTATCAAGGGATACTCCGTCCTCTTTCTGCATAGTTGTAGAAACTCTAATATAACCCTTTGCTATCTTCTGTTCTTCCATTTTTGATCTTTTAGTCCAAAAGAAAAGATTATATTTGTCAATTCTTCGAGGAGTCTAGAAGAATTTACCAGGCCAAAAGAATAATTTTTGACTAAAAGATCGAATTTCAAGATGGGATTGTAGAAAGAACTTAGAATTTTTAGGAGAATTA
>Ga0302271_10003166_pt1 | contig 14116 bp, 6 predicted proteins | sample III_Bog_N1_1_FD_198767 | JGI IMG/M metagenome (GOLD analysis project Ga0302271, IMG submission 198767) | Peat permafrost microbial communities from Stordalen Mire near Abisko, Sweden - III_Bog_N1_1 | ecosystem: Environmental > Terrestrial > Soil > Wetlands > Peat | place: Sweden: Abisko... | reverse complement strand
TTCAGTTGGGAGATTAATCCTTATTGTTAGCAATCAATGTTCTGGTAGATGACCTTGAGTTTTTTAGCTTCGGATGTTTTTAGAGTGCAAAATGTTTCCACGATTTCCCCAAATTCGCGGACATCCACAAATTTATCCCCATTCTGATCAATAAGAAAGCAACATAATTTAGAACAATTGAACAAACAAATATCGAAGAATAAATCGAATTGCACTCGAATAAATCGTAAACCGTTGTTTAAATCTTTTTATCATTATTTTTTATTCTTCTTACCAGATCACAAAGTTCAAAGAATCCATCGAGATCAGCTTTAAGCAGATGAGGAAGGAAAAACTACTCAACAATATAAAAGGAAAGTTACTCAAAAGAATAAGTCTTTTTTGTTGTTATTGAATGAGTTTGCAATGCTTTTACTTTAATCTTGAAGATGAAGAAATCCTTGCTGAGATGGCGGATAACTCTGTCGGATTCTATGAATATCTCTTAGATAATCTACTCCAACGAATAACCTCTAAAAGCTTATGAAATCTATTAATATTCTTCCTTTATCTTCTCTATGTTTCTTTATTTAGCAACTTCCAGTATTTTTTAGCTGACATCATGCATCTATGAGCTACCTTTCATTATTTGCCCTTCATTGTTATTATTCTTATTCCTATTGTTTGGCAGAATCCCTACTTGTTTCTACTGCTGATTCTCATGCATACTGCTTTTGTTTGACTAAGGGTACATTTCTAAGGAATCTTTTTTTTAGCATGATGAAGACGAACAGCTTTTCATAGTTTTAGAAGAACTAGATGAACTCTCTTTAGCTTTTAGCTGCTAGCTCATGGGAGAAATAGAATCTACTCTATTAGTGGTTGAGCTGAAGATATGGTGATGAGAATTATTATTTGAAATATTTGAATTTAGAGTTGTGTTGTGGGTAAAAATATCTCTTTTTTTGTTGATATTTCCTTCATAGAAAGGTGATTTTGGATTATTTGAGGAGGATTTTTTCAGAGAATGCGAAAGTAACATTGGGGAACCTCTTTAGACTTTTAAAATGTTCTTTTGCTGCTGGTTAACTATTTAGTTTAATCTTGAAAAATCTAGAAAATCGCTTAGTTTCTTTTCAAAAGCTGCTTTCGATTCTGGTTTAAAATCATATTTTATGCCATTTTTATCTAAACTCGAGGCGTGTCTTGAGTTGTGATTATTCATCTCAGCGCGTTCTTCGAATTATGTATTTTATTCGGATTCTTAATGATAAAGGCTATTTTCTTTTTCTGAGTTTGCTGGGATATTCTCAAAAGATGGTATTGGACCGCAGCTAATAGATTTATTCCGTTTTGAAAGACTTTCAGTAGGTTCATCAAAGCTATTCATGGATTTTTTCCAAGATCCTGATATAGGCGAAGAGCTTTTTTGATGGGAAAAGAAATTATTTCTTCTTGAAAGGCTTGAAGATGAGTCAGGAGAATGTTTAGAATCTGAATGGGAATGATGATTTTTGTTGTAGTTTTTGTTCAAATTAACGAGTGTAGTCACAGCAGTTTTAATATGTCTGATCATGACAGTATTTGCTGCTTTTTGCTAGGGTAAACTGGCTTTGGGAGAGAGTTTGTCATATGAAGATATTTGATTTTCGGAATCAAAATTTATTCCGTTTCCAATAGAGAATTTTGGAATCTGCTGGATGTTGCTGCTGTAATCGTATGAAGTGATATTCTTTCCTTTAAGCCCATTATTTTAATTGCTCTTTTCTGAAGCTTAAACCTAATCTAAAGTATCAGCCTCTCCTTCTTATGTGAGAAGAACGTTATCCTCATTGAATTTGGAATTTTCTTGTTCAATTTATTAAGATTAACAATTCGTTTTATTTGCTGAGCTAGTCTGAGAAAACTGCTTAAAAGAGTTCTTGTGCTAGAGCTGTTGTTATGTTAATGATTATTGGGTTTATTGTTATTATGATTGCTGGGAGTCGGAAGATTACTGCTAATCAAAGCTCCCACTCTTCATCCGACTTAATACCTTGCGAATATCTATCTGAAGACTGAAGTAGTCTGCATCAAAAATAATCAAAAAATAAACTTCAAAACATAAAAATAATCTATTTTTTATTCTTAAGGTAAATCAAGCAGTCCTTTTAATCTGCGCGCAGAAAAAGAATACCAAACTTAGTTAGAAAATTTTGCTTACACTTTAATTGAATCTTTGTTCTAAAATCTAAAGCCTTTATCCCCTCCCCTCCTTTAAAATAGCAGTCTACCTGGTTTATTGATGTGTGAGGAAAGTAAAAGAATTAGGTCTTCGTTTCAATTCAGCAGCAATGTTCTTAGAGCTAGCTTATCATCTCTGGAAATTTCTGTTAAAAAAAGAAACAAAAATGTATTTTTTGAGGATAAGCAAAGTATCATTTGTTTTTTGTTTTTGTTTTTTTTCATTGAAGCCAAAGAGTAAATCGCTTATCGCTTAAGAGCTGAGTTAATTTTCCTTGCTTTCATTTGGCATCACATTATGAAAAGACAAACTATCTATCAAATGGCTGTTATATTTGACATATAAGAAAGCCAATCCAAAAAGAATATGTGTTTATCTTCTCAATCAGTTCCTTTCATAACTCACCCCCTCTCCCCCCTTCCACTCTCTCTTATCTTGATCTTAATATGTCTTCCTTGACTGTAGTTAAGCTTACACGAGCATTTATCAATAATATTCAAGTAATCGATGTTCCGATGTTGCTAATTCAGTTTCTTAGGTTATCGTTGCACAGGCAGTTTTTTAGTGTTCATATTCAGCTATGAGTAATCCTCTTTTTTAGTTTGACGCGTTTTCTTCAAGCTCTATGATCTCAAATATTATATTTATCTCTCTGTATCTCTTTCTCTTTCTTCTTTTCTTTCTTCTTACAAAAAAAATAAATAATTCAATATTAGTTCTTGTTCTTATTCTTTGTCAATTTATATCATTTCTTCAATAAATTAAGTAATCCCCTCCCCACAACAGAAGTCTATTTATTATTATTCAGGTAGAAGTAATCACTTTTAATACTGGGTACCAATAAAAATTTACTTTCTTCTTTTTTTATTTTTATTTATTCATTTTTATTTCTCCCCCCTGTAAGCAAGTCACTGTTGTAACTTTTTTTCTTCTTTTTCGGAGTAAAAAACAAAGGTTTTATTAATTACTAGACATATTTTTAATTATCACACAAACACACAAACACACACACACACACACACTCTCTCGTTTCTGATTTAGATCTTCATTAAAACTAACTAACGAATGCCATAACATCAGCTGTCTCCTTTCTGCATTCGAAATAACAACAAAAGCAACAAATAAATTATTTTTGAAATAATAATAAAATCCACATTATTTTTATTATTTTGATTATTACACTCGGTAAAGATCCCAGTATGTAAAGAACCCCTTTTGCTGTAGATCCACCTTCTCCATGAATCTGTTAGTGAGAAAAATAATTCAAAATTAATAATCTTTTCAATGCAAAGGTAAAAATATTTGTTGTCTATTTATCTCTCTCTCTCTCTCTCTTGGGGAAATTAATAATGTAATTTTACTTATTAAGACTGTCTGCACTTTCAAAGTAATTTGCAACTTCATTAGGATACAAATAAATCCTCTCTACATTTCTATCCAGACAAATTTATGAGAAAACAAATCGCTAGCTTGTTTATTCTTAGAGGGGACACACTCTTTCCAATGCGAACCCCAGCTCATTTGCATCTAAAAACCCATCGTTTTTAACGTTAATTAACGAGAAGAATTCCTCAATCAACTCAGGATATTCACTGCTTGGAGTGTGCGATCGGCATGAATCACTATTCTTGTAGTTATTTTAATCATACCCGATGCTGTTGTTATTGTTATTGTTTCGATTGTCAGGTCGATTCAAAGCTAATATATTTTCTAATTTACATCTAAACAATTCTCTGCTGACTTTTGAGAGGACCTTTATGGAACATGATGACAATGATTACATCCCTACAGTTTCTGTTTCATCTTTGTAGGCGAATATTTCATCGAATAATTACTCACAAGGGAACCTATCTAACCCTAATCTCTCAGCGATAAATATCTATCTCTCCAAATTATATTTCAAAGCACTTTCACTTTCCTCTTCATCTTCTTCTTGCTGTGATGAATAGGTATTCTATTATCCTGATCGATTACTCGAAAACCCTTCACTATTTAGACGGTATCGAACATCATTTACATTATTGCTATTTTTGACATTATTAGCAGTAGCATTCAGAGCAGCATTAATCATAATCGGATGGCTTTGTTGTGTCGAAAGAAGTAAAGGATCACAATTCTCCTCGTTGCCATTTTAAATGCTATGCAGAAGCTACTTTGAATCTGCGAAAATATGATTCTTAATATTCTTGTTGTAGTTACTGTTTGCACTCTGATTTCTCGCGTAGTTTTTCAGCGAGTAGTCTTACTGAGGGCTATCTTCACATGAATGATGAGTATTCGAATCAGCTTATTAATTAGAAGGGAGATAATTATCATTTTAGTTAGCAGCGTTAGTCATCATCATTTCATGCTCTCCCTCTCCATTTGTATTTCTGCTATTGTTGTTATTGTTGGGAGGGCATTTGAAGAATGATCTTATTTTGGAATTGGAGTGTATTTCAAGTGGATTAATAGCGCTTTCTAGTCCCTTTTCTTTGCAAAGTGGGGAATATGCATGCTTGAAATCTTATTATTTTTATTCTTGCTTTAGTTCACTGATTTCATACTCCGTTTTTGCGTTTGTTTAAAGACCGTAAATACCATCCATAGGACAATATGATCTGTCTTTCTCAGGACTACTTAGCAGTTCCTGTTTGTGCTTTGAGTTCAGTTTCTTGATCGAATCTAGCGATCTCCTGAGCTATGAAGTAGCGCTGCTACGGAGATTATCAAGTTTATGTTACATTTGTAATCCATTTTCATACAATTATTCGCAGCTATCCCTAAGATTCTTTAAATTGCGGCTTTATGGCAGCATTCTTGGAAAGTTACCTTAAGGGGAGTACGTATCAGCAATCTGGTAGTTGAGTGTATGCCAGGAATTACCAATATCGTTAGAAATACCCGATTCTGTGACAAACCTTTAATTTCTTATGGGTGCTTCTTGCATTTCTTATTTCCTCTTCTGAGACTTATTCTCCGACCACTCCTCTTGAAGTGGTTTGAGGTCTAAGCTGGATTAGAGTTAGTTCAAATGAGTCAACTGAGATTTTTACTCGGTGTCTGATTCTGTATTTAATTATTTTTGTGGCTATTATTGGATAGATTGGATTGACTTTTGTTGATTATTCATAGGGTTAAAAGTACCTTAAAACAGATCCTACTGCAGGTATTTGCTTGTGATTTCATTAAGAGACTTTAACGAATTTGAAATCCCTTCATGTTCCAAGGAATTATTATTTTTTATTGATCCAATATGGTTGTTTAATTCATAATCGCCAATAACGTTAATTATTCTGTTTTAACTAATAGTGCCTGCTACTGGAGTTGCAGAAGCTATCGCGGGTATTGTTTATGGGATCTAGTATTACTAAAGGAAAGGTGCAGATAAGCCTTAGAAATTTGATCTACTCGTGGATTCTGTGTTCAAAGGGTTGTAGTTAAATGCTGAACCAAGTTAACCTGCTAAATCAGTCTTATCTGTTTGTTCAGTTTTAAGATTATAAGTATCATTTCCTCCACTAATTGGGAGTTAAGCAGGTAGATCTGATGCTATCTGCGATCTTGGCTTAAGTAATTCCGCCCAATTCGTAAGTAAATCTTTATCACAACTGTCTTTAACTTTAAAATGTTAAGAATTCAATCCAACTGTTGTGCACCCACCAAACGACGCTTGAGTTGTGCTCGTACCAGGATTGTAACTTTAAACTCCGCTGATCCCAAGCGTTGAACGAAATAACGGAGCAGTTAAATTACCTGTGGATGTATTACTGAAAAGATTATTGAATATGTTTTAGTTTGGAGTGGACAATACGTTATTGCTCGAAATGTTATTGTAGTTGCTAATTGGGAATGTGTTATTTGTGGAGTTACTGGAAAATTAACCAAAACTGCTGATATCTCGAGGGAAAGATGGGGAAACAGCAGAAGGATTCTTTGCATGAATGGTCGTATTCAAGTAATTAGGTACAGGAGGGAACTAGCTTTATGAGGAAGTACTACTATTGTTATATGTATTGGTCACTGTCGTCGTAGTTGTAGTAGTTGTAGTGATGCTCGTTGGATGGGGACCAAGTGAAGACACAGGAAAGGATTATGATGCAATTGGAAATCCTTAGCTAATATTATTATTATTATTCTCTCGCTAGTGGATCTACTAACTGTAGCTATTCGTTCTGCTGTGATGCGAACTTGTGTTTCGTGATAAATTCCCAAATTCGTTAGGTCGTTGTTGCAGGAAATCAGAAGGCGCCACGAATGGTTGCATCTAAGGAATTATTTCATTTTCTCTGCTCAATTCATCCATCTGGCTTCTTAACCCACGTTGCTCCTCTGATTTCGTCAAAGCGCATGCATAGATGATCTATTTTTGTACAATCTTCTCCCCCTATGGTTAGGATTCTGTCTAAGATTACTTCTACTATTACTGCCTCTACGGAGATTTAGGCGAAGGTATTTTGAAAACACCCATAATGTGCGCGTCTTCTTCATTTTAATTTTAAAATATTTTTTCTCCACTTTTTTCATTTTTTTCATTTTTGGAAGACAATCCAAATTTCAGCTCGCTCGCTTGGAATACACTATCACTGTCTTTAATCTCATCATCATAGCCGTACTTATTGTTATCACAGTTATCTTCAGCACATTCTTCATGGTGCTACATTACACACCCTTCATTTATTTTATCTTCGTTTTAGTGCTGATTAACATCATAACTGTATCTATCTTTTTATGGATAATTATTAGAAACTGTATTATTATTACTACTGTTTTTAATGTTAATACTCTTTTTAATCGCAATACTATCTTCACCTCCTGTCCCTTCAATATCTTCTTAGTGCCTGCTAGTGTTGTTAATGTTATTATTCGTTGTAAGACTCGTTTCGAGAATATTAGATTAGCTACTTTATCGATTCAACGTGTTGCTGTGAAATGCTTGGAAATTAAAATATTATTCTTCGCTTTCTTGCTGGAAATAGCCTTCATTCACAGCTAGGCTATCGTTTTATACAAGATTTGCATGACTTCCATGAGATTTTCTCAGAATGTTCTCAACAGAATCTTGCTAAGCGTGGCCTCTAGCTGATAATTCTACTTATTCTCGGAGAGATTTCTCAGCGTATTCTTTCAATGACATGACTTTGTTGCTGCTTTTCTTCTTTTAATCAACTGACCCTAGGCTTTTATTGCCAGCAATGTTCTCATTTGATTCTCTCGTTGTTTATTTTTCCTTTGTTTGTTGTTATTGTTTCTCATTATAATTAACATTTTTATTCGTTTTGGAATAAAGATTTCCTTCTAAATTGAGATTTCTTTGTTCTCTTAAGATCGTCTACCCTCCATCGTGCTAGCTGTCTTTTAGATAAGAATTAGACCCATTCATAGCGTTTAACTGCTATTGGTAATTTGAATATTATTATTGTCTGCTATTGTTGGAATGAGACTACGAATCCTACTGAGAGTTCATCAACACATAGTCGGATTCTTCGTGATTGTAAGCGGGAATGTTTTGATATTAGCCTAGAAAGCAATTCGCTGCTTGATTGGAGGAAGTTAAATTCCCAAGTGTAAAAAAAGATGCTTAACTTCCTGCTTCTATAAAACCTGAGTCACTTCGCTGCTTCTCTGGCTAGCCTACGGCCAAGTAAGGTAAATCTTAGCTGTGGTGTTGCTGGTATGTTTACTAATAGTAATTACCTGCTGAAAGCATTTATTCATTTTAAGATTCTTTGCTATTTTAAAAGTTATTTGAATTCTACACACAATTCCCATAACTTCTATTCCCTTTATCTTGTTGATTCAAAGACTACTACTGTGAATGCTAGAAACCAGCATGTTTATTGCTGCTGTTACTGCTACTGCAACTCCAATTTCCACTTCTAAAATTAGAATTATTTGAATTTGAAACTTCACTGAAACAGCAAGAATGGCTATTCTAATTTTTATTGGAGTTATTTACGCTAACACTCCCTCGCTCATTCTAATAATTACTTGGAGCTTTGTCAGTACTGTGAAAGATATCTTTATTATAATTATTAGCGTTAGTGCTAGATTAGCTTGATGTATGCAATTAATAAAAACTGCATGCTCGTCTTCCAGCAGGTTTACTTGAGACTGAAGATAAACTCGCTGGTCGTTATTTCCTGTGATTTTGTTTGCTAAATTCATTAGAAGAAAATGATCTGCTTAAGGATTGCAGGTTATTATTAGAATTACTACTACTATTTGGTACTTAATAAGCATCAGCTATTGTGTGATTACGTTATTGTTATGATTGTTTTAAAATATTTTCCCTAAAGATTCCTCCAGAAACAGTAGAATTAACTTCCGTTGATCTTCTTCTGTAATTTTCAAATGAAGCATCTTAGCCTTTCTTGTCTGCTTTGTGCTTGTTTAGTATTTTCCTGAGACTTGCTTGCAGTATTAGCATATCTAAGAATTACAAATATCAAAGATCAAAACATAGCAAATGACATAACTCTTCCTTAAAAAAGGCAATTCATTTTGAAGGTATTTTTATCTTACCTGGATTACGTCGCTACTTCATCAACAAAGATATTATCTCCCCATTTTATTACTTCAGCAAAGATCGGAGCACTAATCTATCTTCCTTGCAGATCTCTGTGAAACAAAAAGAACACGCAATTAAGAACTGCTACACTTACTCAAACAAAAACTGAGATTTAATCATGTATGTTGTTGTGATTTACATGCGCATTTCTCTAGAAGCGAGGATAGTTCTATTTACTGATGCTTTGTTAGTTATCCTTGCATCCCAAGATCATTGATTCTAGGGCGCATCATTGCTGATTATCGTCCTTATTTAGTTGTGTTTTTAATCTCGCTTTGATTTTAGAAGTAGTTTTTCTTTGAATAATTTGAATTTGACAGTGAATCTGAATAATCAAAAAGAATCTTAACTTCTCTCTGAAAAGAATTGAAAAAAACACAGACAATTGAGTTGATTTATTCAAAATCAAATCCGCTTGGGGGAACAGAAATATTAAATGAGTTTAATTAAGGTTAAGTATCCCCCTCGTTTTAAATTGCGAGTGCTGCCATATGCGCAAATGAAATATGGCTTGCAACATGCCTTGTTTTTCTTTGAATTATTACAAATTTGAGAATATTTTTTCCAAGATAGCAAAAATATCTTTGCGGGTGTGTTTTGTTGGAGTAAAATGAATAAAAATTCACAGTCTATTCTTCAAAATGAGTAAAGACAACAAATCTAATTAATTGGCATTATTTCATTTGATTTTAGAAAACCATCTGGCAATGATTCTTGACCTCTAATTATCAAAGGAAGTCAGACAATTATAATAGATTGATGCATCACTACCAAAAAACAAAACAAAAAGAAATTGTAATTAATTTCAAGTAATTGCTTATTTTTGGCATTCTTAACAACTAAATCATTTGATTGATTTACCCTTTTGTTCTTAGGAGGCTAGCAGAGGCGTATTATTATGTCTGCTGAAGAAACATCTTAGTTATTCGCTGAGAACTCTGAAATCAGAGGCATTAGGAGTTACAATAATTTGTCTTCATCCTAGCGTTTTCTGTTCTCCTCTTCCTCATCTGCTTCTTCTTTAGTCTTAATTCCTTAGCAGTATTTTCATTTTTGTACAATTTCACTATCAAACTAACCAAAATTACTGACATATTTTCTAATCCTTTCCAATTTCTAAAAAGGGAGAACCCACAAACCAGACTAACTCTCCCAATAACTCATACAAAGACCATTCAACAAGAATCAATTTCTGTACGAAAAAAAATCAACAAACAATCCAAGAAATATTAACCCTTCAAAGTTGTACCATTTTCAGTCAGTGCTTTGCAATATTAAATTCCTTCATCGCATCGATATCTTCTATCCCCTACTGTCGTTGTGAGTCTCGATTGGTTCCTTAAAGAAACTACTTCAATGTTCGACATGGAATTCTACTCCGAATTTATCCCAGTTGAAACAGTCAATTACTACAAAAATCAAGGCATAGTTGAACTTTCCTATGCTTCACCAATAGAGCCATCTCCTCTCGCATATGAATGTCTTATCTACTAATTGAATTCGCTATCATCTATGGAAGCTAAGGAACTTGTTATGTTATTAGGGAAATTCAAGAAAAACATCGCTGGGAATCAATTCCCAAGCTCCAAATAAGTTAAACAGCAACAATAAAAGGATGATATCGATAACCCATCCAAGGCGAAGAAGCTAGCCATGGAATAGATAGAGTAACTTGACTCAAATAGAATTTTTACTTACAATATTTATAAGAAAGAAGATAATTGTTTTCTGGAAAAAATCTCCTAAGGATATTCTATGGGGTTCTTAAAAATGATTGGAGCTTCAGTTTAGACGTTTGTCAGCACTGTCTTGATGCACAAAGGCTTCGAAGTGTTCAGTTCGAAATCAAGACACATGCTAACCCTCCTTACACTCTACTTGGAAATCTAAGAGGCACCACATTTTAAATTAGAAAAAACAACATTTGTGCGTACACTTGATGATTTTTTATTGAATTTAATCCCATATGTGTAATTTATTGATCTTGAAACGGAATTTCGTAGTTTTGTAGCGATCAGTTATTTCGATGTAAACGTTAATTAGCTAGAGTATCTCGATAAACTTCGCAGAGAAGAGTTGGCTGTGATCGAACCACCAGATTTTAGACATCAATGCTAAGTCGCTAATTTTCTAGAAAAGTTCTACCCAGATGAATTTAGTGAAGAAGATCAGTAAATAGAGAGGCAAGAAAAAGAATTACTGTCTTGAATATTTTATTTTGTTTCATTTGTAAAAAAAAAAAGAAGTCATAATATTTCTGTGTGTGTAAGTGTGTATAAATGTACATAATGCATTTCATTTCCTTTTTAGAGATATTCCTAAGAGGAATTTTAAATCAAAACAGGAAATTCTCATTCAACTATTTATGATTGAGCTCATTATTTCATCTAATAACTATAATTTTGTAAAGTAAGCTTTGATTTGTAATTTTGAACTCTCTTCCCAATGATGCAAATCCACTTATCCGATTTGCTATTTATCTAATTCAAGCAATATTATCCCATCACCCTCCTCCCCCCATAAATATGAATTATTTTTCATGCTTGCTTTAAACATTTTCCATTTTATTTCATTTCAAATAAAGCTAATTGTCTTTGTACAAAGTTGAATCTTAATAAAAAATATATAATAAAAATAGTCATATCTCTGCCTTGCGACAGCTCATGCCATAATTGTTAAAATTATTGTTGTTCAAGTTTGCAAGCGAATTACTCTAAGCCTGATTTGCTGAGTTGATTCTTCCAATAGACGAGCTCTTTAGCAAGCTATGTGCAGCTGAAGAATTGCTTATCACTGAATTACTCCCTGGAACTTAATTAGAGATGATTTCCTTCTTGGGTAAACTTCCTATGGGAGCTCCTCCAAATCCTAATGTGAGAAAATAACAATTTTAGCAAGAACTAGCTATTTTTTCCATATATCTTACCACTTGTAATTGTTTTAGCTTGAGATATGTTACCAGTCTTGCTGCTCAATAGAGTGTTAACATTCTCATCTAAAACAACAAAATCAAAACAAGAATTGTTAGAATGACATTATTTCTCATAATATTTTGATCTTATTTTTCTTAAAGAAGAATAATTAATTTTACTTTGAGTGAAGTTGTTGTATGTCACTGGATACGAATGAGGCTAAGAGAATTAATTTTAACTCGACGTTGAAGGCATTGCCGATGCATTCTTCGAGAAATGTAGGTTCTCACGTTGCTGCAAGATCGGTTTACTTGAAGATTAGTAGTTACTATTGCTATTGTTATTGATGTTGTTTTTCGAATCTAACGAAGGTTCTTTCCCAACTGGCTCTTATTAATAATTATTCTTAGAAATCTAAGTACTAGGGTTATTTGTGCTAGTTGTTGGATTATTATTAGTGTTGTTACTATTGTAAATATGGGCGAGTAGATCTTTAGTATATCTGAGTCTCTTCGTCATTTCATTGTTTGTCGATGACTACGTCAGCTAGTTAAGAGGATACGATAATCTTTCATGTTTTTTGTTAACATACGTTAATACTCGCAGTTCATCACTTAATACAATCTCAGTGCTGTCTTAGAAGATTACCTACGCGACTTTATTACTAAATATGAATAGGATCGCGTGCTTTGTTCGCAGCCATTTTTTCACATAGATCTTACCATTATTACCAGTTTTTGCGTTTCCTTGAGGATTTGAATTTTCCTTTCTTTTCTCAGGCTTATCGTCACCCTCGAGATACTACTGGAAATGAAGGAGAAGAGTGACTTTCTTTTGCAGTTCTGGAGGATAAGTTGATAGAGTATGCTACACACCTAGACTGGCTTTTTCAGGACGACGCTCGTAGTATTCAAATATTCTGCAAAGATCAAATCAAAGAAAGTTAAAATCAATCATTTCTAAGAGTGAAAGACATAATTTTATTAAAATTGAAATCAAATTTGTGTGAATTATCAGTTACTTTGTCTCTGGATCGAGGATAATCTTGGTGGAGTCATTAAAAAATATACCTGCTTCTCCATTATTCAGAAGATAGCCTAGTCCGTATTTAGCAGAATAATCAACCCATTTCTTCACCCAAATGTCAGGCGCTTGAAGAGTTGAATCACTTGCAGGAAGATTATTGGTTCCGCTTAAATTCTATGCTAAAGTGAATTGTCCACCAAGTCCAGCTCCACTTCCTGTTAGCTGCAAGGGTATCCCATAAGATTGAAGTAGGCTGGAAGTTGGCTGAGTGTGCATTTTCTCAGATCGAGCTCTTGCCACTGCGTTACCTGAACTGCTAGATTGGAAATGAATATTGTTTGAGCTAGAATATTTGTCAATAGGATTTCTTGTTGGTTGTATTTATCCATTATAGCTGGTTTATTTACTATTATAAGACTAGTACGTTACTCCATTGTTTCCTCCACTTAAATTATGAAGATTTGAAGATACTCCGCCTGATGCTGATGCTACTGTAGATGAAATAACTGCATTAGATGCTACATTCTTCGTTTAAATACTCGTGCTACTTGTCATATTGGTTGCTCCTACGTTATTGTTAGACCCATTAGTTAATGGATACTCATCGGGTTTTACTCCATAGGTGTTTGCAATTGCTTGCGGTTATTAATTCTTCGAATGTGCGTATTCGCTGTTTACTAAACCAGCTGTTGATACTCCTCCACCTCCTGAGCGGTATGTATTCACAAAATCCTTCCTTTCTTTCAATCCAACTTACTATGAAGATTTAACATTTGCAGGATTATAAGCTGTTGAAGATGCGGATGAAACTAAGCCTACTGAACCTGCAAGTGGAGTCGTGTTTTCGAAGCGTCGAGGGGATTAACTTCTACCAACTAAATTCTCTGATTGTCGATATCCTGCAGAAGTAGATGATGATGACGGAGATGTGTTTTAGAATTATCTAATGTAAGAAGAGCTAGGTGCGCATGCAAGTGTGCTGACAGGGAGTAATTTTGGAATAGATCCACTGGATTTAAAGAATTCATGGTTAAACATCTCGTCAACTGTAAGTCGTTTTGTTGGATCGGTGACTAAAATGTTCTTGATCATGTTGCGAGCTGCCGAAGATATCTAAACGCCATCAGGGAAGGTATATTCATTCATTTTGATTCGCCTGTAAGTAGTCTTTACATCATTCGTTTCAAAGGGAGGTTTACCTGTTATTTAAATAATATTTTCACTTGGTTAAAAATACATTTCAAAAAAGGAATTTTACCAATCAATAAGGTATATGCGATGACACCGAGAGACCACACATCTACTTCATAAGAGTGACCAGAATCTTTTCCTTCAAGAATTTCAGGAGCTATATAATTAGGTGTGCCGCATATTGTTCGTTTGCGCTCCCCGTCAAATTCTAGTTTTGTTGCTAGTCCGAAATCG
>Ga0302271_10003165_pt1 | contig 14118 bp, 5 predicted proteins | sample III_Bog_N1_1_FD_198767 | JGI IMG/M metagenome (GOLD analysis project Ga0302271, IMG submission 198767) | Peat permafrost microbial communities from Stordalen Mire near Abisko, Sweden - III_Bog_N1_1 | ecosystem: Environmental > Terrestrial > Soil > Wetlands > Peat | place: Sweden: Abisko... | reverse complement strand
CAGCTAAATGTCTCAGATGTAAATCCTTAGGATCCTTTGGACTTGCTGCTTCTTTCTCTAATTATGAATGGAGGCTTGATCCAGACACAAGTTCTTGCACTCTCTGCAAAATAGGAGACTAGAGTTGTTGGTACAAGAAAACCAGCAACATCTATGCATTTTGTGGAGGGATAAATATGCCCTTAGGGTCTGGAACACTTCAAAAACCAGTAAATTTGTAAAGAGGAAAGGAACTTGACTGGGATAGGCTAATTATTGCAGAAGATTAATTTGAATAAGCTTTGGTCTACATGAATGAGCTCGGTCTTCGTGAATTATAAATTGTTGTTACAATTGTAGATCAAGAATGCACTCTAAAAGAGACTGTGTAAATATCTACAACTCTTCTAAATTATCTGCCAAACTTGCAGGTGTTCAACATCACAATTTAAGGTCCTTCTAAAGTCGCACTTTATTCCAATTTTACAATAGAAGGATTTCTAGATGTTAGCTTTAATAATTTAGTCATACTCCAATCCACTTAAGCGACTACTATTTCGTAAATTAATATCTAAAACTCCTTGACAAAATCTGTTCTTTTTGAGAATGTCCTTTTTAAAGGGATATTCGATAGTTATTTTGATATTTTTAAGTAAATGAGCAACTCTAAATTCAGTGGAATATCTGCAGATCAATACTCAATTTTTGTAAATGCTGTTTTTTAAGTCAATATTAACAATCTCAACGGAACTTTGTACTTATTTAACGTAACCACCTCGAATATCCTAGTCTACTAAGGTTCGCTTTTCAATCTTCTTGAAACATCTTCTTCAGCATGCACTTTAGATTGCACTTCATACATTTCTTTCAAAACATTTATCGTTTCAAAGGTAACCAATAATCAAGATCAACATTAATAAAAAGATTTTATTTGCTGTCAACTTATTTACTTCAATTTCTTCTTTTAATTATTTTTCATTTTCTTCCAAAGATGCTATTCTCAACAGGGTCCATTCTAACCACTTCTTCTCAGAATGTGACTCTCTATGCTGAGAAATTTAAACTAATATCTTCTCTGATTGTAGGAAAAAGCATTATTTATAATATAAAGCCCAAGTCTTAAACTTCCTCCCAGTCTGTTGAATTTCAAGACACTTTCATAGTTTCTAACAGTTTCTTCACAAACTCATAGATGATCACGAGCAAGTACTTTGTGGGATTTAAGATACTTAATATGCTTATTCAAAGCAACTCCTTTGTGAACGAGGACAAGTTGGATGGAATCATCACTGCAAACATCCTCTAGTGTTTCGATTTGAAAGTCTCTGGAAATATAATTACCTAAAGAAGTCTATTTTCGAGCTCGCTTAATATAGATAAGCAAGTAAGTTAGCTAAACGCAGACACTCTATTCTTCTTTGAAAACATCATTTTCGAAGACAATACAATAAATTAATCACAGTACCCAATACTTCTCGATATTAATGGAAAAAATTAGGAGATAAGTAATGTTTAAGTCATCAATTTCTACTTAACCACTGCAAATCCAACCTCACTAGATTCCAAATCTACTCTCATGAACATTCAAAACTGTAACAAAGTAGCTCTCAGCAACCTGCAAATCTTGAATATTTCTGTTCCCATGATTGGATACATCTCAGAATGTCAATCTGTAGTGCTCTCAGGCGTTTTGCTATCTTAATCTGATTAGAATAATAGCATCATTGTATTTTAATAAGAATGGTTTTTTAAATTTGAATAGATTCACCTTGCTTTGGAATTGAAGAACTTCCAATTAGAATTAATAAAATTCCCTAAAAATATCTTGAGAATCAGACAAGATACGAACAACTAAGCAGCTTAAAAATCAACGATATCCTTTAGCCAAATGAAATTCAAGGACAATACTCTTGTTTTGAGTAAGAATTTCGATTCAGCTTCTTTAATTTCAATCTATGTTGGATAAAAGTAGCATATCAGTTTTACAGATGTTCAATTCGAGAACAGCTCGATGATTTAAGAAGATTAGGTAACTATTATTTCTATTTATCAAATAAGTAAACTATTGGGTTTTTTTTAATTTTTGTTAAATTAAGACTCTTATTTTAAGCGATTATATTTCTTTTTTTTAGTTAGATGTAGAGTAAACAGAAACTATAGCAGTTTGCATTAGCATAGATGCAATACAAAGTGAAGTTAAAATCTAGTAATCTGCTTTTTAAAATACTCAAAGCAATTTCTTAAGAAGCTCTGTGAATATTGCAGCAAGCACCATCTCAATCTAAGATACATCATTTACTTCCACTAAAAAAACATATTCACAGACGACAGTACTTGGTGGGCATCTTTATGCTAAGGCTAATCAATTGTCAATACTCCATAGCTCATTTATTGGAGGATTTGCACTTTAAGGAGGAGCTATTTTTTTCAAGGGATTCGGAGATTGTTAAGTGAATATTAACAATTGCCTGATTAAGGGTAACCAAGCACTTGTGCAAAAAAATGAGGGATATGGAGGAGGAATCTTCATCTAAACCTAGAAAGTACTTGGCCTTGGCATAAGAATTCTGAACTCGGAAATAACTAACAATATAGCTCGAGAAGGTGGAACTGCTTACATCGAAACCTTTAATGGGAACACTCTCTTTTATGCTTATTCAAACCAGTTCTATGACAACTATTCCTTGAAAGGAGGAGTGTTTTCAATGCCTTTTTCGAAAGTGAAGAACGACAGAATAACATTCGAAAAGAACAAATTCTCAAGCTATTTTAGCTACAATTTGAGCGACATCGCTGAAATCGCTGAGAATAACAACAACTAATACAAATTCTTTTACCTTATTGAGATCCTAAGAGCAGCGATTGTTGAAATGTCAGAATGTGAGTTTGCCTCTTCCACTTCTTCTGCCTTTCTGAAGAGTGTTCAAGATGCTGAGTAAAGTAACACTAGGATCTAAGAATTTAATGTCTTATTGTGGGGTGCTTTTAGGCTTGTTGAGGTTGGTTCTTTCTCAGAGTCTGGAAATACCTATAAGGACTGTTTTGTCTAGCAATCTTTTATTTCAGTAGAAGCAAAAGACATAGAAATAACCTTTAGCTCATTTTCTAACATACAACACTAACTTTAAAAGCAGCAGAGCTCAGAATCCATCATAAATGATTTGCTTGACTATTATGCTGAAACAATAGTTATAGAACATACAGTTTTCAGCTACTTATCTTGCAAAGACTGCAGTGTTGGATCTGTTGTTTTTGATTCGATTAGGCTTTATTTGAATTCTTCTTCGTTTAACAGTAATACAGGAGGACAAAAGGGAGGTGGCTTCTTATTTATTTCGAGACCCTCAAACACAAAATAATCTGCAATAAGGATGCTCAGCAAAATTTATAACATTAATTCTGACGTCATGTCTTCCATTTTCGATTGCTCTTTTCAGTAAAATATTGCTCTCAACGGAGGGGGTTTTGCTGTAGAGTTTTAAGGAAATTCAATTGAATTAGCTGTTTTGCAAAATATCTTCCAAGAAAACACTGCCAGCTAAAATGGAGGAGCCATACATTTTGAAAAAACTTCCCAAAGCCAGTCAATAATTTCAGCGCCTGTTCTTCGCTTTACTAAGAATTAGTTTATATTCAACAAAGCTGTTGCAGGAGGAGTATTGTTCTCTGCTTTGAACTGCTACATTCCTCCTCTCATCAGTTAAGATAACCAGCTCATTTCTAATATTGCTTCTTCGTACGGGTCGTCTTTAGCAGGATTTCCATTCAAAATGCAAGCTTTCTATTAAGGGAATTACAGTCCAAATGGATCAATACTCCTATTTACATTCACTGGTCCATTGCAGGTACTTTTATGTTTCTTTAAATCCATGATTTTTAAAACTAAGTTTTCATTTTAAACTAAAAGGATGAGCTTTTAATCTATTTAGTTTAAGAAGAAGGTGAATTGATAAAGTTATCTGAGGAGGATTCTTCAAGCATAAAGCTAAAAATTAAACTTACCAACCCATCTGCAACTTCTAGCATATCATTTGTAGACTTAGACTATCAAAACAACGTCTTCAATCTCACCAATAAACTTTCTTTGTTTACTAAGTTCGACTAATCTCTAGAATTACTGTTCCAATGCGATTCGATTTAAAATCCTGAAAGCTCTTCACGATAATTGAGCCTGGCTTTTAAAGCAGCTTCAAGATGTCCTTTAGGATATAAACTAGAAGACAAAAAATGCATATTATGCAGCGGCTAATAGTTTTCTTTAACTTCTAATCCTTCAACTTGCCAATTCTGTCCTAAAATAAATGGATTTCTATGTGAAAAAACTAAGTTTGTCTTTCCAAACGGCTATTGGCGACTAAACCAAGGCAAGGAATCCTACTAAATATGCTCGAATGCTGTGTTAAATTGCATCGGAGATTATGAAGTAAATGATCAACTTCGAAGCGAACTCAATGTTTTTAAGTATGATGCAACCGACAGCATGATCTACTATTGTCAAAAAGGTATTTCCATATATAATATTTTCAAATTCATTTAAAGAAGTCTATTATTATGTATTCTTTTTTATAAAAATATGTTAATTCTTGTTTTTTCCCAATTCTCAGGCTACATGGGTGCCCTCTGTGAAGACTGCGATGTTTTTGGGAAACATTGGACTCTTAAATACTACAAAAATGCCTCCTATTCTTGTGTTGAGTAAGATTCAAAGGATTGATGTATTTTTTACTTTAATTAATGGGTTTACAATTTTTTTTTGTTAGATGTACTGACAGCTTCATGGATAAATTTCTATTAATTTTGAATTTTTCCTTAGTAACCCTATTTCTTGTGGCATATACTCTTTCATTCCGATATGGTATCTTTCAGAAGATTCTTTAAAAGGCAAAGAATCAACTTGCTACTCTTAACTCTTATAATCATGAACCTGATTTATGCATTTTGATAAAAATGACTATGCATTTCATTTAAATTACTTCTTTAGCCTATGCAATTAATCCTTCTTTGCTCGGGTCAAATGTGTCTTTCATTAAATTATTGGCTAATCCTATCTTAGAATTAGTTTTATCACAAGATTGTGAGCTAGCATCAATGTATGAATAACTTTATTAGGAACAAGATCATCTCCCTTATGTTTATTTCAGAGCAATAACATTACAGATAGCATGTATTTGCTTAGTGCTGATTTTAATTGGATTCTTGATGATATTGTATCCTTTTGCTAAGCAAAAAAGAACATATTTTAGAACCCTAATGTTAGGTGCTTTGATGTGCCTGATCTACAACTAGCCTGGAATGCTAAATTACCTAGCCGGAGTTACTTTTTGCAAGGAAATCGATGAAGTCAGCTACATTTTGAAATACACTGGATATGAGTGCAACGACTCTCATTCATTCTACTCAAAGACTATCTTGTTGCCACTCATTTGCTTTTGGAGTGTAATTGTTTGCGGATTCTCATATTTGCAGCTTAAATTTAGGACAAACAAACTAAATACCTTAGAAAATGAACAAATCTTTGGAATCCTGTATTTTGAGTACAAATAAGAGCATCGCTTCTGGGAATTCCTGAAAATAGCCCAAAGGGTTTTAAGTGTAGTGGCAATTGTAATTTTTGAAAACACGGGTATTAAAGCTGGCCTATTGGTAGCGATTTCCCTTTTCGTAAAGTACCTTGCCATTTAAAGTAACATTATTTTTGCTTATTGTGAAGATTATTATTTGTTGAGATAATTTGATCTTGAGTTCACTGATTTTTGAATTATTACTTAGGACATCCTTTCAAGCTGAAAACCTTAGAAAGGTTAGATACGATATCTGCGAATGCCTCCTCCTTGACCTTTATGGTAGCTATGATGTCTTTCTAACAATCCTAGCAAATTCAGGACATCTCAAATGCTCTTTTTTTGATCTTGATTTTACGCTTTCTCTTAGAAATTTGCCTGTTAATCTCAGCTTCGTTAATCCAGAAAACTATAAAAATCCTTCAAGAAAAGATAGACAATAGCGAATAAATTCACCCTATTATCCTATTTTTATTCAGGCATAGGCTACATTCACAAAGAATCAGCTCGCTTTGGGTTAGGTTTAGAAGCGTTTTGAAGAAAATTTTAGCTAAAAATAGGGAGAAAACTTTCTAACCATTCAGATCAAAAAGCTAGCTTAAATCGAGAAAAAGACTGCACATTTCTAACGCTAAATTAACACATTTAAAAGGCTTTTATGAGAAATGTCGAACTATGTTAACCTCTCTGCAAACATAACAAGAACAATTCACAGAAAAATTCATACCAACACTGCCAAATCATTACTTTGATCACAAAGAAAGGTAGAACACAGATCTCAATCATAAAACTGATATTATTTGAAGGTCTATTTTTGTAGATTCTTCTAGATACGCATCAAAACAGCATTTTAAAATTAAAAAGGAGCTTGTAAGTTTGTTTTAAGTTGTTAAATAACACTCTTAAAAAAAGACATATTTATAATAAAGATTTCTTTTAAATGCTTAAGTGTTTTCAGTAAAAAACAATCTGATGACAATTTACTTCTGATAAAATATGAATATGATTTTTAAATTATTATCATTTTTTTTCAGTTACAATCTTATTTTCTGCGTAATTTTAATTTATTCAATTTGTAGTGTAAAAAAAATGAAAACTTATTAGCATGTAATTTATTTGATTAGACAAACTGGTTGGACAAATAACGCAAATAATTCAAGAAGATTTTAGCATGTTTTTAGAAAAAAGATTGATCAATAAGTAATGAATAAAAATCTGTCTCAAACTTTGAAAATAATTTCTTTTATCAAATTGTTGGGGAGTTTTTTAGAAATTAAACAGTATAAGTGTCTAGATATTTTTGTTAGAATAAGTGATTGATTTATTAAATTAGACAATATATTCCTTCTAAATCAAAATAATGAAAAAAAAAGTGTTTAAGTGCCCACCAAATTATTAAAAATAATTCAAGTGGGAAATGGGGAGGTTTTTTTCTAAACATAATAGGGAAAGTTATTCTTAAATATTCTATTTTTGGCTGCTAAAATTATTTAATTTATGTAAAATTGACCCAACAAAATCATAGGATAGGATATCCATCAAGTTAATCCTCTCCTTCAATCACTATTCTACAAAACGGCTATGAGATTCTCTATGAATTTTTTTATCAAGATCATATTACTTTTTCTGTAGATTGTTATCTTCCTTCTTCTTATTGGAGTTATTTGAGTTAGTTGTTATTTGCATTTGTATTATCTATTTTTTTTTAAAAATCAGGGGTTTATTTTTCTTATTTTTCAACTCAAAAACAAATAATGCTCCTTACAATTACGGTTTGGCTATTGAAGTATGTCCTCTGAAAGTTAGCAACACTAGATTCACATAAATAAGACACTTTTCTATTTAAAAATTGGCAGAAAAGAGTTACTTAATTGAGATTGACCTAAATAAGATACTTTTTTATTTATAATTAGCAGAAGAGATCCACTGATTGAAATTCACCTAAATAAGACACTTTTCTTTGATAAAGTTGGCACCAGAAGGCCATTTTGTTGAGATTCACCTAAATAAGGCACACCTCTATGAAGAAATCAAGGAAAAAAGATAAAATTTTTCTATTGAAATATGAAATAAATAGAATAATCTCCATTTTTTTATTTTACATAATGTGGTTTTTTGTCATGCCTGTTCGTCTGTCTCTATGAGAAAGATAGGTTGTTTAACTTTCATTTACGAGAGATATCCTTGTTGCTTTGCTGCTATGGATTTTCAAAGGATTATAATTTCTTAAAAATTAAAGGATTGCATTTCCAGGAATTAGCATTACAGAGTGGATGTGAAGCTATCACTCCTATTGTGATTTGAGAAAAGCTCTTACCCTTATTGTATGATGTTATCTTCTTCATCTTTCTTATTCCTTCGTTAGCTCATTTCATCAATCTACATGCTTTTCTTTTCGTTTAGTTTTTCTTCTGTTTCAATTCAATGTTTACCATTTTGAGATTACTCCATGATGATGATATTTAAAAAATTTTTGCTCAAAATGATAATCTAAACATAACCTTAAATATCTTGATTTTATCTAAAACTTATTCATTGAATTATCATATTGTATTACTTGTCTCTCGCTTCGTTAGGAAGAGGCACAATTTAAATTATTTTTGCAATTCTGTTTTTTTTTTTCAACCAGATGGCTCTCATCTTTAAAATTTTATTTCACTTGGGAAAATAAGAACTTTTATAAAAAATCACCTTTCTAGTCTTAAATTCACAAATTCAGCCTATTTCGTGCTGCCAGACTTCTAAGAAGTCCGCTCTTTCTACACCAAAGCAGCTGCTCTGAGCCTATGCATTAAAAGAATTGAATTCCATATTATGATAATGTGCAAATTCAAATAGTTTTTTTTATGTGTCACATTTACAAAAAAATAATTTCTGAGGTTAGAAATAATTAATAAAGGGTAATTCATAAAAAAAATTCTACTTGATTCCTCGTCCAACGAAATAAAATTAATGGGCAAATTTACCTTTTTTCTTCTAGAGTTTAATTTACAATCTCTTAATTTTGATGAGCCATCTCTTATGTCTCAGAAAAAGAAAAAAAAAGGGTGTGAGTACAATTTTAAATTTAGTGCTTTAATTCCATTAGATTCAAGAAGAAGGTTATTAAATGCAAGCTTAAAATCTGTTAAAAATCTATTTCCTATCTCAATAATCGATTGTCTACCCTTAGATAATCCGTCTCTATGTATTTTAGCAATCCCTAGACTTTCTCATTTTCTGTGTATTTAATAGACAGAAATGAAAGAGTAACCTGAAAACTTTGTGATAAAAATAATTTTTGGAGAGCATCACATTACAGATGGGAGAATAGGAGATTTGCGAACTAAATCCATATCTTAAAATCTTTTTACTGTAAGAAATCTCATCCACAAATCTACCAAGATTATGGGAGACACCACAATCTTAGTGGAATCTTATGCGCATTTCTTGTCTCTTCAATAGAAGAAATTGCAACTAAACAGATATTCATTTAAAACCCAGGAGTTATTTTCTTTTTTTCATAACAATTAATCATCTTAAATAATCTAAATTGTGAGTTTTTTAACAGGATAATTACATTAGATATTGCTCAACGATTCAACTAATCAAATAGAATTGTTAGACGAAACACTCGAATAGTATTAAGAGTAGAATGATACTTCCTATCAGCTTGCTACTAGTCTTAAGTCTGCTACTAAAAATCGTCGATGCAGCAGCGTCTGATTACAATTGCGGGGTAGAGTATGTAGATAAAGGTACTTCTAAGAAATCAATTTGTCTAATAAATGCAGAAGTTTGCAAAAGTAATAATTATGGGCAAACTTCAAATTGCTCAGTTGTCATGAGCGGGGCAGATGACTGTGTTTTTTTCTAACAATTTTCTCAATTAAATGTAAAAATGTGCTGCACAAAGCTCTATGATATCGCACTTTGCCCCATGTTTAGTAAGAAACATTTTATTATTTTTAACTAAAAACCATGCTTTATTCTTTAAATAATAGGAAATCTAGATATTTTTCCATTTCAATGTCTTATTGCAGTTTCAGGAAGTATAAATTCCCCAGAAACTGCATATTGCACTGTTATCAATCAGATTTATTCCTTAGAAGTTGTTATGGGAATAAGAAAAGTACTATCAAATGAGATTGAGTTCTGCATACAAAAGGAAATAGATAATAATGATGCGGCTTATTGCAATTCAGGTTTTTGCCTTAATTTATAGAATTCAAATAAATGTGAAAACATTAGCAACAAATAAAACCTATTCGATATGTATGGGATAATCGGGAGAAATGAGACAAGCTTTTGCGTCAGCGATTTAAAAGCATATATTCAAGGTGTAAATTGCTTTGCAAGTCTTTTATAAGTCTGCTAAGATTAATATTATGGATGGTGCTGGAACCTCAATCACCAAATGAATGACATCACTATTCCTTAGGTATCTACTTTTTAATTATGAAAGACAGTATTGATCTTAACTCAAAGAAATAAAAAAAATCGAAAAATACACCTTTTTTTTGTAATCTCATGATACAATTTATTTTGTTTGATAAAAAGGGAAAGTTTCATAGTGGATCATGTGCATATCTCGGATTATTCTCGAGTGATACACTGGATTCTTGCAATGATTAGCATTATTTTTGTCGTTTTCAAAATACCACCTATTCAGCTTGCATTAATTTTATAGATCCCTTTTAAGGAATTATTGGAAGTAGATATAATGCTACCACTTCTTAATGGGATTGTCTAAAATTTAATGAGACCAATGCAAATAGGTATTGAATGCTTTGCTATTTTTGATAATTTCCTGACATTTCACTTAAATTTTTTTCCCGTAGATGTTCCCAAGGTAGTTATTGTATTGATCCTCTCAACTCTAATGCTTGCGTGCCATTATCAAGTCAATTGATAGACAAAAGAATTACTAGAGAACTTGGTACGGATATTTGTCGACCTTATTCTTCTTATGCAGAACCTGCTTGGTGTGCTCCTGGGTACTGTATATTGGAAAGTTAAAAGGATGATTCAACAATTGGAAATATTTGTGAAATCGGTGGACTTTTAGAGACTTCTTGTAGAAGTTAAAAAGATTCAAAGTGTATAAGTAGCGGAGAATCTTCATTAGATTAGATAGATGTATTAGGATTGCGATTTTGCACTTTATTTTAAGATCTCCAGCACTTTTGTATAAATACAGACGAAGATTTTACATATTAGATCTCGGATTTGAATAAATAATGCCAATCATTTTACTCATATACAATCTATTACTGTAATCAAGATAACACTGCATGCATTTAAAGTAAGCGAAGTTCAATTTAAAGATGCTTTGGATATTAATATTTATTATGGTAATTTATTTTCCTTTATTAGATACATCGGCAAGATATTGTGGCATTGGTTTAAATTGCAAAAGTACTGATAATACGTGCGTTCCAGGTGCTTTGTGTTTGAATCCAAATGGCTATTGTGTGCATATTAATACTGCAGATAGCTCACTCAGTCTCCCCGGAAGGAAAGATGAAGATTCCAAGTGCATCGCAGCGAAAACTACTCCAGCTATTTATTGCTCTAAAAATTATTGCTTGATTGCTGATCAATGCTAAATGCTAAGTGAGGAGCTGTACGTTGCATAAGAGAAACAAACCTCGTTGTGTCTGAAAACTGAGGAAACCAGGTTTTATGGAGCATCCAATTGTATTAAAGGGTAAAAAACATAACTTTTACAGTTTTACTCCTTGCATAATATTAAAACCTATTTATTTCTATAGATTTTGTATAAAGTTGACTGATAATAATCTATCCTATTGCACAAAGATGATAGACAAGACTTCTTTTGGTAAATTTTTTATCTTAAACTTCAAGCAACATCATTTCACAGAGTTATTTTGCCATCCAGCCATGAATACGAAAAACGGATACTGCCTCACTGAAGAAGAAGCAGATCCAGCTAAACTTAATGTAACGATTTGATTGATTAAAGAAATGATCTTTGTTTTTTCAGTAACATTTTGATATTTTGGGGTAGTTTACTTGCACTCCGTCGAAGTACTGCAAGAACAGTAATGGAGAATGCATTTTACTAGACTCTAATTAATGTGAAAATGCCAATGGAAATTGCTTTAGTAAGCCACTGAAAGGGTGTTCTACATGTAACATTGCCGAATGTAAAGATTCCTCAGACACATGCATCACTATTCCATCAGATATGTGCTTGAGTTTTTCAGGTATTCATAGAATATCTTTTAAAGAAAATGATTAACCATTTTTTAGGGAAATGCATCAGTTCTAAAGTCAACGGGCAATATTAGCAATGCAAAGCTTGTTCTTCTACCTCCTGCTATGTGTCTTCATCGAGTAAACTCAATTCCCTCTTTTTTTGTTGTTGCAATATTCTGCATAATAACTGTTGGATTTGCTTTGAATTGGCAGGATATTGTGATGATTTCAATGATATTTTAATGGAAAAAAACCAGTGCCTCATTGCAGTCAACAATTAAAAGGAGTGTGAGATACATGACATGGATTAAGAACCTTAGTATTGTGCGGTATCGAATAACGAATGCAAGAGCATTTCATCTAACTCAAAATGCATTAGATGCTCCTCCCTTTAAACATGGATTGGTGATTTCATATGTTACACTAATTTGATGCTAAATGACATAATATCTTCCTCTATGGATCCGTCATAAACTTAATCAACGATATTTGGGATCGAACTGATTTACGTAAAGAAAGATATTGCGAGTTTAGATGGAACAGTCTGCCAACCTGGGTAGCTTACAGTTATTTTAAATTGATTTTTCATAAATTATTGTTGTGTTTTTGAAACCAGCTGCTCTCGATGTTTAAGCCCTTCCAAGTGCACATCCTGCATTTCTGGGTATTTTCTGGCAACCTCTTTGATTTGTGTGCCTTATAGCTTGATAGCAATCACTCTTCCTTCTGAACATTACCCTGAAAAAGACTTCTTAGGAAACAACAAAAGTCAAACCATGGATGATACAAATAATCTTTCTGATATTTACTTCGACAACACTTCAAGCGGAAAAAGAGGGCCTATTAAAGGTATAAGCGGAATGTGTGCAGAGCAATGGAGGTAAAGAATAATGGTCAACTATCTGATTCAAAATATGTTACATTCATATTTTTTTAATTTTCTAGTACTCTTCCATAGATTGGCGATTAATTAATGTGCTCAACTTACATATTAACGTACAACTACTTGACAAGAATTGGCAAGTTCGATGACCTAACCTCAACTTACAATTTGATTGATACTTCTGGTTCAATTTAAATGGCACCTGCAAATTAGCAATGTAAGAATTCATATTTTGTAAATAAATTGTTAAATATATTTTCTACATTTTTCTGAAGGTGTCGATGTGAATTGTATTGTATGCTATTTGAATGCAACTAATATACAAATCTGCTCTCTGTGCCAGCCATTTTATACCCTTCATTATTCCTTAACTTGCCAAAAGTGTCCTAATAATTGCCAGACTTGTTTCTTTGGAGGAATCTACAAAGGAAAAAGTGTCAAATGGGACCCTCATTCAACTTCTGTTAATTTTAAAACTCTCAATTTAGTTACTGAATATTATCTAATGTGCAGTGCCTGCAAATCTGCATTTGTGCCTACAAAGAACTATCGCTAGTGTGAACAATGTGGGTATAATTGTCTTTAATGCTATCAAGGTATTTATTTTTTACAAAAATTTCCTCCTAACATACTATCTATTATTTTAACATAGCTGAAAAAAAATTATTTTACTTTTTCTTCTTTTAGGCACTCTATTAGCTAACTACACCTAGATATTTAGCATCGAAATGAGCTAAAAATATACTAGTAAGATAATAAAAAAGTGTTTATTATGTAAAGACGGATACTCCTTCAGCAGCAATAGTAAGCCTAATTGCAAATAGCTTGATAAATGAGATTCAACTTATTTTTATCTTTTATCAAAGTGGTGGATTGCGAACAGATGAACAATAAATGTCTGAGAGAATACAAAGGCAAGTCTTTTTCAGACTAGTTCTCCTTTACAAATTAGGACTGGTGGTCTCCAACTCCATCAGCATACCCTAAATGCTATGACACCACTTATCCAACTAGCTATATCTCGGTCTTTAATTCCCCATTTTATGTTTATTAAGATTTCTTAATGCAAACAAAAATATCTAACTGTTAGCTCACTTTTCAAATCCAAAACATGTCCTTAAAACTAGCTTTTTTGAAATACTGCTTATCTTGCAAAGGTGGATTAGCTTACGATTACACTAAATTGGCCTGTAGGTCAGCGTGCAAAACAAAGGTAAATAAAACAACTTCGTTTTAAAATATTTTATTGTGGAATTTTTGTTTGGCAGATCAATAATTGCTCTAGTTGCTACGTCTATAATGATGTTAACCTTAACAAAATAACACAGTGCACTAAATGTGAACCTCCTAATATCAATAGCGTATTAGTTCCAACGTTCTTTGGCTGCGAAGATTGTCCTACAGGATGCTCCAGTTGCTATGTTGGTAAACTTGAATGCAAACATCATGTATGCATTTGTTGAATATTTCTATCTTTTTATGAAAACTAGGTGA
>Ga0302271_10003164_pt1 | contig 14118 bp, 6 predicted proteins | sample III_Bog_N1_1_FD_198767 | JGI IMG/M metagenome (GOLD analysis project Ga0302271, IMG submission 198767) | Peat permafrost microbial communities from Stordalen Mire near Abisko, Sweden - III_Bog_N1_1 | ecosystem: Environmental > Terrestrial > Soil > Wetlands > Peat | place: Sweden: Abisko... | reverse complement strand
TCTCCCCCAATTCTTGCTTTTTTTATAGGTGCTTGGCCTACCCAGATTGATGAGTTCATGCAATTCATGGGTTATCAACCCGCAGAAGAAAATTACTGAAGACACTCACATACACACATTTAAACTTTTTTCAAATCGATCTAAAATGCATCAAACTCTAATTTGAAATTATTTGTCTCATTGATATATTTCATGCCATTGGTCTGTAATAGTTTTATCCTTAAGGATTTCCTTATTAGAATTAATTAAGATGCTAAGGAACTTGATTATTATGCATTCCTTATCCAAATTATTGTCCAGATGAATAATTTCCTTAAGTGGTTGTAGTTGTTGACGTTGTTGTTGTAGTTGCTGTTGTTGTTGCAATCTTTTGATTTCTAAACGAATCAAAGCTATTTTTGTTGTTAAAACTCGAGAAACCGTTAGCACCTTAAGGACTTACAAGGGCTTAAGAAGGCTGAAATTAAAATGGCTGTTTCCCAGTGTCTGTTGTGTCAACTTACCTAGAAATAAGAGAATAATTTAGTTTTAACCAAAAAGAATAGAAAGATCTTCTTACACTCTTTAAGGCCAGATAACTCCATCTCCAACAGGTCTTGCTATTTTTTATATGTTTTCAAATAAATGTTGTTAGCAATAATAAGACTAATAAGTGTTTACAATCTTCAAGAAAGAAGGGGAATGGCCACATTGCTGTTTGAGATCCAAAGACTTGCACGAAATTGTAATACTGTCCCATGTCATACTAACAGAAAGAGAGTTAATTTTGAACAGAAGGAAAAAAAGCAAATGTACAGTATTTTAATTTGGGGTTGGTGAAGAGCGTTTTCTCTCTAGATTTTCAAGAGTCGTTGTGTTCATAAAAAGGAGATCTAAATGGAACTTGAAGAATATCCCAATCACGACCATTGCTGTTACGTCAAGACAAAAAGCAGCAAGAATAAAGAAATCTGAAAACCATTGAATCTCAACAGTTTCATCTCCACCTAGCGCGTCCTAAAACAAAAGATAAAATGTTAACAATATTTTTATTTTGAATTGTAACTAAGATGTTTTACATAACAAACCACAAATCTAATCAAGTAGCTGAGGGAAATTAAGAGATTTAGAAATATGAATAAATTCATTTAAATATTTTACCTTGACAGAGATGAAAATATTGAATATTTCTCCAATCATTCCGAAGGCGATAAGCCAGGATGTGATATTAACATAGAACAGCAAAAGGATAAAGAACTTCCTATTAGCGAACCCAATACAGTTGCCAAGCCAAGGACAATGATGATCCATGTTTAGCACGCATCTATTGCAGGCAGAACAATGATGTGTTCTTTCGGGTTTAAAAATATGGCAAATCAGACAATATTTCTTCTTTTTTTGTTCAGGATCATCGAGGAAATATCCCTATGAAAAGAAAATCATTCTAATCTATGAGTTTAAGATTGCTAAAACCTTCCAAATAATTGTGTGTTCCCATTCAGTCATTTATAATGTAGTGTATGTACCCAATTCTGAGGAACTCTTCCCTAAAACAATCAAGACATAAGCAGTTAATACAGGGAAATATTATAAATTAATAATTTGTTACTGGATCTGTGAAAATGGATACTCCCAATGACCATACGAGCATGAATGTGAATATATTAAAGATTGTGAGGTAGAGATACGTCCAAAAGTCACCTAAGATAATAATAATACTAATATTAGTCAAGGAATAAATGAAACATAACTTACTTGCCCTGCGATCTATCCATACTAGTTTGACATTACAAAAGTAGAGAAAGCAAATGATAACAACTATCAATGCTACAAACATGTTTCCTTGAAACTTCTTGAGCTTCGAGTTTGTCATCTATCCTCTCTCTATCCAGCTCCTTTTTTAAACTCTGAAGATTGTCGAATGTTGATTTTCTCTTTTTTTCTTTAATTTTTTGAATTTTTTCTTTGTTCGAAGATATTTTGCATGTCCAGCTTGATTATTTTGAATAATAATGATTTCGATTCTTTCAAATTTATAATCCATTTCCCCTTCAATGCTGCATTACCAAAGGAATAGTTTTAAAAAGTGGATATTTTAATTTAAGAAATCAGATTGATGATAGCAATCAAGATTAAAACGGTATGCTTTCATTTTAAAATATACTATTATTAATTGTAATATTCTGTTGCTATTTCAATCACTGCTTTACAATCTGATTAAAAGCATAACTGGATAACACTATTTGAAATGCTCACATTTTCAAAATAAAACGAATTCTCTCTCTTTCTCAAAGAAGTAAAGTCTTGAGCTGGATGTAGTTCTATCTGCTATTTTACTATCCTTAGCCATTCTTTTAAATAACTAAGCCATTATTCTTTTCTTTTTACTGAGTTCTTTGTGTGAAGCTTTAAACTTTTAGAACTGATCTCTTAACTCTGAATGGGTGATTTACGTTGATGTTGTAGATGGTCTACCTGATTTAGGTCTAGTTTATTTTGCTATTATCTTCTGTCCTAACTCTACTTATTCTTTTCTAAGGGCATCTAATTATTGCATGACTCTTCTGTACAACCAAAACAAAGCATATTTTAGATATTAGAAGTATTTCTATTTGGCTTCAAGTAACAATAATGCTTGATATTTTATGTAATACCTTTAATTTGGTGTTTATTGATGTCTTTAAGGAATGGACTCATTGAGATGACCTGTGAATAAGTTGTCAATATTTTGAAAATGTTACTTTGTTTATCTTTCTTCATGTTATTCAACCACTATCACTGGAGTAGCATTATTTGCTTTTTGTCTTGATGCTGCTCCATGCTATTTTGGCTATCTGTTCATAGACGTTTAGTTTCTCGAATGTGTCTAAAAAAGCATTTTATTGATGGCTTCTGCTACTTACCCACTTTAAACTAATATCTTTTTACAAAAAAAGTAAATCATTTGAAACCAAATTCACAATATTATGTTACTTTTGCTTATCTTTCAGCTTTTGCAATCTCCAAGGCTTCTTTTTCTTTATTTCTTTCAAAAAAAGGTTAAATATGTACAATTGATCAAAATGTTACTTTCTTTATTCAGATGAACTGAGCTCCTATGTGATTTTCTTGATGACATTAAGGTCTAGAGGTTGTTGTTGAGACTTTTAATTAGGAGACTTGCTTCCAATGTAATCAGATTCTATTTTTCTAACCTAACTAGGTAATTAATAAATACTTCCGCTGCTTTATTTTATTTTGGATATTGGCGAAAGAGGTACAGTTTTGGAGCTTAAATTAGAGAGACTCAGTTATTTTTTCTTCATTTTATACGAATTAAGATATCCATTTCCTTAGAAATCCTCAAACTAAGCACTATTCATTGAACTATTCGTATTGTTAATGCTGTTGTTTCCTTGTTGCGTAATAAGAGAATTCAGATAATATTCATTCTTTTCATTACTCGAACTCTTATTGATTCTGTTGCCTATCTTGTTTGTTTCGTTGCTTATTTGGCTGCTGGTAGTTTGATTAGTAAAATTATTGTGAAAGGGTCTATTCGTCTTAAAGAATATCTTCTCATCTTGCTAGTCTTTCAATGCTTTCTAGTATTTCGCTTTCTCTTCTTTTAATTTCTCTTTTTGAAGTTCTTAGAGACGCAAATACTTTGCCTCTAATCGTTTACCTTAAGAATTATCATGTATTAACTGAGGATTGTTGTTAGTTTTAGAATTCAATGGATGGGAAGATGCGAAATAATGCTAGGATTTTAAATTAACTTAATTATCATTTCTACTAGATTTATTTAAAACTTTAGATGATTCTTCATTGTGAGAAGCTCCAGGTGCATAGTTCACAGTGTTTGTGGGTGGAATAATATGTAAAGATTAAGACTTAATCTGTGATAATATTTAAGGAGATAATTGATGTTGCAGCATGCCAGTTGTTCCAGGTTAATGATTCAATTACTGATAAACTGAATCTTAATAATTATTCACTAAATTATATGAAACTCGTGCATTTTATTGTTTTAATTATTAATCTTATGTTGAAGTAGAATTCAAACTAGCTTATTGTTTAGGTTTAGGTGTCTATTGGACATTTACTTCTTTACCCTGATCAAAGATTCTGAAATTAGTTTGAGATTCTTGCTTTCTAATAGCAAGGAAGTGAGCAAGAGAAAGGTCCTTTTGTTCCCATTACTAAGCAAGCAAATCTTCTTTTATCCTGTGATTATTAACCTTTTCACGAAGCACTCTTTCCTCGTCAATTTATATTTTAGCATGAGATGCATTTTCTCCTCCATTTTCCTTCTTTGCCTGATCTGTTTGAATAGTTTTGCTGTATTTATCTACTTTAGTTTATTCCTAGCTATCCTGTGATGATTCTTTGGATCGCTTTTATTAACCCAAGATATTTATTTTCATCTAAGTTAAATTCTTTTATTTATCTTTATCAGATATATTTTGAAAGTCTTTGTAGATTCCTTCACTCTGTATATTACTGTTTGCAAGTAAACTCACTGCTTTTGTTGTGTTGTGCTCTTCATCTTACAAAAGATTAGTCTGTGGATGGGAAGCATCTAGATATTCACTTTCATCTTATCTTCTTTGATCATTATCTAGTTTGTTCTATTCATTCTCCTACGCAGAAATCAGACAGCTAACTTTCCTTGAGAATTGCTGTTTTTCAACACTAATATCTTCTTCATTCAGCGCATCTTCTTCGATTGTGTGTAAATCAAATGAAGTTGTATCTGTAGGAAGTATCATTGCCTACTGTTGTATCCTGTTTGCTATTTCTCTTCCTAGTTCTTCAAATTGCATGTTATTGTTTCTAGAATAGCTTTCATAAGTATTACTATTGGCATCATCGAAATTCAAAAAACTTGTGAATTAACTACTCTCCTCTAAGGCCTAGCTTATTTTATCAGAATACGATTGAAAGCTATCCATGTTCATTGCTAAGAAAGATGGCTGCACTGTAAATAATTCTTCTTCATGTTGTTGATTAGTTCCTTGGTTTAGATCAGCAATCATGCAGTGTACCTTTGTTCAATCAAAAACAAGATGATTTTTATTTAAAAAGACAAACAAATAAACAATTTGACTAAGATATCAATTTGATTTTTCACTTTTATTCAACTGATTTCTTTTCAAAGGCTGTGTTCAATATGTTGTTTGGCTTTAATTATCAAAATAAATCAGTGAAAAGCTTAACAAACAAGGTTCAATCAATTTAAGCTCTAAAAAAAAGGAAATAGTTTCCAAAATGAGTAGGTAGGTAGTATTTATTTTACTGATACACATATCTTTTTTACTTTTCAAAAGACTCCTCGCTGCTTTGTTTATGAACTAAGGAAGTCAAAACTACAAATTACTAAAAAGAGCAGAAAAAAGGCATTGATTCTGAGATTTCAAAATTGCAGAAATAGAAATAAAAACAAAAAACAAATATGGTTTTAAGGAAATACAATAAACAAAAATTTAATAAAGTGTTTTATGAAAGGTTTGTTTTTCTTTTTTTTGCTCATGATTGAGTGTATTTATCTCTCAATTAGTTTTTATCAAAATAGTTCATTGCTTTTTCTTTTCTTTTGGGAATATCTCACATTGATTTTGGAAAGAATCTGATTGGCATACGTCTAAATTTACAAGGGAATATCAAATTTTTATTAAAAGAATAAATATCACCAAAAGGAAGCATATCACCTTTAGTCAGAATGAGCTCGTGGCAAAAACTGCTTGGAACAAACCTCAAAGAACTCAGATTCATTGTCTGCTAAAATTCTTCGAGATCTCAAGGGATCAGGTCAGCTAAGAAGCTATTTCAAAAAGTTATCAAATGCAATTTAATTATGTTTTATAATGATTTTTTCTCAATTTCTAAATAGGAACTTCATTGCTAAAAACTACTCTAGCCTAAAAGCTCAAAACCCAAATTTTCCTCTTATCGTTAGAGAATGCGAAGAAGCTGATCCATATGTCATCGCAAGATACTGTAAATGTTACCAAAAGCAAGCAAAATTCATAGTTTCTGATAATAATTTTATTTTTAAAAGAGTTTGGAGTTGAGAAGAAAGCGTTTATCGCCAATAACTCTGAAGCAGAAATTGAGAGTACTTTTTTTATTTATTATTGTCTGATTCAAGTTATACTTATTCTACAAATAAAATAGAAATCCTTTAGAGCCTCGTGGAGTAGTCAGCTAAAGTTAACAATCAAGTTCAAAAGTGATGCTCTTTATTGAGATCAAGGGAATGATGGATAATATGATAATGCTGTTAAATATTGACAAAATTAAGAGACAATCATTTTGCAAAGCGATTTATATGTTTTCATCTATTTGTTTAAACATCAGACATGATCGTTCTAATTCTTTGAGTTGAACATACATGCAAAATAAAGATTATTTTTAAAACAAACAAAATAATTCTAAAAAATAATCATATTGCAATTGTTTAACATGCAAGAAAGTTTAATAGTTTCTTTCTAATAATTCTTATGCTTCAAATACTCATCAAAATATATAAGAACAGACACTACAAGATTCAAAAAATTAGATTGAGTTTTTGAATTGATCAACTACAAATAAACTCAAACAGTTAGTTTTAGATTTATTGTAAGATATTATTGTTTCACATATTGGTTAATACACTTTCCTTTTAATTTCCATATTCTAGAACTGAGGTATTTCAAATGTCGATGATATTCAGCCTGTTAAAATATTAAAATAAAAGATTTTTTATTTATGAGACACAAGATTTTAATAGGGTGGGTGACACTTTTCAAAATAAACCTAAGAATCCAAAGATAATAATAAAAAATAAGTTAGACACTAAATAATTTACTTTGGCTTCTTCTTCTTGGCCTTTAAAAACATTCATTTTTATCTAATACTAGCATTTATTTATTAATTATTTATTAATAATGAATTAATTTGCATTTTTTTATCAATTTTACGTTATTTACTGATGCGCTCAAAAAAAAATCCAACATTTCAGCTAGACACGACTTTATTGCAGCAAGGTGACACTTTTCAATGTTTGATCTATAAATACTCAAAGGTTAGCAACTACATTTTGAAATAAAATAATTTAATTAACAAACAATACAAACAAACTAATCACAAATGGCTACTCGCTCTCTTGCTATCAAAAGGATCATGAAGGATTATAAGGAGATCCAAGAAAATCCTGTTGAGGGAGTTGGAATCTGTATGATTGACAAAAATGATCCCTATTCGATGCTGCTCAATATACAAATTCTTTAAGGGAGATACGCTGGATTAATTGTCCATATGATGCTATTTCTACCTCAAGAATATCCAATCAAGCCCCCTAGAATTCTGCTTCTTCCTGGATAACAATATGATCACTCGTTTCATCATCATATCTACCCAGACAACGCAGAAGGCTACTTCAAGTTTTGCATTGATCTCCTGGATGCTGCTATCATGGATTCGACAGTTATTGGAAGTGGATGGAGTCCTGGTTATACTTTTTGCACACTTCTGATGTAAATTCAAAACTTCCTTGCTGATCCAGATTTCCACTCTAAATCAGAAGAGCTCAGCAACGAAAAGCTAGGAGCTTTGCGTAAAAAGATGGATTCATATACTTAGGAACATAATGTAAATGGAAAAACTGAGATTCATTCAACGAAGAATCCTTTTCCTCCTTTGGCAACAGCAAAACCACAAATTAATGTTGCAAATGAATCAAATAAATAATAAAATAGCATTTAGATGTAAATAAGAGAACGACTAAGCTGCTTTATGACTAAAGAAAACATTGATACAAACCCTGAAGGCGTTTTCGGATATCCAATATTCACAATTAAGGATAAATTTGGAAGATTGCAATAAAAACCCGTTCCTGAAATTTTATCCTATGAAGGGTTTAAAAGCCAATCAGAGGGAAACAGAGGAATGAAAGCATCCTACAAAACTGGAATGGGCGAAGAATACAATTAATTCATTCCTATTTTTATAAATAAAAGCCACTACGCTCGCTCTAAGGCTATCTTAAAAGAAAGTCTCTCATAAATTTCCAGTGAACAATATTTTGAGAAGCAGGTTATCTAAGTGTTGCCAAACCTCATTAATAAAATGCTCGTTGCACTTCTAAACGGTTCAACTCACCAAAGTGTTGCTTTCTTCGAAGCGTACATTCATTTCACTTAGCTTTTCTAATACTTAGTCCGTGATAATGCTGCGTTGAAATCTGATGTTGAGAGACTTGTGTTACAGACAATTACATCTGATAAATCTAGAAGTAAATAATAGCTTGGAGACATTGGTGAATTCCTTGTTATTTTGAGTGCTTCTGAATACGCCCTTACTAGTGATTTTATGAATCTTCTGTATCGGGAATACTTTGCGAGATAGATCATGTGGATACCAAAAAATTAAGTATTTAACAAATTTTCTAAAGCAAAATAAGGAGTGGATCAGCTTCCAATGGTATTTGAGGCTGCAAAAATCAGCAACAATTTGCTCATTTTCAACATTTAAGCAGCTGTTAAATTCGCTGATGATAGGGCATACATGGATAAATTAGCTACTGAACGTTGCTCAGTGATTTCAGAATAGGATGCCTTGGAATTTGTGAAATCAACAAATGAAAAAATTGCGTAGATTAAATCTCATCTGGATCTTATAAAATTCCTTGGGTTAGAAAAGCTATATCCAACCAATGAAGCTTGCTTTACTCTATTTTAAATCGCTTTGTGCGTATCGAATTAGCAAGGATACACTCGCTTTGATTAGAATCTGTGCCAAGGAAAATAGGCTAGTTTTGAACAGTTAAATCTTTTGGATGCATAGAAAAGATAATCTCTTCCAGTTAATATGCTTATCCTTAAAAGCTAGTATAAGGCTGTTCAATAATAATAATAGAAGAATGAGTAAGAGCCTGTTGAAGAATTTAAGAATCCTGAAAAAGATCAGATAGATGAGGAATCTTGGAATGTGGTTGCTGGAAAAGCACCTACATAAAACTAATCAAATGCATCTTAGCCAGAAGTTCCAAAAGTAGCTAAAAAACCCCTTTAGCTCAAGAAGGCAAATCCGAACAACAAGATAGAGATAAATGAGAGTAGTAAGAAAGACACATAAAAAATGGAAGTTGAAGAAGAAGATGAATGGAATGTTGTACCAGAAAAGAAAAAACACTGAAAAGGATTATTTTTTATTTTTCTGATAATATTTAATATCTAATCTTTTAAATTGTATTTATTCAGTTATTACTGATTGTATTCTATAGTTAAATCAACAATTTGGGAATAAAATAATCATTCTAACATTTCATTTTTAAAAGTCATATTTAATATTATCTTTTTCATTTCAATAGTTTATTTGAGAAAGCATTTAGTTTCTTCTTCTATACAAAAGAGTAGATAAGGGAATTAACAATTAAATAATCTTTATTTTTAACCTTTAATAAATCTCAAAAACTTTTTCTAATTAAAGCGCTGAAAAGGAAGTGAGAATTCTTTACAAATTCATCTAAAACATAATATTCCTAATGCTGAAACAATAAATAAAACCATATTCTTTGTTAATAAACTAGGGTAATCATATCCCAGATGAATGTTATTGTTATTGAAATAAATGGAAACTAACTTTTTAATTTTTAATCAATGTTATGAAAAATAGCAAGCTTTTTATTTACAATTTTTTTTAATTCTTAACCCTCTAGATAGCTCACAAATAATTTCTAATTGATAACTTCACCACACTTTATCAGCTGAGTAATTTATACTTTGATCAATATCCACTAGTTGAATAATTATTTATTTATTCTTTTGGGTAAAGGGTTTAAGATCAAAATGTTATTTAATTCACAAGTTAATCATAAATCAACGCGAAACACAAACTAAATAATAAATGGCATCTATTTTAGATAAAATAGCATAGAAAGAGAAGATTAATCAGAAGAAAAATAGCTCTTACAATGAGAATATGTCATAAGCTCTGAGTAAATAAAAGCAAATATCCAATAATAATCCAAATAAACACACATTGTATGAAGATATGACTGAAGATGATTCCATTCAAAATAATCATTAAAAATAGTAATTGTAGCAGTCATTTTATACCAAATAAATTGACATAAAACGAGTTTAGTCTAAATTAATGGAAGACAATGAAGATCACAAGCAGTGTATAAATATGATAATCGCTTTTAATGAAGAGATTGCATAGGCTTAAGAGAAAGGAGAGATTCTGAAAAATGGAATATGGAAAGCTCATTTCTACAGGTCACTTCAACATCTGTTAAGTGATTTGAACTCTACTTACAACAGGAATATCCAAAGCTCATTAGTTAAAAAAGTATCAGAATGGGCGAAGGAGCAGTTACTTAAGTTGAATTCTGAAAATACATAAATCAAATCCTTCGAAGGAGACAGAGCTTTCATGCTAAAAACTCTAATGGGTTTTTCTAGAGATTTCTCCAAATATTAGAATAATTCAAGGCCAAGAGAATACACAAGTAAATCAACAGAGAAAATGATAAAGACTGTTTCTTTCATGAGTGCAAATTCAACTAATATCTTTACGTCTAATAATGAATCAACTCTAGAAGAAAGTACAAGAGATCGAATGCTAATCGATCAGACATTTTCAGCAGGAGGTTCTAAAGACTAAACGCTGTTAGTGTCAGATCCATTTAGCTCTTCTAGAGATCAAACTATTCTAACCTCAACGCCTTTTTTAACATCCAATGAATTTTTAGAATCCCCTAGAAAAGGGGATTACAATAAAAGTACTAATGAGAAGATCAATTTAATCTTTACTCAAGAAGATGAAAGTGCAGTTGATTAGATGCCATCTTGTCGAATTGAAGACTAACAAAGAGAATATAAACTATATGCTAGGACTAAGCATTGTCACTACGAACCTCCTTAAGAGAGGTATGCAGAATTAATTAAATGATAAGTTTTCAATTGTTTTTGTTTAAGGCTTAAGATGTTTAAAAGGAAGATGCTTAGTTGCGATTAGAATCCATGCAATCAGCCTAAATAAAATTAACTTTTACAAGAAGAACCAAGAAAATAAGATTAATTGAATATTACAAATAATCAATCTAGCTAGAAGGTGATTGAGAAGTAATCCAAAGTAGATCTTGACTTAACACAGAATATAAGGGTTAGTTAATAATGGAATACTCGTGAATTATCAAAGTAAGCATCGTTAGATTTAGAAAGCACACAGAGTGATGAGTTAGAAGGAAAAAGAAATTGTATTCGTTTTAAACGAAAATGTTATTAACATGATGGCATTCAAGCTTGTTAAAGATAATTGCCAGAATTAGATAAGAGACAAAAGAGTTAAAGTACATACTTTGCTTACCAGCCAAGTGAAGATCCTAGAGAAATTAGAATGGAAAATAAATGGATTGAATCTAGATAAATACGGTTAAGGGAAAAAAGAGAAAATGAAGAAATGATAGAAGTAATGAAATAGTGGGCAACCGCAAAGGGAAGAATCGATAAAGAAATATAAAGAAAAATAGATTCCAGTTTGTATTCTTCTAGGTATAAAGAATGCGAACACAAGCTTTCGAAGATAGGAGAGATAGAAAATAAATCGAAGGACTTAAATAGAGAATAATTCATGAATTCCAGCTAGTATGAGTGCAAGAATAAAAGAAGTCAAACTTAATACGAACATCCTGATTAAAATACTACCAATAAGGGACTATTAAAAGTAGTCGATATGAGAAATATCATTCCTTCTATTGCAGATAAGCAATTTTAAAAATAATCAAAGACTTTCTAGAAATAGAATAGCAAGCATCTAAATCTTTCGAAGATGGAGATGCTTAAGCTATTTCATGGGAATCTCATAAACTTGAAACCAACTAAAAATGTTAAATTTATTCAATCAGCATAACCTTCTGATCCTGATTGCAGAAAAGAGTTTTCTCTTTCAGTTTACTCTAGGATTTAAGAAGCCTAAAAAGCAAAGTCTTTTTCATCGATCTTAGAATCAGCTAAACTTTCATTGACGCTAAGTTCTTAATTAGCAGAAGTAGATTGTGTCAAGAATAAACTTTCCAAGAAAAAAATAAGGGTTTCATACAAAAGTCTGTAAAACAGTCTAACTTTCGAAGAAGAATCAAATGATAGTAATGCTATCAAAGAAATGCCTGCTCCAGGGTAAGGACTCTTTTCAAATCCTTTTTCTGCAATAGGATTGAAGAAAAGGAAAAAAAATAAAAAGTGAAAGTCATAAAAGTAGCAATGAAGTGTAATTATTGTTTGTTAAATATGAATTAATCTCTTTTTTGTGTAAAAAAAATTAAAAAGGACTTTTAACATAAGAAAATCGTTATGTTTTATCAAATCAGGTGTGTTATTAAAAGAGAAATTAATTAAAACTTCCTGTTTAAATTTCTACAAAATGCAAAAAAACTTCACAACTTAGAGTTGGTTTAGTGAGAACAAGTTCTCTCAAAATTTAAGAGTTGCTCAAGTGTCGTAATACCATATCTTGAAGGAACTCCTGTTTCTTTCAGAAGAGCTGGATTAAGCGAATCATTAAGAAGGATGTATTCTTTATTCATAAACTTTTAATGCCATCTAATCATGCGATTAATGTTAGGGACAGTTACACCTGCTAAATCTGCAATTTATCTCAAGATCATCAATCCATAGGGGATGTCCTCCCAAAAGATGCGTCCATCAATATTCGGAATGACTCCACCTGCTACTTCTTTTACAGGAATTTTAACTGTTGCATATCCTTTGTTGGTGCGGAATGTAGTGTGCATATTTGTTGGATCACTGACTTATTTTCCATATTGTTTCACTATGCGATCTTTCAGAGGAAGAACATATGAAAGATCGACGTCACTGTGCTTTTGGATGATGGCTTTGCGGATAAGTTGAATTTCGCTGTCGAGAAGTTCAAGCTAAAGAGCAGAATATTCATCCATATCTTCGTAGAAAAGAGGCACAGATTTTGCACTGAAAGGTGTTTTACCATCCCAATGCTCGAAAACACCAAATATCCTTCCTGGATGGATGATTTGATTCGAAGGAGTCAAAGTAAGAGTGATAAAATTAGGGATTGTTATCGTTGGGATAGTCCACATCATTTCAATTAATTTGATAACTTCCTAAGAGCGCGAAGCTGGTTCAACTGCAGCAAGTAATTGATCCTTTGGACCAATAATCCTCACGCTCTTACCATATTCATCTGATTTGCAAATGAACGGAATGTTGAATAACCCCCACATAACTATGCCATCTTCAGATAGTCTTGATCCGAATATTTCCCTGCACATCCATTCAAAGCCTCCCTAAGCAAACAGCGTACTAACCATACTTCCTTTTTTGACATAAGGAGATATTTTCTTCAGCAAATCATAATGGATTTAAGCTGGACCGCTAATTATCCAAATGTCAGTTGTGCTAAGTTCAGCAGCATTGCTTGTTATTTTCGCAAGATTAGCCACATAGTTACCACGTCCTTCCCAGCTTGAACCTTTTGTTAAACCAATGATATTCTTACTCCAATCTGCTGGTCTTCGAGTAAGCACATTGACTTAGAAATCCTTTACTCGACTGATTACTGCTGCTGATGCATGGGAACCATTGCCACCTCCACAGATAGTTATTTCTATTTTGCCCATCTTCTATTTTTGTTATGATCTTTTATTGATCTACCTTGATAAAACCTGCAGTATTATTTCAAATATTTTAATAAAATCTTTACGTGTTTATTATCTCCTTTCTAAATCTTGGTTTGTTACAAATTCATGTAATTTATTTGCTCCTCGAAATCTGGATTGAATAAATTTATCGCATTCGAATGAGTTGGCTTTGAAACAGAAAATATCATCTCGAAAATACTAAAAAAGAAATTTCTATTTTCATTACAAATTATCCTAATTTTTTGTTATTTATTTGTAATCTCTAAGATAATAATAATAATAATAATAATAATAATAATAATAAAGAGAAACCGTTTTATTTTGCTTTTTATGAGAACCTCCCACATTCGAAAAGAAGAAACATTAAATTTAATACTACAAATTAAATAAATAGATAATGCAGAACAACAACTTCAAAACAAAATAATAAGTTGGAATAGATAATAATGGAAAAACATTTTAGTGAAAGTTCATATTCGAAATAAGGAAAAGATGTT
>Ga0302271_10003162_pt1 | contig 14123 bp, 10 predicted proteins | sample III_Bog_N1_1_FD_198767 | JGI IMG/M metagenome (GOLD analysis project Ga0302271, IMG submission 198767) | Peat permafrost microbial communities from Stordalen Mire near Abisko, Sweden - III_Bog_N1_1 | ecosystem: Environmental > Terrestrial > Soil > Wetlands > Peat | place: Sweden: Abisko... | reverse complement strand
AACCCCCACCCCAACCCCTACCCCAACCCCAACCCCAACCCCAACCCCAACCCCAACCCCAACCCCAACCCCAACCCCAACCCCAACCCCAACCCCAACCCCAACCCCTAGTTCCTTGATATTATCGATTATTATCAACTTAATTATTTTATTCCTTGTTGGAGAATAATAATTACACTCTTCAAAAATGAATAAATTATATCCTTTTCATTTTGCTCATATTATTCATTTGATTTGTTAGCCATAACCAAATTAATTTTCTAGAGCTCCTTCAGAAGCAGATCACAAATCTTCCCTGGGAAGAAAACATATCAATTTCAATGCCAAATAATATCAATAATTAAATGAAAATATTTCAGTTAGAAACTAATTAAGCCTGACAACTTTCAATGAATTAAATCAGTTAATTAATTAATCAGCATAGAAATCACTGAAATAATAACAGTAACAAAAATAAGGCAAAGTGACCTAAATAATCAATTAATAAAAGCATAGAATTTGCAGACAACGGAAAGAGATTCTGTTTTTCATCTTTCAAGCCATCCTGTGGCTTGATACAATCAAGAACACAAGTACATTCCTCTATTCGTCTTTCATGACGATCCGTTTGCAGATGGGAGAGCTTTTGCTCTTTTTTGGAAAAACTAGTTCTTTGATATTGTTTTTTATGCTCCCATTAATGAATAATGATATTGCCTTATTGCTGCATTTATCATTTATTTCTGTCGACAACCCCCTGATTTATTGTAATCTCTTAACTCCAACAAATCTGCAAGTAGCTTGCTTTTTAATTATGTATTGTATTTTTATGTGAATAAAATCTTAATATTTTGGGTGCAGACACTAAAAAATGGAATTGTTAACTCATTATACATCCTATGACAATGCAAGGATATAATATTCCAAGAGTTTCATCTCCGCATAGTGTGCATATGTTCCCCAAAAATATAAGAGAAATGAAAAGAAAAAATACTTTAAAAAATAAATTAACAAAACTAAGACATATGTTCATGAATATCAAAAGTCTTAGATGTTTTACCATTTATGTGAGTTTCCTTATTGATTTTATGATTACAAATAAAGAGAAAGTGGGGGAAAAGCTCAAAGTTGGGAGTTTAATAGTTGCTTTATTTTACAATAATAAATCAATGCAATTTAATAATAAAGAGTTCTTATTTTTCAAAGAACAAATGTAATTAATGTTAATAACTTAATAATGTGGGATTTTATTAAGAATTATTTAATGATTTTTCTTTGTTTATTTTCAAAGAATTTATAAGCCTCTTAAATACATAAATATGCATATCAAGACGAGGCAGAAAGTCTTTTCATCACATCTTCTCTAATGGAATCGATCTTGCAATTATCGATTTCCTCGTAGAATTTATTGAAATCAAAATCAGAGTTATTGAATTCAGAATATGGATTCTAGCAAACAAGGAGATATCTCACGATAATCAGGAGATCCTTCTTGCCAGTGGAACCAACGAGTGGCTTCAGTTAACCTAAGAGCTCCGCTAGTGTTTACTGATAGGTTTACTTAAACTACGGATCCTATTGGAATTTATCATTCATGATTTCCTGAAACTTCAATAATATCTCCTTGTTTGTGTCTTTCTTGAGTGCGTTCTCTATGACTTCAGTCGTCTTTTTGATTAACTCTATGAAGAATTTCTTCGAGTGAAAGATATCTAATGTCACCGTCTTTTATGTTTTCATGAATTCTCTCGAAGCTTGGTAGTTTTTCCATAGATTATGATTGAATTCACTGGTGGATGATTTCAACATGTTTGAGACTCTTTCTAAGTTAATATTCTAGCATTTGCAGATAGCGAAAATGACTCTAAAATACAAATCTCCACTGATCTGCAGTGCGCTGGAGTTAAATGACTTGATGATCTTCTGAATCACGAAATTATAGAAAAACGATACGTTTCTCTCGTAGAGTATGTACTCATTAACTTTAAGGACATTTTTCCTCATTTTTTCTTAATCAATTTAAGCCTTAACGACTTGCTCTGCTTTTTCTTCGTATTAGTATTTTTCTTCGTTTGAAGTGTTTTATTTGGAGTTATCCTCTGATCCTGAGCTACTGCTAGGTTGTTTTGTAAGTGTTGTCAAAGGTATTTTATCTTTTTCGTCACTTTCAGTTTAGACAGTGTCGTCTTCAACGTTTTTGAGATAATGTGCAACAAGATTTGTTTGAACGTATGCTCCATTTTCGATTACAGATTTTTCAAGATCATCTCCAACAATCTCAATCAGCCTCACACTCTCCTCCAGCATGCGTCTGTCACCGACAATTAAGTCGTCACTGAAGACATCCTACCAGGATACTCTATCTTCTTCCTTTAGTTACAGCATTTTCTTGATTAATGCTTTAACTTTGTCACTTCTGACTGGTTCATCTGGGAAAACTAAAGGCTTTTCTTTAATATTATGAAACAGATTCAATTGAGACGTTCCCATCCAAGGAGTCTTCCCGTACAGCATCTCATAGAATACTAACCCAACACTCCAGACATCACATTTCGAGGAGAATTTCGTGCCTTCTAGGATCTAAGGTGACATATACAATGGAGATCCCAGTAATGTCAGATACTGTTGATTGTCTTCTTCAAGTTATCTGGAAAACCCAAAATCTGATATTTTTGCTCTTCCTTAGCTCAGCATGATATTCGCTGGTTTTATGTCCCGATGAATTATCGAATGTTTCTGCAATTCTTTGAATCCTTCTACGATATGCTTGAAGAATTTTATTGCCTCCGGTTCACTGAGCGATCCACCTTTCTTCTTTTTGAGATATTCTTTCAGATCTCCATCCATGCAATACTCCAAGAACATGTACAGATTATTTGGTGTTCTCGATACATCATAAAGTTTCACAATGTCTAGTAAATTGGGTTTTAAAAAAATAAAAAAAGCTTCTTTAATTTTCAACTTTTTTAAATGAATAAACATAAACTAAATCGATTTATGAATTAATCTGGTTTATTTGATTACATTAGCTATCAAGGTTCTGCAGATTATTGATCTCTCTCTTGATTAGTTTGATCATTTTATCTGATCCAGAAATGTTTTTTATGAGAATTTACTTAGCAGCAACTAATTTCTTCTCATCCTCCTCGAAATATCCTCTGAACACTGTTCCAAACGCGCCTTTACCTAGTTTCTTGTTAACCACAACAAACTTATCAATCTTCTTTGAGATCCAATCTCCTCCTTCAGTCATAATTATCCTGTTTTGTTTGTTTTTTTGCTAAAATTTATTTCTTTCTATCAAACTTTGATTTTAATTAATTATTTTCATTACTTAAAAATAATCATAATTTAACAAAAGACTAGAGAATTTCAGACAGATTTAATTCCTTTTTTTTTGTTATGTTGTTTTAAGGTAGTCGATGATTTTACCACGAATCATTATCTAAGTCTCTGGGGTGAATATTGTAACTATCTATTCAAAGTGATTTGAGTTGTTTATTTGATTCTCCTAATCAGTTTACTTGCTCAAGTAGATTGGTTTTTTCGTGTTTGTTTTTTTTTAAAAAAAGATATCAAAAATTTTCGCTTATCCTGTCCTACGTAAGTTTCTCATTAAAAGAGTATCCGATTGAGGTTTATTTATTAAAATAAGCTAACCTATTTAAATTTTATTGCCTCTCCTTTCTCAGGTGGTTAAGTTTCGATAATATCTCAAACTCTCAAATTATTCTCCTCATTCACTTCAAATTTCTTCACAAAACCCTTCTTCTTTACATTTAGCCAAACTTTTTGGTTGACTTATTCACTAACAATTCTATGATACCCTGCTAAATCAAGTAACTTAAATCACAAATAAAAGTAATGTTGAAGGATTATCTGAAGCTTTGAGTGCTATTATGAAATCACTCAAAAATACTTTTTAGAAGGATAATTCTGTTTTTTCACAGAAACTATTGTGTTAAAGCTTACGAATAATAATTATTATTAAATTGTCTGGTGAAATAACTTTAATTTTGTTTATTCATCAGTTTAATTATCAATCCTCTTTTGAAGAAAGCTAAATATTATTAATCAAGATTACAAATAATAAAAATAAAGTAAATTAACTTAAAATTACCCATATTTCAAAGCTAACTTTTCGAATTGCATATATTGAAATAAACTTTTTAAGTTTCTTGAGAGAAATCCTCACCCAACACCAAACACTCGATTTTAAATAAATGCATAATGTAAATATTTACCTTACAACTAAATGAGCATCAATACACTTATAGACAGATTTTTTTCCTTATTAAAGTCATTCTTCTTCTTTCAATAATTATTACATTTTACCAATTGAGATTTAAACAAACAAAAGATCTTATATTTTTCATAAAATCAAATCATTAGAATGCATGTTTAATGGTTGGAACAATTTTAGAATCCGAATAAACAAATGCAGGAAAGACATTTTCCCATTGAAAAAAAGTAATGAAACAAATAGCTGATTTAATGAAATTGCTTTATTAAATCAGAAAGAAGAAGGTTAAGAATAAATGACTAAAAAAGTAAAAAGCTGGGACTCTTTAATTAAGTAAAACAGTCTTCTCAGAGTTATTAAATTGCATTAAACAAATTACTCATCTAAATAAAAGTTTCAAATCTTCATACAGTCTTCTCCCGTTCATTCCTGCAATGCCTTCCGATATTGAAATCCGTAAATGAAGTGAAATATCTAAGCTTGCTATGGATGTTATGAAGAGTAAATCATTTTTTTGTTTCTTTTAAACTTTCTTTAGTCGTGAACAGAGTCGTGTCAGCGCTCTTGTCAAAAAGCTAAAATACCATTCGTGGTCTCTCCAAGACATTCCGCAAGCTTGACTCATTCGATCACAACACCAAAGTAGATAAAGATGAGTTCTTTATTGGGCTCAAAGAGAATGGAGTTTCTCTTACAAAGCAAGAATCTTATGTAAGAATATAAATAATCCTATAGGAATTCAACTTGTAGATCTTCAGATATGGTTTCTTTAGCACTTACTTAACTTATTTTTTATTGTTCTATTATTAATAATCATTTTGTTAGATCTTACATCAACATTTCGATAAGAATCACGATGGTATGGTTGATTTCGAAGAATTCCTATTGACCATCAGAGTAAAATAACTCTTTTAATATCTAATGGGTTTTTCACTCGTATTTTGAGCCTAAACTGAATACTATTTTGCTATGGTTTTGACAATAAAAGGGAGATTTAAATGAGAGAAGAAAATAAGTTGTGAAGAATGCTTTCGACAAGTTCGATAATACTCGCTCTGGTTTTGTAGAAGTGAGAGATTTAAGGTAAGAAAAAACATAAGAAAGATATTGATTATTTTTATACCATTTTTCTTCAATAAATATCTGTTTTTGTTGGTGAATTTCAAAGAGGAATTTACAACTGCAGTAAACACCCAAAGGTTGTGAGTGGTCAGATGACTGAACAAGAAGGGTTTTTGGAATTCTTAATGAACTTCGTCGACAATGGCAAAAATGGCAAAATCAGTATTTGCGTAAAAATCTTAGTGTTTTCAACCATATTTCAGTTTTGTAACAATTATTTCTTATTTTCTTGTAACACAGGAATGGATTGATTACTACTCAGCAGTAAGCATGGCTATCTAGAGTGATGATATCTTTGAAGAGCTTATCAAGAGTGCATGGGCTTTGCATTGAGATTATTTATCACTCTTTTGTTTTGTAGAATCAAAATTTAATCATTTTATTTGAGCAAAACGAGTTAACAAAGAATACATTTCACATGCACAATAACAATTCTAATAAACTTAAAAGGATTGCATTTAAAGTTTGTCATTGCTTTAATAGTTTCAACAGTTCTAAACAGAAAGCAAATGATAATTTATCTTTTAAATAATTCATTTTATTTTATTACAAACTCGAATATTTAATAATAATTTCAAACTTCCAACAAAAATCAAAGATCAAGGTCTTCTACAAAATCATTGCTCTCTTAATGAAGAGATTCGATAAGTGCCTTGATTCTCTGGGAATCTTTGTTTTCCAGATCCAATGCATCTGTGAAATATTTCAAAGCCATATCAACTTTTTTTAGCTTCTTGTAAACCTTTCCAATAAGCATTGGGATAGGTGCTTCTTTTGGCATCATTAGATGTAATTCCTGGAGTTCTTTTAGAGCTGCATCGTAATTCTCAAGCTTCACTAATGTATTCGCTTTCTGGAATTTATTCAATCCATTTTTAGGATCAAGTTTTTCTGAACATTCAAAGAATTCTAAGGCCTTCTTGAATTTCCTATCTGCTGCGAGACTCATGCCTAAAAACGAATAAAGCACTGGGTTCTTCTAATTGATAGTAATAGCCTTCTGGAAATGTTCAGCTGCTCGGTTGTATTTTTCTTGTTTGTAGAAAATATTCCCTAATCCCCACCATGCATTGTAGTTACGCAGATCAAAGTTAAGTGCTTGCTGGAAAGACTTCCTAGCCTTTGTGAAGTCTTCATTGTAGACAAATTCATGACCACATAGAGAATGGGCATATGTTGAGCTTGGATTAAGCTAAATTGCTCTTTGGAAAAATTTCAATGCATTTTCATGCTCCTTTTGTAAACTGAAACAATTTCCAACTGCTATCCAAGTTTCGGGTGCGAATAGCGAACGCTCTAAAGCCTGCTATGATAGATAACATAATTCTACTTGCTTTTTCAGATGCCATAAGCAACTTGAGTAGTATTCAATTCCTTCTAAGCGATAAGGCTCAATACGTAAAGCTTCAGAGAAATATTTTTCTGCCTCGCTGTATTTCACGATTTCCATGTAGCAACGGCCAATATTCGTTAGCACCCATCCTGTGTTGTAGTGGTTCTTTGGGAGGTTACTTAGTAAATCGATTGCTTCCTTGCAGAGATAAAGTGACATATGATAGAGTGCTTCCCCAAATCGTTTTAAGAGACTGCAGATATCTCGTATTGGTTATCCATTGCTATTTTCATTTAAGCCATTAAAACCATTACTTGATTCATCTTGACGTTCTTGGGTATTAGGCTATCCAATCAAGGCATTTTAGTATCCTCCATTGTTTTAATAACCTTATGGACCAAGTAAAAGGGCTGTTTATTGCTGTAATTATTTTGGAGTCATTAAATTATTGTTATTGTTTGATTTGAGACCAAAGTAATCTCCTCCGAAATGAGGATTACTTGCTCCTAGGTTTCCTGGGATATTAATTCCTCCTACAACAAGCTATTAGCCTGTTTGTTATTAAAAGGCTTGATTGCTAGATCCAACAAGTTATGCGAACTATTAAGTTATCCCATAAGAAGAAGTTTGCTACTATTAATATGCAGATTGAATAGGAGGTAACTTTGAATCAAAAACTCCTTGAAATATTGCCTGATTCTATGAGGGAACTGGCTATTAAGCACCAAATACAGATCCACTGGGATCAAGAAGTTTTGAAGATTTTCTTCTTTTTGCACTTGTTCCTCTCGAGCTACTGTCAGTTTTGATTCCAATCCTAAAACAAAGATAAACTGAATTAACAAAACATCTATTTTTATTTGTTAAAATTTTTACTATGGAGTTGGAGTCTATCCTAGCCCCACACTAACTGGTTTGGTTTAAAGTCCTGGAATACGCTAGGGCCCTATTTCTTCTGAGAAAATCAAAAAAAGTTGGTTGTTATTTTAGGCATAATAGTATTTTTAAAATGTTCTATTTTACTTGAAGGAAAAAGTGTTCTGGGTTTGATTAATTAAGATGGTTGTTCTTCAGCTTAATCGATAGGCTCCTTAGATTGTCTAAGCATCTAAGCTGATTAGTTCATTCCAGACAATGAAGAATATACTTTTGGCTTCTTTCCTGCAATATATTATGCATATCTCTTCTCACAAAAAACCTACAAAAAGCAAATAAACACTAAATTAGCCTGCACTTGTTAAACTCTTTGTTCTTTTACTGTGTATGGAATTATCTCAAGATCGCTGATTTTACAGATTTTCTCGTAGGCCACCCATAGCGTTGGATTCAATTCAAGCGCTTTGAGGAAACATTCCTTAGCTTCAAAGAATTTCTGCTTTCCTTCGTTTATCTATCCAAGCAGATAATATCCGTAACATCCATTGGGAACAGAATCTCCACCTACTCTTCTTCCTAACTCCATCGAAAACAAACCTGTGTCTTGCATCAATGCTCGTTCTCCATCTTTTGAGAAACACATGAACTAGTTTATTATTTCGAAACAAAAAACCCAAAAGAAATTTATCTGTTTTACCATCATATTTATGGAGTTTCAAGCAAACTAATGCGAATCGATACCTATTCATTTCTGATCTGCAATGCTTTAGGACTTCGAATACCTTGTAGTATTTGTTTTCAGTCATGTAGCACTCAGCCATATAGCATTCAGCTAATATTCCTCTAGTTTCTTCGCTATCTTGTTCAGCTAGCAACCTTTCAGCTAAGAAAACTGCGTTTGAAGCCAAATGATTTGCTAGATTATCTTCAATCTCTGAGATGAGCTGTCTCACGAGCAGTGCATTCTAAGGCTACTGCTGTTGCTGCTATTATGCATTTTCTTCGTCCATGTATGTCTTTCTCAATACTGTTTTGATTTTCCTGAACTTTTTTGTTTCCTTTAATTTTTCAAAAATTTGGAGTTTTTTTAATCATTGTCTAAACTCAACCTAACCTATTTAACTACTTGTTCAAATAATCTCGAAAGCTAAAACTCATTTAAAGCACTTTCATTGACATCTTTAATGGAAACAGAAATAAAATAATTCCATAATTAACCCATTAATTCATAAAATTCAATATTATTTCATAAAATCTAATTAATAATCTCTAAAAAAAAATGTATTTTTTAGTAAAAGTTAATGAACACAATAGCAGCAGCAGCCCAAAGTTGAAAGATTATTCTCAATAATTTCTATTAACGTTGAGACTCTTATGAGAAGAAAGAAATAAAATATGAAAAATGAGTTGTTACAGTTTAAGAAGAAAATTAAAGCTCATGAAGAATTTGTAAAAATCAGCAGGGTACAGCAAAAGAGAGAGTATCTGATATAACTAATCAATCAGATAGTAATCCATAAGAAAATAGAAAGCAATCTCCTTGTTTTTGTATGAAATCAATTCAAAAAATAAAAAAGAATAACAAATTCACACTAGCTACAGAGAAACTTAAACAAAATGGGGTGCATTTTATCTTCACGTTTAATCAAAAAAGCCTACCGACATCAAACATTCAAATAACTTGAAGATACTAAACTAGCTAATTTAGCTTGTAGCACTATGTCAATTGAGGAATTATAGATCAGGTGAACTGGGTTTGTTGTGGCTAATATGACATCAGCCAAATTTCACTCTAAAGTCATCAAAGAAAAGCTCAATCTTCTGAGTTATGTGAACAGCTAGCTGGGGTATGATCTTAAGCATTATGTATGTGTTGCATGCGATATGTTCATTCGGAAGATCTAAGAAGATTTCAAAAAGCTAGAACTAACCCCTGAGCATGAGAATATTGCTTTTAATCTGAGATTCATTTTAAAAGATTGCAAAAAATACCTAACCATTCTTTTTAAATTAGGTGCCCTACTATACTCACCTTAGTACTCTAATCTCCCTCTCCTTCTTTTGAGTATGCTGGCTTAGGTTTACCACATATTTTCTTCGCTATTAAATTTACTAGAGGGGTTCGAAAAGGAGATTTGGTTTGTATATTAACTTGGAGCCAAGAAAATTGGGCTTAAGAATTACAGTGAATTTATGGAACCAAGCAGCGCTGTTCGTAAATCAAAAAGACTCTCTAGTCGCAAGCTTCCTGCTTGCTTGACTTTAAATATTCCTGAAATCAACACATTCTAACCAACATTTCCATATTTGGAACATTTTCGGAACAATATTTTCTCCCTGTTCAAGACAGAAATAGAAGAAGCACTTAAGGATATGATTAAGCTGTACAGATAAAAAGTATTCTATCCTTAAACAGTGCTTAGCGATAGTCATTCTTCATATGATTAGAAAAGAGAATTGACTAAAGCGGACAAGTTAAAAAAGTAGATTTGTGAGGATATTCTCACAGGTACTTTAGTTTCATAACCAGATAGTTATGAAGGTCTAGATGATGAGTATCTTGAAGATCTGACTATTAGTATTCATCTCTAGGAAAAATATTAGATTAATTATTTTGCTGTCGATCAAGCATTTAAGTATTTTCAAAGCTCTTAGGACTGAGCCATTAATTGATCATGAAGAATAAGAATAATTATAGAATCAACTAATTCCCCTCTAAAAGAAGACCAACAATCAGTTTTATTTATCTTTTGGGTGCATTGGTAACCTGTTACAATCCTAATAAGATAATTAAGTAAATCTTAGAAAGGAAAATTTCTGCCAGAAAGCAACTTAACTTTTGTTTTAAGCTACTTTTCAAAGAATCAAATTGCAAACAAATCTCATTAATAATCAAAACAATTAAACAGATTAATTGACAATAAGGATCCTCTAATTTCAATAACTAAACAGTGAATCATCTTGTTAATTTATCTGCCGATAGAATCTCTCACTCAGCTTTTGGTAATTGAAATAACCGAAAGCACAAACGCAAATGAATGTAAACTTTTACTCCATATTGGTGCGTTTTTATTCAAAAATATTTCGAAAAATTCTGAGAAAGCAAATATTTAATAAAATAGTTGCATTTCCTAGAGTGACACAACACTGCTAAAATCAGATTCAGCAAATAATTTATAAAAACATGTTTTGCTATCATTTACGATATGTTAAATTGAAAGCCTCTTCTCTTGGAAGTTTTTAATATTGTCTTCTTATAAAAAAAGAAAGAATAGAAATAAATTAACTCAATTTCTAAAGGTTTTTGTTTAAATCTTCATCTTGATTCAAATCAGAAAACATATTAAAAATATTAAACTAACAATAAGTATCTAGTAAAAAAAAAGAAGAAAATAAATGAACAGTCAAGCTCCCGCGGATAGCGGATAAGACTCAGGAAAAGGCAAGTGCTGGAAGATCTTGTTCCTTAAAAAATGGCACCCCTAGCCAACAGTCTAAGGAACAAAATACTTGTTCTTACTCGTCGGAGTGATTTTCATTATCTTTGGTGTTGTCATAAATATCTTCAACGCGAAAATCAAAGAGCATGAAATCACCCATTACGAGGAACAATGCACTGGAACTACATGCTCCATTACCTTCACTCTGACTGAAGACTTCAACGATACAGGATATCTATTCTATGGCCTTGAGAATTTCTACCAAAACCATCGTAGATACATAAAATCCAAATCCTCCTCTCAACTTTCAGGAAGCGATATTTCTTCATCCGATGCTGACACTTACTGCAGCCCGATTGTGAAAAATTCTGATCTGGGATCATAATACACATAAAGTATCACAAATGTTCCACTAGTCGCAAATAAAGTAGCAACTCCATGTGGACTTATTGCAAGAAGTGTCTTCACCGATACGTATAAACTCTACCATGATAGCGGAGTTTAAGTCGTTGTGGACGAAAAAGGCATTGCTTGGCCTGATGATATTGGCAACAAATTTAAACTTGATACAAGCAGAAAAAGTGAATATTGGATCAATGTCGAGGATGAGCATTTCATCGTTTGGATGCGTACCAGTGGACTGCCTAACTTCAGGAAATTATGGGGAGTCATCAGGGAGAAACTAGTCGCTGGAAAATATAGAATCGACATTTCAAATACCTACAACGTCTAAGACTTCAAGGGACACAAGAATATCATTCTTTCAACAAGTGGTCCCTTTGGAGGGAAAAACTACTTCCTCTCTATTGCTTTCATCGTCGTAGGATCAATTTCAGTGCTTATCGCAGTGGCATTTTACATCAAACAGAGGACAACAGATAATCGTTTTGGCAATTCTCATCATCAAGATTGAGTTATTTGATCGACAAAGTCAATCTATTTTATCCACAGATTGTTTAAATGTTTTAAGAAAATAAATAAAAAAAAGCTTAATATCTTATTTTTTGAGAATTCCTTGATTTGGATGTTTTATTTGTTCCTAAATTTGGGTATTTAAGGAGTTACAGTTAAATAATGTTCATATTGATGAATGATCTACAAAGTTATTGGATCTTTGAGCAAAATCAAGGGAAGTTTGAGGAATATCATTTGCCCACATATTTAAATAAAACAAATTACTTGATTATGTAATAATTCCGCAATGAAACATAGAATTTCTACTTTAAATCTTAAATAAACTATTAAATAAATGCCTGATCAAGAAATTAATAAATTCGTAAAAACACATCCAAAGCATATTTTCATGCTGAACTCTATTCAAATTCTGTGAAATCATTCAATTATTTTAGCTTTGAGGAAGAGCTCCTTGAGACTTCCATCTTTATGCATTTCCGAGACAATATCACTTCCACCGATGAGTTTGCCATCAATGAAAAGTTGAGGGAAAGTTGGCCAGTTGGAATAGACCTTCACTTATTTTCTGATGACTTCATATTTCAAGACATCAATGCTCTTATAATCCTTGATTTCTTTAGTAAAAAAACACAGTATTAATTGATGGTCTTTTCTCTTTTTAGATTTCTGAAAAATTAATTTGCTTATTCTGGAAAAATAATTACTGTAAAATTTGAGTGTCTGCACAAGGAAATTAGAAAATCCGCAGCGAGGCTCCTTTGGATCTCCCTTCATGAAGAGACAGATTTTGTTCCCGGTTACCCACTGTTTGATTGGCAAATGTAAGAGATTATGAAAGCATGGTAAAATAAGAACATTCCAAATTAGTAGATAAGAAAAAAAGTTACTTCTTTAATCAATTCAAGTGCCTACTCATCAGTGATATTATCAGCATCTATTCCTGTAGTTTTCTTCTTTGCTTGGAAATCTTCATGGGAATCGCTTCCATCAACTGAGGAGCTGAAAGTCATTTAAGAAGGTGTGGTAAGTCTGATCATGGCAGGTAGTCTAGTGACGGCAGCAGTTCTGCTCAACTTATGGAGACAATGGAGTTACTAAAAACGTTTGAAAGTGTTCACGATCATTTTCTTTGTTCTAAAATTCTTAAATTTGTTAAAAATAAACTAATTCTTTTTTGATTAATTGTTTTTTGTTAATTTTCTTAGTCCTCTTTCATTTTTCATTTTCTTCCCCAGAGAATTTCAAGATAAATAAAAGGTAAAGAAATATCTTTTCTTTTAACTTTGAGAGCATACTTATTTGTGCTTAGAAAAATAGGTAAAATATTAAAAATATTTGCATGAAATTACTTTCCATCAAAATACACAATATCATCAATCATTTATTAAAACTAACTTTCAATCATTTTCTCATAAACCAACAGATCTCTTGGTAAGCAAACCATTCATTCGTCAGTTAAATCATACTCATGGATTCCTTAATAAAATTGGGGTAACATTCGTTTTGTTAAAAGCTCAATAAGTACCAAATAAAAGAAAATATATTCATGTAAATCAACCAATGCAAAGGGAATTTCAAGTGAAGATGAAGATTTTAAACTAAATTAGAATACCTTTTGAAAAAATAATAAATACTAAATATCTAAACTTATTTCATGATTTTTTATTGAATTTAGCAGCCATTGCATTTTCTGAGATGCTCCCTGATTTTTTATTCGTTCTGTTTTTCACTTGATGAGAAACGATTTTCATGCCAACATCTTCATCAGTAGCAACCCGGCCTATCAAGCTATCAATGTATTATTCGGGGATTGGTGTTTTTGTCTTAAAGAAACTTTAGGTAACTGGTACTTTTTTGATCTTCTAGTACATATCAAAACCAATTGGCTCTTGGGAACTAAAATCAATGGGTTCAAGTGGATCAGAATCGTATTTCTCTGGTTTAAATTATTATTTCTTTTCGCTATCAAGATTCTTTTGTGGAGCGAAAACTCCTGATTAAGTATTTTAGTTTTGCTACTCGAAAAGAGATTAACTTTGTGGAGGAGAAGTGCCTTGTTGCTGTGGAGAGTTGACTTCTTTTTGAATTAGTTCCATCATTAACGCATCGTTTAAAGAGGTTTCTTCTTCGTAAACGAATTTCCCAGTAGATAATGAGTCAATTGCTTTCTTTTCAGCTGTAGCTTTGTTAATCTCTGCATCGACATCATCCATTG
>Ga0302271_10003161_pt1 | contig 14127 bp, 13 predicted proteins | sample III_Bog_N1_1_FD_198767 | JGI IMG/M metagenome (GOLD analysis project Ga0302271, IMG submission 198767) | Peat permafrost microbial communities from Stordalen Mire near Abisko, Sweden - III_Bog_N1_1 | ecosystem: Environmental > Terrestrial > Soil > Wetlands > Peat | place: Sweden: Abisko... | reverse complement strand
AGCTTTGTCAGCTATCAGGGTCTTTTCGTTCTGATCATAAGTTGCCTTTTGACGCGCCTGTTTGCGAACCCCTATAAACCATGCTATCAGGAAACCAAGAATCAACGCAACGAAAGCAAGCATATATTCCATAAATTAATGATGTGTTGATGCGGTGAATTGAATCTGAGAAAAAGTGCTAAGATTTCAGTTTATCGTATGGTTTTATTTCATCTCTTTACAATTTCAGTTTGTGAAATGCGAATAATCCTGGAAATTCGAATTCTATATTTGATGAAAAGTAAATTTATCAATCAAACAAAGTAGGATGATCCTCCTCCATCTTTTTAATGATAGTCATCATGAGGGCTTCCCGCATAAACTTCGATTTATTCTGGACTTTATACTTTGAAATATAACGATTTAACGCTTTATTTTCTTCATCATTCAGGGTGAATATCTGTCGGTGAGTACGCAATGAATTACGCGTGGAGACTAATTTTACTATCTTTTTTGCCATAAGGGGTCATTATTCCGTACAAAAATAATATTATCCTATCAGAATTAACGGAAATATATCAAAAAACTGTATTTTTGGAAAATAATTTAATAAAACTACCTGTTTTTATAGTATTTCTTTGAAATCTTCACTTTAGGCATTCTCCTTAAATTCAATAACATTATTCATTCACAAAAACATTCTTGACTATGGCAGAACATAATGATTTAGGTGCGTTAGGCGAAAAAAGAGCACAGGAGTATTTAAGCTCGAAAGGGTATCAAATCAGGCATTGCAACTGGTTTTGTGGCAAACTGGAGTTGGATATTGTAGCCGAGAAAGACGGTTGGCTGGTCATCGTAGAAGTAAAAACCCGGTCGACAGCCACATTTGAGGATCCAAAGGAAGCAATTAACATGCGAAAAATACGGAACCTGGTGAATGCAGCCCATGAATATATTCTTCAGTATGACTGGGAGGGTGAAACACGGTTTGATATTATTTCAGTGATGCCACACGGACAATCATTTACAATTGACCATATTGAGGATGCATTCTTACCTCCCGGCATGTAGAAATGCATTGAAATGCAACCTTAGCATATAATTATTCACGAATAATCCCGTTTTAGTATATTCATACAGCTTTTCAAAGAAGAAAAAAATGTTTTAGAATATGATTCTGTCTATTTCATTTCTTAAATTGTTTGCTTACTTTTACACTTTGAAAAGCTCTTAAAAAACTTAACTGTTTTTTGCAGTTCTTACATAACAAAAACAACTTAAAATGAAATCATTAGAAAAAAGCGTAGCTGAGAAACTACTTAAAATTAAAGCTGTAAAATTGCAACCTAACAACCCATTTGTGTGGGCTTCGGGTTGGAATTCACCAATATATTGTGATAACCGCAAAACACTCTCCTATCCCCAACTGCGCAGTTACATAAAAATAGAGTTGGCACGGTTAATTCTGGAAATGTATCCCGATGTGGAAGTAATAGCCGGAGTTGCAACAGGTGCAATTGCACAAGGTGCGCTGGTTGCTGATGCATTGGGCTTACCTTTTGTCTATGTCCGCCCTACTCCTAAAGATCATGGCCTTGAAAACATGATTGAAGGTGATTTGCGTCCGAAACAAAAAGTAGTGGTGATAGAAGATCTTATTTCTACCGGGGGAAGCAGTCTCAAAGCTGTGGAAGCTATCCGGAACGATGGGTCTGAAGTCCTTGGAATGGTCGCCATCTTCACATACGGTTTCCCCGTTGCAACTGCAAAATTCAAACAAGCCAAAGTAAAACTTACGACCCTGTGTACCTATGATGCAGTTCTTTCGGAAGCACTTTCTACAAATTATATATCTGTCGACGACATTGAAGCGTTACAGGAATGGCGTCAGAATCCATCAACCTGGAAAACTGAATAATTATACATTGACAACCCTGAATGAACTTATACATACATTTGGTGTTTTTACATCATAGGTGTAAAGTTTCATCTCTAAATCAGATTTGCTCAACTTGTAAATTAAAAATATGACTACATACGAAAGCGATATTAAAACCATTTCTTCGAACGAAGAGGTGGTTTTTGGTATATTAAGCGACCTCACTAATTTGAAGGAAATTATAGGACGCACTCCTTTGACCGATAAAGTAAAAGACCTGGAATTCCAACCGGATAGCTGCAGCTTTGCAATGGAAGGATTTGGTAAAATGGGCTTTAGAATTACGGATCGTGAGCCGTTCAAAACTATAAAACTAGAGTCGGAAAAAGCCCCGGTAAATCTCAGTGTCTGGATTCAATTAATTCAAAGGGCAGAGAACGATACCCAAATGAAGCTGACACTGAAAGCCGATTTGCCGACGATGATTAAAATGATGATTGATAAGAAACTCAAGGAAGGCATCAATCTCATCGCGGATGTTTTGGCGAAAGCACTTTCAAAATAAAACAGCTTTGAGCATCGGGCTTTGAGCATCGAGTATCAATTCCGGATGTTATTTCATTACTGCGTTAAAAGCATAGATTAATATGGCAAAACTTTGGGAAAAAAGTACACAGGTAAATGCTAAAATTGAAGCATTTACTATTGGGTTAGATCGTGAAATGGATGTCTTTCTGGCAAAATATGACGTGTTGGGCTCCATGGCTCATATCCGAATGTTGGAATCAGTGGGTTTATTGCAGGCTGATGAACTGGGAAGTTTATTGAAAGAATTAAAGAACATATACAAAATTGCTGACTCCGGTAATTTCAGTATTGAAAAAGGGGTTGAAGATGTACATTCACAGGTAGAAATGTTGCTCACCGGCAAATTAGGCGACATGGGCAAAAAGATACACAGCGGACGGTCACGCAACGACCAGGTATTGCTGGATTTAAAACTGTTCACCCGTGCCGAAATTGAAAAGATAGTAAGCTCTGTTTCTGATTTGTTTGATGTCCTGATATCACAAAGCAATCGATACAAAGACGTGTTGCTCCCCGGTTATACCCATTTACAGGTTGCTATGCCTTCGTCGTTTGGTCTTTGGTTCGGAGCATATGCCGAGAGTCTGGCCGATGATCTTCAACTGCTTCTATCGGCATGGAAAATAACGAACCGCAATCCGCTCGGATCTGCAGCAGGGTATGGTTCATCGTTTCCCCTCGACAGGCAATTCACCACCGACTTATTGGGATTTGACTCCATGAATTACAACGTGGTGTATGCCCAGATGGGTCGTGGAAAAATGGAACGGACAGTTGCAAATGCACTGGCAAGTGTTGCAGCAACCGTAGCAAAACTTGCTTTTGATGCCTGCATGTTTACGTCCCAGAATTTTGGGTTCATACGGTTACCGGATGAATTTACCACCGGATCGAGTATCATGCCTCACAAAAAGAATCCAGATGTATTTGAGCTTACCCGTGCCAAATGCAACAAGATACAGTCGCTTCCGCAACAGATCATGATGATTACCAATAATTTGCCTTCCGGGTATTTCCGGGACCTGCAAATTATCAAGGAAGTCTTCATCCCTTCCTTTGCCGAGTTGACCGACTGCCTGGAAATGACAGCCTTAATGATGGCACAGGTGGAAATAAATACGGACATATTGAAAGATTCCCGCTACGATTTCCTTTTCAGTGTGGAAGAAGTAAACCGGTTGACCTTGTCCGGGGTACCATTTCGGGATGCATACAAACAGGTTGGATTGGAAATAGAAGCCGGTAATTTCAAACCGAATAAAACAGTCCATCACACCCATCAGGGCAGTATTGGCAATTTATGCAACGATGAAATCTGCAACTACAAAAACGAAGTCTTAACTCAGTTTACTTTTGAAAAAGTAAGAACAGCCGAACAGGATTTATTGAAATAATAAGGAATATCTTATTGAAAGCCCCAACTTGAGAACATCAGGTTGGGGCTTTCATTTTTTTAATAGAACCTGTGAAAGAGTTATTTATTGAATATATAGTAAGATTTAAACTTATATTTTACTTCTTAGAAAACAAGAGACCATTTGAACATACAAGATAAAGTGTTCAATCAGTCTACAATGTCTTAAATGACTGTTAATGTAGTATAGAAACGCAAATTTATATTTTTAGTTATCAACCTTCAATTGATCGTGATAATGGCATTATGATACCATGATAATACTCTTATTATTTTAAAGTTTCCATAGTCTTATGCGGTAGATACGTATATATTACGCTGCTTTTAATAGTACGGGTTATGTACGTATCTACCGCGTATATACTGCTTATCTACCACGAGACCTCGGTATCATCATGGTATTATCATGGTATTATCATAACAACATCTTCCCGTTCCATTTTTAATGTTTCGAGTTTGATGTTTGAAATATAACTGAGATATCCTATAAATCAGAAATTACCGGAAAATTTGGGACCTATACTTCATCGACAACGCACAAAGAAAATTCGTTAACCTATATTCGTCATTTTGAATTAGTAAAAGGCGTATTTCCACCTGAAGCGTATATCGAATATCGTGACTTCCTGGAACAAATTTCTACAGCCGATGAAGCTGTTGTAAGTTTAAAAAAACAGGCTGGAATTGCAGCAATTAATAAATAAGCCGGGAGTTATCAAACGAATCTGAAATCAGTCCTATTCACAACAAGGAAAATTATTCAATAAAAAAGAGGAAAACAAAGCATTTCAGACTTTGTTTTCCTCTTTTTAAAGGGATTTTCGACCTTATTCGCAATTAACAATTGAACAGTTACAATCTACGTGCAAAAAAGGGAAAAAGAATAAATGAAAAGCAGTACAGTCCCAAAAATTACGAGTAGAATTTGAAACCTCTTTTTGCAATAGGTTTAGGCTAAGAGGACAAATATCCTATGTTCACTTCACTATACACCCCGAATAAGACTATACCGCTTTAATACTTTTAAATGGTTTGTGATTTTAAATTAATTATGTTAATACGAAATTTTAAAGAAACAAAATATATTTGTGCTGCAGGAAAAGAATTAAATTGACAAGTACAATTCAAGTAACCAAAAAACCTTGCTATTAATGATGCGAATTTAGTCATATCACTCAATGCAACCAAAAATATATTCAAATATTTTTGGACATCCCGATTTATATAACTTTGGATATGTGGCAATTATGTTTCTGTTATACATTTTTTTTGGACATCTGGATGCGAGTGCCAAATAACAGTACAGAAATCTGATATTGTGAGCATAGAATAACAGGAATAACAGAATTAATCCTTTATTTCAGTAAGGTTTTTCAGGTATAAATCCAGCTCTTTAGTTGATTTTAGATTCAATTTATGAGCTAATCGTTGTTTTAGTTTATATAAACTATCGGAGGTTGCATCCAGTAATAACATTCTATCAGCATGTGGTATATCAAGCAGGTGTAAACAACTCCAGATTATTTCCTTACGGGTTATAGAAGGATAGACCAATATTAACGAAACAATTGTATTGTTGAAAGCGTGATTCATTTCCCGGTTAAACAGGTCCCAGTTATTTAAATGCAATGCGCTATTGTATAATTCCTTATCAAGCTTTTCACGTTCCTCAACCGAAGCATTTTTACGGTCCTCTGCCTGTGAATTTTTTATTTCTTCAATTTTTTGAGATAATCCCTGACTTACAAACTCCTGTTTTATATTTAATTGCTGTTTGAAAACATTTAATTGCTTCCTTTTAAGCTTGTTTCTTTTATACAAATATAAGACAAGGTAAACGGACAGTATCAAAACGATGAACAATAAGGAAACTATGAACATCATACTCTTCTTTGTTAACCTGGCATCCAGAGTTGTAGTATGTAAATTCTCGAGAACCGTACTTTTGGTTTGTAATTCTAGTTTATGAATTGAGTCAGTACAATCCTGATATTTTGTCATATACAATTTCATTGGGATAAAGTTCTTTCTTGTATATTCGATATTTGTCAAAATCCTGTAACAACTACGTTGATTATAAAAGGTAGTTGGATATTTAAGTGCAAGTAAAGCAAATTGATTTGAAGCATCTAATTGTTTCAAATCAAATAATAAATCTGCCAAACTAGAACATCGAATAGCATAGCTAGTTCCTTTATAAGGATATAGTAAACTCTTTCGCAAGTAATATTGCGCTGAATCGAGTTGTTTATTTGAAGAATAATAATTAATTCCAATTTCTTGATAAACTGCACCGCACAACATTGAATCATTAGTTTGCGAAAGTGCTTTAAGATAATATTGTTGGGCAGTCCTATAATCCTTTAAAAAATAATAGGATCGCCCTATGGAAAGAATTACAAACTTTGCTTCAATTATACACCCTGACTTATTGAAACAGTCCAGAGCTTTTAAATATTTTTTCTTAGCTTCTTTAAGATCATGTTGAAAAGAACATATATCACCCATATCAGAATATATTTTCCCCAACAATTTATTATCATTTAGATTGTTAGCACAATCTAAAGCTTTTATATAATAGACTGTTGCTTCATCAAAAAGTTGAGCAGATTTTAAACTGTGTCCTTTGTAATAATAACAAATTGCTAGATGTTGTTCATCATTTTGTTTTTGATAATAAATCGTCGAAAAATCAATCAATGAATCTCTTAAAAATGATTTCTCTTCTTGATCCAACGCTTGAGAAAGAAGCAAACCATATAAAGCACGATTGGAATTGGATTTATACTTTTCCGGTTTTAGGTGCTGTAAAATTGAAAAAGCCGAATCAGGATGGGCATCCATAATCCTTTCGGCAGTCTTCAATTCGTTTGGAGCAATTGAGCAACTGGTTAATAATAAACAAAAAAATGAAAGTATTTTACAGGCTTTTAGATTCATAATGTGTAATTCAGATTGCACAATTCAAATTTATGAATTTATGGGATAGCGTGCAAAATTACATAAAATATATTCATCTTCAATTCTTTTCACTTTCTTAATGAAAAAATCAACTGAAATAATGTCATAACAAGTAATGTATCACCATTTTTCGACAATTCAGATAAGCAGATCACAACTTTACTTCCGATTCAACCGACTGAAGTGTCCAAATGCAATTCAGTTTAGTGTTTAATTCTGTAGAATCAATGAAAAGCACGAAAAGACATTTCAAAGCGTCAAATTTGAGGTTAAACTTCAAATTAAGTGAACTGGATTTAAGAAAAGTGCGAGAGTTTAATTTTTCGCAATGTCGTTTTAAGAATAAAACCAACATTTGATTTCATTTCATTTACAATTTCAGGGCAAATCGTAGTTTGTGCATTGATTAACTATCAGAAGTAAAAACCAATTAGGATATTCTATAAGCTCGATGTATATCTTTCATGTAGAATCAATTACACATCAGTTCCTTATCTGGAATTGAAGGTTTAATCGTTGTAAAGTATTACTGAAATCAGTCAACCTTTATAAGGCAAGTTGGGTGCTAGCTGTATATTATCAGGTTTAGGTGTTGTGAAAAATCTAAATGTTGAATCAGGATAAACAACCGGATTCGGTTCAGCAGTTTTCAATTCAATAGGTACGACTGAACACAATGCTAAAAAAAAACAAAATATGAAAATAAGATACTGAATTCAAAAAGGGATAATGCATATTTAAATTTTCATAATTCAAATTTATGTATTCATGCTTTGAAATGCAAAAACACCAAATTAGGGTCAGAATTAATGTCTTCTATTTTTACAAATATAGATAGAAATTAAAAAAAAAGATTATTAGTATTAAAACTTTTGAATTTAATTAGATGAAAATAACTTAAGCCTTACACAACCAAGTTCTGAAAGCAATACCACAAGCAGGTTCTCCTATAGGTGTCATTTGTGTTTCAGTAGCATCGACAGTACGAACCTTGGATTGATAATTTCTTGTCATTTTAGTAGTCTGGTTGGAAACCGTATAACTTTCAATGATTTCGTCCTTTTCACCGAGTATTTCGACTGTTGTATCATTGACTGCATCGTACAATTCCTTACTTTGGGTAAGTGCAACATCCACCCAATTGACATTAGGATTCCATTTACCGCCAAATAGAGGCCCTTTAATCGACGAACGCATATTCACTAGTCCTGTATTCACATTATAACCAGAGAGGGCAAGATCGGCAGCCTTGCGATTGTAGCGGGTAATAATATCCAAGATAACTTCACGATTTACAGCAACACCATCTTCTAATAGCTCGTCCACAATATTTGTCATACCCATGTTGCCTTTTACAACTACCTGTGTATTATATTCAGTGGGGTCGATTGTTAGTTGGGTTTTTCGTAACCACGCTTTTAGTACATTTTTCATCTGATACAGTTTTTTGTTTAATAATACCGGTTATGGGATTAAAAAAATTTAAAAATTATAACGAGGCAGCCATTTGTACTGCCTCGTTATATATAAAAATTCAATTACAACTTAAAATTTCCAATAAGGTGTGTAGAACCGTACGAAATTTTCAATGAGTAATTTCCACTGCTCAATCCATCGATTGGAATTGCGACTTCATCTGTACTGTATGTATCCACCACAGTCTGATAAACGACATTGCCATTGTAATCAACAACTGAAACAAATGCAGTTCCTACAGTTGTACTGAAATCAACAAATAATTCCGTACCTACGACATTGGCACTAACCGGGATAAATAATCTAGTACTCAAAGAATAAGTTGTAGCACTAGAAGTCTTTGACATAGAAAGAACATTTGGTGAAGTACCCGGAGCCGGATCATCTTTTCTGATTAAAATTTGTGAAAATGCGACCTGATTCGTAAATAAAGAAATTGAAACAATGAAAAAGCATAAAAGCTTGTAGTTAATTTTTTTCATGAGAGAATTGAGTTATAGTGTGAACATAGGGTTATGGAATCCAAATCAGGTATTCCTTCATGGTGCTAAATTAGACATTGGAAACCACTACTGCAAATTTTGAGGCAAAATAAATTAGGACAAGCCGTTTTTTAGGTAGTTGAATTGTAGCACTTTATCTGAGGACATGTAGATATTTTTAGGACATGAAAAAAAATAAGTAAAAAGAGTTCAAAAAAGTGGCTCTTTTCACCCACCCTAAATTGGGAAAGTAAGATTTTGCGGATTTATTTATCTTCCGATAAATTACGGAGTAATTGGTCGAGATCTTTCGTACTGGCAAGATTCATCTTTTGAGTCAAACGTTGTTTCAGTTTATATAAACTTCCTGGTTGGCTGTCGAGCACCAACGATAAATCCTGAGTAGGCACATTCAGCAGAAAAAGACAACACCACATCATTTCCTTACGATTAATGTCGGTATATTTAGTCTCCAGCGTTTCAACAAGGTTGTTAAATGTTTGATTCATCAATTTTTTGAATGCATCCCAATCATTCACATGTAAACAAGCATTATAGATCTCTTTGTCCATTAAATCACGTTGACTTAATGGCACTTTTTTATATGCCGGTAATTGTATTGCCTTATTTTCCTCTATCTTTTGAATCAAACGATCCCGTAACAAGCTTTGTTTTTTAATCAGTTTCTCTTCTGCTTGTTCCAGCTGTTCTTCTTTGCCCTTGTTTCTTTTTCGCAATCTATAGACAATAAAGAGACTTAACAAAATAATTAGTGGAATGATACACCCAAGAATAAGCAAAAAATGCTTAGATTTACTAAAGGCACCGTTGGTTTGATGTAAATCTTCCAATACTGAACTCTTGGTTTGAGTTTCAATCTTCCTGACAGAATCAGAACTATCCTGATATTTTGTCATATAAAAAGCAATTTGCTTTAAATCTCCACGTATATACTCCGTATTAGCCAAAATACGATAACAATCCCGTTGATTAAAATAGGTGGTAGGATATTTTAATGCAAGCAATGCATAATGAGATGCAGAATCATACTGCTTGATATCAAAAAACAAATCTGCTAAATTATAGCATCTGATTGCATAGTTCGTTCCCTTATATTGGAATTTCAAACTCTTATGGAGAAAATATTGAGCTGAATCGTATTTTTTTGCCCAATAATAATTAGTTCCCATTTCCTGATAAGCAGAACCTTGCAACAAAGAATCATTTGTTTGAGACAGAGCTAATTTGTAATAACTCTGAGCTTTTTTATAATCTTTTAAAAAACGATATATTCGTCCGATATCAATAACCTTGTAACTTGATTCAATTGTATCTCCGGCACGATTAAAGCATTCTATTGCAAGCTGAATTTTTTTTAGTGATTCATTGTAGTCCTTTTGAATTGTACAGATATCTCCCATATCGGAATATATTTTACCCAATAGTATATAATCCTTGGAGTTTTGATCCAAATCCAGAGCTTTAAGATACAGAAGAGTGGCATCTTCAAATCGTTGAGATTGTTTATATATTTTGGCCTTGAAATAATAACTTCTTGCTAGATGCATTTTATCATTTGTTCCCTGATAATAATTTACTGAAAAATTGATTACCGAATCAGGTTTTAACGGTTTGCTGTTTTTTTCCAAAGCCTGAAAAAGCAAAAGTCCGTATAAAGCACGATCTGATGAAGACATCATCAATTTATCAGTATGTATATGTTGAAGGATGTGTAACGCAGAGTCAGGATCAGACTCCATGATACGTTCCGCAGTTTTTATCTCATTGGGCATGAGCGAACAACTGTACATAAATATACAGCTGATCAGAAACAAAATGGAACGGAGGAATGGGTGCATGAATTGCATTTAATAAATGACCTTGCAAAAGTACAAATTTGTTTTCATTTAAAACTCTACTTTCGGCTCTATAACAACGTCTAACCTGTTAATTTATTTCATTTTGATTCATTAATTATTGTATATTGATTGGGTTTTAAATTTCACAATATATCGGTCAGTTGATTTCTGAATATTTTTTTGAATATATATAAAAATGCAAAACTCAAATTTGAGAGTACAAATTCTAATTTTGATTTTTTCTAAGCAATATATTTCGGATTTATCTGCACTTTTTGTGTGCTAAACAACTGAAATTTTAAAATAATTTTAAATGAATAATAAATGGTTAGATAATTGGATTTTCAAGCTACCGCAAGAGTAAAAATACTGACCTTTATTCCCTTAGTCTCAAGTAATGCCTTCACGCATGCTTCGAGGGTGGAACCTGTAGTTAGGACATCGTCAACCAACAAGACATGTTTGCCCTCCAATATCGTTTTGTCCCTTAACTCAAAAATCCCTTCCGTATTTTCAAACCGTTCGTATACCGTTTTTTTAGTCTGTGTAGCATTTTCACGAATGCGAACCAATGTTGAAATGTCCTGTGGTTTATCCAGAATGGCTGAAATACCTTTGCCAATCCATTCACTTTGGTTATAACCCCTTATTTTATACTTTTTTGGGTGCAAGGGAACCGGAATAATCAAGTCGATGGAAGTAAAATCAGGGGAGTCCAGTAAATCAATGGCAGCATATTTTCCCATCAGTTCGCCTATTTCTTTGTTTCCTTTGTATTTGAGGATATGCAATAATTTTTGAAATGAAGATCCTTTTTGAAAAAAGAAATAAGAAGTTGCTTTATAAACAAGAACTTTACCCCAGAACCTTTTCTCTATCGGGTTTTCTTTCATCAGATGATAATTCGTTTTTGGAATATCATGTAGGCATGAAAGACATAGTTGATGTTCATTTTTCAGTAGATTAGTGCCACAGACGATACATAAATTGGGGAACATCAAATCGATTAAGTCCGTAAATGGATTGAATTTCATACTTAAGCCTCCTATGTCCTTTATAAAATGGATTTTAACAGGTTGGTTATACTTAATAAGACTGACATCATCGACATTTTTAGTAAATTCCTCTCATACTGATAAGGACACCAACAAATGCCATCCTTTAGGAACAAAAATCAATAATCCGATAACAACGGAAATGATAGCGCAAATTAATACCGCACCTGCAGCAATATCTTTAGCCTTTCCAGCCAGTGGGTGTTGCTCGGGGGAAGCTAAATCAACTACATTTTCAATTGACGTATTGATCATCTCAGCCCCGAGAACCAATCCGATACAGAGCAGGCAAAAAATCCATTCAATCAAGCTGATAGAAAATACTACTCCACAAATAATAACGAGGAGCGTTATTCCAATATGAATCTTCATATTAGTCTCTGTGCCAAACACCTCACGGATTCCACGGATTGCATAGCCAAAACTCTGTATTCTTTTTTTCATAATTTCATTTTGTATTCAAATAAAACGCAAATAACGTAAAAAAAAAGCAAACATAGGCTTCATTGGTACAAAAAAATCCTGCAAACAGAATTGTTTGCAGGATTTCGTATATAAGAATCTTATTTTTTTGAGATCTATACTTTAACACGTTCAACATATGAACCGTTACGTGTATCTACCCGAATAGTTTCGCCTTCGTTTATAAATAATGGAACACGAACAGTAGCACCTGTTTCAACAGTTGCCGGTTTAGTAGCATTCGTTGCAGTATCACCTTTTAATCCCGGTTCGGTATAGGTGACCAACAAAGCAACCTGAACAGGAAGATCAACAAACAAGATTGTTTCAGATTGTGCATGAATTACCACTTCGCAAATCATTCCTTCTTTCATGAAATCAACACCATTGATAATTTCTTTATTCACCGAAACCTGTTCATAAGATTCATTGTTCATAAAGTTATAGCCCATATCATCTTTATAAAGATACTGGAATTCGCGACGCTCAATACGTACTTCCTCAATGCGTACTCCTGAATTAAACGTTTTCTCAAATGTTCTTCCTGTAATTACATTTTTCATTTTGGTGCGGACAAAGGCAGGCCCTTTACCTGGTTTCACATGAAGAAATTCCGTAATAACCAAATATTGACCATCAATATCGAGACACATTCCATTTTTAATATCTGTTGTAGTAGCCATAAAACGATATACTCTTTTAAAAAATTAGATTTAACAATAAGCAATTAAAAAATTCGTATTCAAAGTTGAATGAATCAACTCTATGAATTTCAATTCAGTTGCTTTTATTTAGGTTGCAAAAGTACTATTTAAATTTTGATTATCAAAATAATTTGGGTATCAACAAGTTGTAAAAAAGCCTTTGCTTTTCAGCAAAGGCTTTCATGATATTTTTTAATTTAAGGATTCAAATTATTTCTCATTTCTTTTTTGAACGTTATAAAATATCTTCATTTGATTTCCCAGTATTTTGGTAAATCCTTTTACATCATCGGCACTCCAGGCACGATTAATCTCACCGTATTCTCCAAAATCTGTTTTCATCAGGTCGAAGGTACTTTCAACTCCTACAAGCGTATATCCGTAAGGACGAAGTTTGACGATTACAGTCCCGGTCACATTCTTTTGTGAACTTTGCAGGAATTGTTCGATGTCCCGCATAACCGGTTCGAGGTATTGTGCTTCATGAAGGAACATGCCGTACCAGTTCCCCAGTTGATCTTTCCAGTATTGTTGCCATTTGGTAAGTGTGTGTTTTTCAAGCATTTTATGTGCATTGATAATCAACAAGGGTGCAGCAGCTTCAAATCCGACACGACCTTTAATTCCAATGATTGTATCCCCGATGTGCATATCACGGCCAATGCCGAATTTACCTGCAATAGCTTCCAGTTGATTAATCAGTTTTACTTTATTCGTATTCTTTTGACCATTCACCGCTGAGATTTCACCTTCTTCAAATTCAATGGTAACGGTTTCTTCATCTTGTTTTTCAACCTGGCTTGGGTATGCTTCTTCAGGCAAAGTCTGCTCTGATTTCAATGTTTCTTTTCCACCGATACTGGTTCCCCACAATCCTTTGTTGATTGAGTATTCCATTTTTTTGAAATCAGCATCAAAACCTTTTTCTTTCAAATAATTGATTTCATATTCACGGGTCAAAACCATATCGCGTGTTGGAGTCAGAATTTTAATCTCAGGAGCCAACACATCAAATGTCAGGTCAAAACGAACCTGATCATTCCCCGCACCGGTACTGCCATGAGCTACATAATCAGCACCAATCTCTTTGGCATAGTTGATAATGGCTATTGCCTGAAAGATACGTTCCGAACTAACCGAAATCGGGTAAGTGCCGTTGCGAAGGACATTCCCATAGACCATGTACTTGATACTTTTATCATAGTATTCCTGAGTGACATCCAATGCCACATGGGTCACAGCACCCAAACGGAATGCTTTATCTT
>Ga0302271_10003158_pt1 | contig 14134 bp, 8 predicted proteins | sample III_Bog_N1_1_FD_198767 | JGI IMG/M metagenome (GOLD analysis project Ga0302271, IMG submission 198767) | Peat permafrost microbial communities from Stordalen Mire near Abisko, Sweden - III_Bog_N1_1 | ecosystem: Environmental > Terrestrial > Soil > Wetlands > Peat | place: Sweden: Abisko... | reverse complement strand
ATAAACAAAATTATCTCTGCATTGCTGCAGCCCTTACCCAAAGCGAAACTACTTTATTCATCAGTCAGTGTTTGCTTAAATGAGAGTAGAACAAAGGCTTAAATTTGATTTATCCTTTATTAAGCTTCTTGGAGTTAAATGTGAACTAAACTTCTTCGTCTTCCTCAAGTGCTCTTTAAATTCATTTTTTCAAAGATCCTATTAAATTGTAAAAGTATTTTGAAGTAGGTTTTAAATAAACAATTTCACATATTATTAAAAATAACTATTCTAAGAAAGGTTCTCAAAAATAATATGGCTTAAATTATTAGAACTATCATATTAAAAGAAAAACAGGAAGTATCTTGATGAAAAAAATTTAAAGCAAATAATACAAGAAAATGATGTTTTACCATATAAATTGAATTTGAGATGATAATTTACCCATTTATTTACTCAAAGATATCAATTGCATTAAATCAATTGATTTTTTGTGGAAATTCTTGAAAAGATTGCCAATTTGAAGTGCGAGTTTCGAATATTTGATCCAGTCTAATCAAAGATTCCTTAAATTATTATTATTTTGAAGTTTGTCTGAAATCAAGTTAGCTTTCAATTTTTATTATCAAAATGTATGAAACGGAGTTGAGGGAGAAGATCAAAGCTTTATTTCCTTTTGAACCGTATTAGATCTAACTTGATTTTAGTGTACAACTCTACTCATCACTGAGTACAAAGAAACTATGCATATTTGAAAGTCCTACAGGAACAGGCAAGAGCTTGAGTCTAATATGTGGTGCATTTTCATGGCTGAAAGATAATGAAGATAATTATTGCCTACTCAAAAAGCTTAAGGAAGAAAGAGAACAACTCCACAATAATATTTTAGATCCTGAATCAACTGAAAAATAACCAAAAACAGAGTCTCTTGGAGGATGCGAATCAAGTAGCTTACCTGAATGGATGAGTTGTATGAATGATGTTGGAGAAACTCTATTTAAACAACAGAGAATCTTGAAAAGTTAGTAGCTAGAAGAGAAGAAGAAAAGACTGAAGGAGTTTAAGCAAACAAGAAAGGAAAAGGTGAGGTAAGTTTAAATTTACAGATATGAATATCTACTTTAATGGGATTCTTTCTTTACACCCTTTAATGAGATGAAAATAAATGATTTTTAACTTATTTTCACTGTAAAAAATAGATTAAGATTTCAAGAAGAAAATCGAAAGAAAGATGCAGACTTCCTTGATGAGGATGCCTTGTGCGTCGACTGGCAAGAAGAAAAATAACAAAACTAAGAGAGTTTAGCTGAGTAATTGTCAGCTTATAAGAAAGCAAAGAATTCTATTGCTAAAAAAGACCTAGAGGATGAGAACTTAACTATCGAATCTTTTAAAATAGTCTTTGCAAGCAGAACGCACAGCTAGCTTAAGTAATTCACTGAGGAAATAAGAAAAACTTCATTTAATGAAATGCGAATTGTTACCTTAGGAAGCAGATAAAATTTATGTCTCAACAGTTATGTCACTGATCGCAGTAACTTATCACTTCAATAAATCGATGAGTATTGCTAAAAAGCTATTGGAGTCAACAAAACAGATAAATCTGTATAAAAATGTCATTTTCACACTAATCTACAACTGTGCAAAGATGACATTGATTATCTATTTCTTGAAAATATCTACACAATCGATCAGATGAAGGAATAAGCAGTCAAATAGCAAGTAAAAAAGATAGTTATTTTAAAATATTTTACAACTTTGATTATTATTTAAACTTTCTTCATTTTTAATTATTGACTTGACTTGATTTGCTTTGCTAATATTTCTTATTGGATCTTTAGATTTGCCCATACTTTCTAGCTAAACAAAGTGTCAAAGATGCTCAGGTAATCTGTGCTCCTTATGCTATGCTACTTGACGAACGAGCAAGAGAAGGATCCAATTTAAATCTAAGAAATGCTGTAATTATCTTTGATGAATCTCATAATATCCTCGAAACATTGAGTTCTATTCACTCTGCGCATGTTTCTTTCAAAGTTCTTTTCAATGCATTCATGCAACTTTTGACATACTATGATCGTTTTTGTCGCAAACTCAATCCAAAAAACGCTCTCTATATTCAAACGATCAAAGGTCTATGCCTCGGGCTCATGAAATTTGTGAAATCTTAAGCAGAAGATTCAATGCAATCACCAGATGTCAATTCATATGTTAAAATAAATACAATATCAATGCTATTATCTCTAAATATGGACAGGATCGATTTATTTTCACTAAAGAAATTCACAGAAGAAACTCGTTTAGGCTAAAAGTTGCATTTCTTTTCCTAATCAACTCGCTTTGAATAATCTAAAATCCCTCCGATTCTCTTAAAACTGTTTAACAATCCGACAAAGGTAAGTAGACATTTAGCATAAGATTCAGAATCCTTAAGCCAAATCATCTGAAAATAACATTTATTATTTATTTAGGATCTTGCAGAACTACAAGATTTTAAAGAACCCATGGCAGTTGAAAAAGTTCTAGGATTTTTCTGGAGATTACAAGAATCTATTAGTAAAGGAGAGCAATACTCTTTGATAATAAAGGATATCGTTTAAATCACCAACGCCTAGGTATAGATTCTATGTCTGGATGTTATTGAACCACTTCGAAAGCTTGTTGAAGAGAGTGCTTGTGTAGTTTTAGCTGGAGGTACAATGCAACCCTTAAGTGAATTCGAGCTGCTTATTAATCAAATTGGAAAAGATCGCTTTGAGAATTATTCTTGTGAACATGTGATTGCAGATAATAACTGTGCTGCATTCTGTGTTGGCTCTTGGGGAGGATAAAATCTGCTATTCAATTATCAAAATAAAACTAGTGATTTTTTATTTGAAGCATCTGTTTCAATAATCAAGGAACTAGCTTCAGTTATACCTAATGGTCTTGTTATATTTGTTCAAAGCTATTCTTTTCTGGAAAAACTGTAGAATTATCTCCTCTCAAATAAGCATAGTCTTGATGCAATCTAAACTTTTAAGAAAATTTTCATAGACGAAAAAGAAGGAACCAATGCAGTACTTGAGAAATATCAAAAGGAAATATAAAGTACAATAGAAGGAATAACAGGAGGGACTAATAAGAAAAATGGAGCAATTCTTTTATCTGTGATTGGAGGAAGATTGAGTGAAGGTAGGTTATTATTAAAATTAATTTGATTTTTTTTATGGTTATTGTTTGCTTAGGAATAAATTTCAGTGACGAACTCGCAAGATGTGTTGTAGTGCTTGGAATGCCTTATTCAAATGTGAAGAGTTCTGATTTAATAGAGAAGATGAATCACTATGATAGAGTATCCAGAGTGAAAAAATGCAATTTCAATGGGAAAGAGTATTATGAAAATATTTGCATGAAAGCAGTAAATCAAGCAATAGGTAGATCGATTAGACATAAAAATGACTATGCTACAATATTATTAGTAGACTCTAGATTTTCAATTCCTAAAAATGTCGCTAGACTATCAGGATGGATAAAGAAACGTGTTAAAAACCTTGAGAGATTTGAGATAGCGAAATAAGAAATTGTTTCTTTTTTTGAGGCTTTCAATTAATGAAGCTGTAAATTATAGTGTACCAATTTACTCTTACTTAAATAGAAATACTAAGTTTCGGCATGTTTGTACTTGCTTTTTATAAGTAAGAAAGGGAGAATTTGTAAAAAATATGAAATTAAGGAATCATATTTCCTATAAAAGAAAACAATTTTCAGAGGGAAATATTTTTCAACTTGAGTTTCAGAGAGTTATTTTTGAAGCAAGATTCAAGCTCAAACCATAAATTACTCATATGTTTTTTATAACAATACCCAAAAAATGATAAGACTAGTTAATCTTAAACAAAAAGCTTAAAAATTACAATTAATTGATTGGTTCAAGGGAAGCAATAAATAATTAAGTTAGAAGCAAACAATTAAAATAGAAATTTATTTTTGTTAACTTTTAGAATCTGCAATTCTCAAGCTGATTATATCGTAGAAGCCATTGAACGATTTGTGAAAAACTTAAAATTTTACAGAAAGTGAAGGCACACTAGTGAGTTTTAGTTTTATTATTATTTTTTGATTTACGCTTCTTTTTTTTTGGAGTTATATTAGAAAGCCTGGAAGTTTTAATTAATAGTTTTGAGGCTGAGAGAAAGAAGTTATATATCATCACATCACATTGCATTACAAAGTTCTAAATAAATATGAAAAAAGGAGCAAAACAATAAGAAAAGCGATGTGATAATTGCTATGAAACTGACGAAAGAGCGCTTTAGATGTAAGTCAATGACATAAATTAGAGACAATAATTAGAATTTGCTTTTTTGACAGATAAAAGTAGATTGCTAAGCAAAAGGCAGAGAATGATTCACTCGTCAGATAACTTAAGCAACTTGGAGACGATTCGAAGAAAATTATTGAGAATTTAGTTATCTAAAAGCCTTAACAACCTCAATAAAAACCAGAATAACAAGATGGTACTTAATCTGTTTGTTAAAGTTATTTTTAGTTTAAATAATTGTGTTTTGGATATGCAGAGGTGAATAGAAAGTCATTAGAGATTGCTAAAAAGCAACTTGAAACTATGGAGAAGAGGATAAAAGGGCTAGAAAAGAAAGAAGAAGAGCATACGTTTGAAGAGTAGGTTATTGTTAGTTATTATTCTTTTTAAAATGCAATTTCTAACATTTTTAACGATTTTGATAGTATCTTTGAGATGATCAAGCAATCAAATGCTGAGCTTGAGAAAAACAAGCAGAAAAACTATGACCTTAAGAAAACCCAACGAGAACAAGATAAAGTTCTCGCAAGTGAAAAAAAAGTTGTAACTCCCAACGAAATGAGAAAGGAAATAGAATTACTTACGGGGAAAGTCAACGCAGAGCAAAAATCGTTTCAAAAGAAAACTGAAAACAAGGAGAAACTACTCAAACGCATGGACGAAATCGAACAAAAACACACTGAAGTTTGCTAAAAGAATGGAGTTGCTCCTCTACCAAGACCTGATTTTAATGCTCCTATTGATCTATCTGGCCAAGCTTCTCCTACAAAAGCAGTAGAATCAGCTAAACCTGAAAGTTTGAATCTTCGTAGAAAGATGAAAAGCGAGGTATGTTTATTTAAAAAGTGTATTAAAACTAAAGGATACTTTATTTATTAGTAAGCGAAGACGCCATAAACTGAGAGAATATCTACGAAACAAGTGCTTCAAGTAAAAGAGAATATTGGGCGTGTGAACAAAAGCATTGCTTCCTTCGAGAAGAGCCATTTTCAAACGATGGTGGACTTATAGACAAAAGAGGGTACGCTTCTCAGCCAAAAGGAAGAGCTCGAAGCAGAACTAGAAACATTAAGCCAGGTTTGCAATAATAAATTAGTTTTTGCTATTTTTCAAGTTCCTTTTTAATTAAACAGGAATGCTAGAAAGCCTAGTTAGTATTGAAAGAGTTGCAAGGTGTACCTCGTGATTCGGTATTAGAGTAATCTTAAATTAAATCTCTCATCACTGAAGTTCAACCTTAACCAATTTTTGATGTAAAACAGTATCTTTGAAATGTCATAATAAATAATACTTTTATTTCTATTCTTAAAAGGAATCTCTTCCAGTTGATAGCAAGACTTTGCTGTCAAACAAAAATAAGTTCAAGAGGGAACTTCACGGAGTAAAACTCATATCTGACCATTCCGTATTATGGGCAGACTACAATACTCTCGCTGGAGACAGAAACTACAAGATGGCAGGTGTAAAGTTCTATTGTAAAGAATTGGAAATATTTAGAGTAGAAATAGAGTATGTTTTATCAAATGGAGAGTCTTAGCTATCAATATAACCACCTAACTCAGATGAAGTAGTAAACGATAAGGATATTAAAGTTATTGATATCAGACTAGGGAGAAATGAGTATTTTGTTGAAATATCTGGATTACACGATACAACTAGAATCACTCTCCTGAAGATAAAGACATCTCAATATAAAGAATACCAAATTGGTTTAACTAGATTTGCCATCAAGCAAAAAGAATTCAAGTTTTCAATCACGCATATTGAAAAACCAATTAGTATCTTTGGTTGCTTTGACATTTCCAAATCAAGTAATTTACTAATCTTTATTTGTTCTTTGGGATAAAAGTAGAGCTAATACATGTCAGTTACAAAGGAAAAGTATTTAATAAATTAACAATTTTGAAGAAATAAATCAATATCTTTTTTCTGAATGTAACTTCTTATCTTTTCAGGTGGCAGATTAGTGCTAGCTCAGCTCGGAATCGAAATCATGAAAAAAGAGGTTACAGGAGAATCAAAGAAGCAACCCTTAGCAAATAAAAGTTCTGTTGGTAGACAAAATAATAATGATAGTCTCTACAATAGCTAGAACTTTGAGTCTTCTCCAGTCGGAGCTTGAAGAATAAGAATGCTGAAATTTAAAGCAATTCTTTGTTTGTTTTTGCTTATTTTTTACAATAAAATTCTAAGGAAACTAATTTTTAGATAAATAAAACCTAACAATTATTAGAAAGGACAAATTTTAAGCAAAACTAAACAGACAATTGGGTAAATATTATTTAAAAAGAATCATTCAATCTTTTGCAAACTTAAAATTAAAATTAAACGTTTATCAAGCATAGTTCAACTAATTACTTAATTCATCAGCGATGTAAAACTCGCCTTCTAAAAAGACCTAAAGATTTTCCCCTTAAAGAAAAAGAAATGGCTATTTTACTGCACGCTTGGAAGTTAAATTTCTCGACATTTATGAAATTAAGGTGCGTGATGTAGAAACACAAAGTACTTTCTAAGTTGAGTTGGAATAAAAAAGGATCAAAATTGGATAATCTCATAAGCTTGTGGTTAATTCTAACATGAAGAGCATTCTGTTTTTTGTAATCTAAGAAGGGGAATCATCCGGATCTCCGTTGCTTTAAATACCTCAGTTGGATAACTCCAATGATGATTCAGCTAACAGCATTGGAAACTCCCCTCCAAGACAGCAACAATCAGAAGAAATCATTAAGAAAAAGCCTAAAAGTTATTTTGAACTAAATGTTGGAAAAATGCTTGCCTCTTGTCAAGACGAGAAGCAGAAAGTAAATAAAAAACATTAGTAATTTGACGAGTATATTCCTATTTATGAAAAAGTTTAAGAAATTGGATAGAAATACTCAGATAAAAAAGAAGTATTCGGATACATATAATTTTAGAGCACTCTTGATTTTAATATTAAAGATGAAGTCAGAAATCAAGGTGAGTGAGAAAGATTATTTAACTTGTAAATAAGCAATAAGTTCTTTTTGTTTGATAGGAATAATATTAATAGTGTAAAAATATGTAAATATCTAATGTATATCTTCTGCTTAGGAAGATAAAATTTAGTTTATTTGCTGTTTTTTAAATGAAAAATAGATTGTTAATAGGGATTTTGTCATTTGATTTTATTATTTGATATGAGATTTTTTTTAAGAAGTTCAGCTACTTATTGGATGTTTTATTATGACTTTTGAGGGGTTTCTTATTATTAAGCTGGCAGCAGAACAGAAGCAGGTTTGATTTGATTTTTAGATCTCATTGGAGCAGAAGTTGCCTAGCCAATTTCATTATGATCGAAAATAGAAAGCTCATGAAGTTCAAATTATTCTCGTTATTCTTAAGCTAAACCTTGATAAAAAATGATCCTAATGAGATTCTCTATTTTTTTATGCAAAGGTTGTTCGTTCCTTTCTTCCCAAGGCATTTCTTCCTCTAGCGAGGGCTTAGGAGAAAAATATTTTTAGAGAATTTACATAAAAAGGAAAAATTTCTTAAGAAATTCAATAAAAAAATAAAAAAGTATGTCATTTACTGTAAGTAATACTGGAGCTGGCGAGAATTTTTCAGCAGACCTAGCAAGAGCTTCAAGAAATTCAATAAAATGTAGTTGTAAAATTCGTTCATCATACACTTCATCTGCTTAAGTTTAAACGGAGTAATTGAACGCGAGGTTAATATATCGCTCGTTTGCATGCTCATCATAAAGCAGATTAGTGTCTGTGAAAATCTTTTTGAACTCATATAAATTAAGAAATTTAGCCTTTGGCAAGCTTGTTCGGATTGTATTCTCATACTATTCAAAGATTGCCGTTAGGATTTGCATGTAGTATTTGTAGCAGAAATCACATTCTTAATTCCAATAACGCTCATCTCTCCATTATGCTGGGCTCTCATTTTCTGCGATTACTTTAGAAAATCCATCAGTTAGTAAATGCTGTACAGCCTCTGCATAAGAAGTGCAGTTTCCGTTAATCATATATTTTTCTTCAGCAATACGCACAATTCCTTCTAAGAACTCATGACGGACCATTCCTCTTTCAGGGATGAGTCCTCTAGCTTTTTTGGTTAATGTTTTGCTAGAAATAAACTTAATCTCGAGATCTGCTAACTTCAATGTCCTATTATCTACTAATCCTGATTTGGTGAATATTTCTGTGAATAACAATTTAGAAATTGCCCAAACATCACCTATTGGGCTAAAGGAAGAATAGTATTTATAAAGTGCCTTGATCCCTTCGTAGTGTGGTTTTATAAGTTCCTAATAAATTTTTTAATTAACAACTAAATGATCAGAAAGTTCAAGATTTACAAATAGTTTCTTGCGGTCTACTGGATCTCTGACAAATCTTGGGATCTTAGAATTATTCCAATCCGCATCCATAGCTTTCTCTAGGATAGACTAGGTATCTTGCTGATATTTAGCAAAAACAGCAGCTTCTTTTTACCATTATTTCTTTGGAACTCCTTGTTCAACAGGATACATAAGTTCTTCTCTTGGCAGGACTGAGAGATGAATGGGCTCAAAGAAATTTGAAAATAAACCGCCTTCTTAACGGGGAACTGCTTTATAATTTTTAAATTTAATAACAATGTCTCTGCTAATGCTTCCAAACTTTATGTTCTATGTAAAATTATCAGTGATTATTTTATCAATATTTTACTATGAAATCATTACTGTTAAATAAGGATTTTTGCTTTTGATGGAAGGTTGATCTTTTGCATGGGTATCTCCATCTGGCGTGCTAAAGAAATAGAGTAGACGTTGAGTTGGAGGACACATCCGACGCAAGAAAAAATTACCAGATTCATCTTTTTCCATTGGAATTCCTTTGAAACCGTCGAAATCCATATGGACATAAATTGGCCCAGAATAGGACATCCCAGATTGGCCTGATTTCCACTTCAAAAACAATTTAAAAGTCAAATTTAAACAATTAAAGTATTTTACGATAAAAAGCTATTCCGACCAAGCATTGCAAATCCAACAAGTTCTATTCTTGGTTTGATTATTGATCTCTGAAGCAACTTTAGAGACTTATTTTTAGAAGATTGGAAGCAATCCTTGAATCCTTGTGAAAGGCGTAGCCCTACTATTTGGTTCAATAAGATCGTTTCGAGAAGAAAGTGGCTGAGAAATGATCTCAGATCCTCTGAGGTTCGTTTAGAATTTAGATATCATATTTTATTCACTTTCGATTAAATTCAGAAATCCAAATTCATCTACTGATGAGAAATCACTATCGATATGAAGTCCATAAACAGATTAATTTGCATTAATACCACACATCAATATGCCAATGTGTTCTTTTGTCCAGCGGTTATTTCCAATGTCAATATGCAAGACATTACTTTCTTCTTGTCCAAATAACTTTGAAAATGCTTCTGCACAGCCAACTCCATTCTAAAGCCCTAGTGAATTATTACTCAAATCAAGCACACGAATACTCGTATTATCTCTCAAAGCTTGAGCAATCTTTGCTCCACTTATGCCTGTCATCCGATTCCAGTTCAAGTACAGCTCATTTAAAGTGCATCTTAAGAAAATAAAAGAAAAAATTAGCCACTAATTTGCTTCAAAAATGAAAGCAACCTTGTTGATATTGCATGAGCTAGGGAAACACTGGTTTCATCGGTGATTCGATTATTAGATAAATCAAGATAAACTAATTTTTTTAAAGCTTCCACAATACGAATTCCCAATCTGTCATTTAGCTTTGTATTGCTTAGATTGAGCTTTTTAAGTTAAAACTCATAATTCCTGAGAATTGTAACCAATTTATCTACTGAAGCTGGTCCAAGAACATTTTGAGACAAGTTAAGTTCTTCTGTTGTCATGCTTAGAGAACTTAAAACTAAGACTATTCCTTTGTCAGTTAGACCATTATCCATCAATTCAATCTTCCTAATTTTAGAACTAATATCAACGCTACTGATTCCCTGAGAAAACACTTAAGCATATTTGTCTCCTAAGCTGAAATGGCTATTCAAAAAGCATAATTTATTTTGTTACAAAATTAAATTTTTTTGCTATTTTCATTAAATTCACTAATTTCTATAGATTAAAAATCTATTAATTTCAACCTCACATTTCTAGTTATGGGAATGCAATTCATAAACATAGGATAATTAAGTAGATAAATTTAGAATCCAATTAGAAACTCCCCCTGTCACTATATTAATTAAACCCACGAGAAAATTAAAAAGATCAGTGAATATTTATGTTTTTTTTTCTTACTTCAAGCTGAGTATTCCTTCTTATCCTTTTGGCTTAATGATTCCTAGTTTTTTGGGCAGAAGATGAAAGTTTTCTTAAGATTTGATCATTTTTGTGTAGAACGAATCACGGATATGAAACATCTCATTTTCTTACTGGATTTTATCGATCTATTTATGATGCTTGAAGAAGCACATTGACGATTTATTTCCAACCATTAACTTTACTTATTCATCACTTTTCCCAAAAGGTGAGACCCTTCGATCTAATATGTCTTCATCCGTATCCTTTTTCTTCATTTCCTCTTGGTAGAAGAAATCAGAGTCTTTATTAAAATCCATTGCATCTTTAAGTTTCGTTTATGATTTGAAATTCTTCTTGAAAATTTACATCAACTACTTATCTTCCAGTTAAACCTTTTCTAGCGAAGGTCTTGTATCACTTGTGTGATGAACACTCAATACCCTAAATGAAGGAATAGAATTAACTGCTGGTACAGGAGTTTAAAGAGATAATTTCGGAAATTAACCAGCTCGATCAGTAATGCTTCTGTTGTATGAAAAGCTTCTTGAAGATTTCCCTGATGTCATATCAAATCTTTTAACAAAATTCAATGCTTTTCCTAATCATTTTAGAAAATAATAATACTTTTACATGCTTGGCTGAATCGATGAAAGAGAAGCCTTATGAATCTTATCCTTCAGACATACTTCTGACTTAAATTTGAATATCACTGTTTTCTATAACGGAGCCAAACGAGGTTCCAAAAAAGGGCTCTAAGGTGAATCCCAAATCATCACAGTTAAGGCTTGATGATTTAGAATAAATCAGCAACTTAGTATGCTTTGAAACTAAGGAAAAAGTAGATCTTTATGGGAAAGCAAATGTTTTGTTAGGTACACTAATACTTTCAAAGGACGTTTGTTTGTAACTTAAACTTTATGAATTAATTTCTCTCTTGAAATTCAGCATTTCTTACATAGATCTATTCTACCAGATATAACATGATACACTTTAATTAAACTCTGCTTAATAGTCAATCTTCTACCTTTCATTATACTTCTGATATTATCTTCTTTTTTTGTTAATAAAATGTGTCATTCATAGATTAATTTGGTGTTTATTTGTTAGAAAATAATTATTTGCTCAATAAATAGATAATTTTCTTATTTTTTTCTTTGAATTATTTAATATCTAAATTTAGAACCAAACACACATATTTTCAATATTATTTATTGGTATGTTTTCATTTAGTGACTTTGAGGATGTCTTCTATTCCTAATTGAAATTATGACACAGCAAAAAACAAATATTAATCCCAAAAAAATTAAAGTAATATTTTTAGTTAATTTACCCTTGCAAAACTACTCAATATTGTAATCGATAATGAAGGGTCTCACGTAATTATCTTGCTTTATAACGCAGATGAGAGAGAGATATTCCCTGAATGATTTCATGACTAATGTGGTATTGTCTGAGAGTCTGATATTTAGAGTTCCCTCGGAGTTTTCTGGACTTTATCCTTGAGGATCATAAATGAAAGAGATGTCTAAGAATACATCAATCATCTCGAAACACATTTAGTAGGTATTCTAATCATAAGGACCAGCATCTGTTGCGATGTATAGCTTATTCACTTGATCAAATAAGAAAGCCTTCTCCATTTTTGAACTCTATTTAAAGGAAATGTAATTGATGCTAAAGTTTTAAAGAATTTTTGTTATTACGACGACAAGTTAAGTCAACAGTTAGGAGATATATTAGATCTGAGGGATAACTTTATGAATGACTTTGCTGAAGGCTTCAGAGAGGGATTGATCTGACCAACTGAGAAATGAATAAGTTAATAAATAATAAGCAGATCGAAGAATATTGTTGTATTACTTTGTAAGATTGATGTCCATACTTTTATTAGTAGCTAAAGTTTTAAAGAACTCCATAAGTAGTCCTCTAATCTATTAAGTGATTGCTAATGTTTTAAACAAAAAGCAAAAAATAAAAATATTTAATGAAGTTTGATTAAGAATATGGGTTTTATTAATACATATTTTGCAAATATAATCCAATCATGATTACTTGATTTTTTGTCACTTGAAAGGAATCCTTCATCTATTTTATGGACGAAGAAGTGATAATTACATGTAGGATTTAAGATAGATATCTTATTGTAAAGAGATTCAAAATATCCTATTGCAGATTCGAATGGATCAACCTGAGGAAAATTAATAATCAGCTCATCATCAAAAGGATTTATCTTGATAATTCCTTACTTATCCATCGATGATGTAGACTATTGAAGTGCATTTGCGAAGTAGCTCAGACTCTTCTGAGGTGGCTGACTCAATCTAGAAAGTTCCATAGAAATCGTAGATGTTAATGAGATTTCCAGCGATAGTCAGCTCAGATTTCTCCACTTTTTAAGTCGCCTCGATCTGAGCTTAGTAGTTTGGCTAGCATTTCTAAGTCAATGTCTTAATGATGCTTGTCTTTCCAGCTCTACAAAATGGATTGATTTAATATCTTTTAAAGCTAATTCATAACTTACTTTGACTAACCTAAGAAACAAACGTCCATATCTCTTTCCTATTTTTTTTCCTTCAAAGCTAAATACTCTCTCTAATCTTATTTTTGTAAAAGAAATCAAGCCCCAAACTAAGATAAACAATCTCTAAATCATTGTTATTAACTTCCTTTATTTTCTCCTCAATTATTTCATAATAAAATGTTCTTTTGCTTTTTCCTTGTTACTAAAGACTCTTCCATTGAATAATTAGAATTTTGCATGCTTGATTTCATTTAGATTCTCTTCAACAAAAAAGAACCCATAACTAAGAAATAGGTACTTTGAGAATAATCCAGTTTAAAATATGCTTCTTATGTAAAGAAAGATAGAAAATGAATAGCTGACTGTCCTTAGGTGAAATTAAATACCACAAATACAAATTAAAAATAAGCGCGAACAGATAATCCTCATTTAAAACAATTAATTTTGAATTCAAAGGCAATAGAGTGCTGATGACACATCTCAAAATTGCATTTAATTTACATATTACTTTTAAACCAGTAAGACATTCTTTCTCAAGGTAACTCCAAGTAAATACTGAAGTTATTTTAAAAATTCCCATTTTATAATAGTAAAAAATAATGTCTTAAAAAATTGCAATGAAATAATGTAGTCATCTAATCTAAATCTCTTATTTCTTTTTTACTTGATATTAATAAATAAGTATTGTTTCAAGTGTTATTATGAAACCATGAGCTTTTCAATCACTCTAATAATCGATTCAAAAACTCTCTGTGAAGGTGTAGTTTCTCTTAATTGTGGGCAGATAAAGCAGGTAAATGAAGCAAGTAATTAAATGGGGAGAAATTTTAGAGGATGATTAAATGTAGTTTGGGAATCCAAAAATTATGTAATCAAATTATCTGCTCTTTCGCAGAATTATTTAAATTTTTGGGCAACTTTAAATAATTATCTTTTTTCTGAATTTCCTCTTGTTTTTTGTTGTTGTTAGAACAGCTCCTCCTCCCAATTCACATATCTTAAAAAATTATTAAAAACACATTCCTAAACAATATTGCAGATTCAGAAAATAAATAAGATAATGATAAAA
>Ga0302271_10003157_pt1 | contig 14141 bp, 6 predicted proteins | sample III_Bog_N1_1_FD_198767 | JGI IMG/M metagenome (GOLD analysis project Ga0302271, IMG submission 198767) | Peat permafrost microbial communities from Stordalen Mire near Abisko, Sweden - III_Bog_N1_1 | ecosystem: Environmental > Terrestrial > Soil > Wetlands > Peat | place: Sweden: Abisko... | reverse complement strand
AGATATCATGATGAAATACCCAACATTGAATCTGGCTACCATCTGTTCCACTGTTATCAACCCTCATACTGGATACTTCAACACTTCAGTTTGGTGGTGAAATCAAACCATTATTGACTGGTTTCCCAAATGGATTAATCCATAAACAAAAATAATTAAGCATTGACTTATTAATTCACTCAATATTTGATTATTGCTGTTCAATATTTGTGAAAAAATATTTGATTTGGATATCATAATAAGATTTTGTTAAGAAAACTAATAATTTTAATCAAAAACAAAAGCTTATCAAAAACAATCTGACAATTATCTGGGAATTTCAACTTCTCCGATGTCAAAACTTAATACAGAAAGATCAAGAAAACATAATTCATGAAATAGAATGACAAATAAATAAAAAAAATCAATCAACTGCTTTCTATTAACAATTCTTTTAAGCATAGACTGAAGAAAGAATTTTTATCTTTTACTAGATTACTTTCTTACTGTCCTCTAATGTTTTCTTCCTTTCGATATTGATTTCTCCTTCTTATGTCTAGACTCTCCGAAAAATATTTCGAGGGAATTCTTTTGAGCCAACATTTTATATTGAATAAGGCAGTGTGTTTTATTAACTTTCTTGTTTCCTTTGTTTTTCTTTTGAAAAGGAAAAACTACCTTGATCTTGTTCAAAATATCCATTTGAAAGTTGTTCTAAAATTAAAAATCAGTTCAATCAAAGGTTGAGTTTTGAATAGAATTCTAAAAAGTTAATAACTTTGTTCTGAAGGAGTTTGGATGGGGAGTTGAATTGAAAGGGAACTTGAAAGATGTGTTGTAAAAAAGGAATGATATTTATTTCTAGTTGACAAGCTTTGTCTTTCCTCTTAAGACGGCATATAAGTTGATCTAAAACTGATTGGGCTTTGAGATGATTATGTAGAGCTTCTCCTTTATGTTTAAGATGTTTTGATTATTCTTCTTTCGTTAAAGCTACTTGGAACCTTGAATCGAAAAAGATCATCTTGTGAATTGAACATTAGCGTTGAACAAGAAGAATTTGTCATTCTTGATGAGTAACCCTTTCCATCTAATTAAGTGCTACCTGTTTTCTTTGAAAATATTTTTTAAATAATGTAAATATGCATTTATTTTAGTAATTTACTCTTGAAAAGTCATTTCCTGTATGAGATGAAGAAAGCTCAAAAGAGGAAAAGCGAGTTGGAGATTAGCTGATTGATTTAGCTGTACATCTAGAAGAGCTAGCTTTAAAATGAAGATTTTGAAGTGGCTTAATAAACATTTTCGTGACCTGTATTTTTATTAAGTGTAAGAAGACTCAAAATAATAACTAAACATATTTACAAACTTGCGAGCTTTTTTTAATGACGATGTAGAGTCGTATATCCTGATTTTTGGTTAAGATAAGTCACATTCACCAGTTTAGTCTTTCAATTTAGCCATTTCAATATTCTCAGTAATATCCATAAAGCAAGTTTCACAAACTTAAATTGTTTAATTTTAAAAACTGGCTTGGTTCTTTTTAACATTATAAATACTCACATCCATTTTCGGATAAAGCATTGCAAATACGCCAGGAATTCCCTTTCAAATGAAAAAAGTTTGCATACAAAACCAAGATAATTGGCTTACTTTATTGATCTTGACATATTCACTGGACAGATTTCTAGACTGAATTGAGTTATTCTTTTAAAATTATTAATTATTGTATTGCAGAATAATACTGGAGGCAATAGATTCTTCATTATTTTCAGATTATTACGCCCTTGAAGGATTTATAAACCCAAAATTTGTTCTCTTCTGTGGTTCCTAAATCTTGAGAGTATGAAACTCAGTAGGATATACAAGCGTTGGTTTGTGAGCAATCTCACTTTCTTCTTAGAAATATTTATAAGGCACAAGTTAAAATTTACTTGAAATTGCTAATTTATTGCAGCGAAGACAAACAACTGTCTTTTAGATTACTGCTGGTTTCTTCAAATTGGTTGTTATTATGTTTTCAATTTCCCTGCACTTGAATACAAAGTAATTAAATCAACAATGACTTAAGATTAGTAGATTCCTTACTATGAAGATAGGTTTATCAGGTTATTCAAGACAAGGTTTATCTCCTTGTCTATGAACATTTGATGCAAATAAAAAGAATAATCTGTTATCTCTGCTTATTTTATAATGCAACCGGATAGAATCAAATGTCAGCATTCCATAGCTAATATGACTCATATGCTCAATCAACTAATACACAAAATGAGTTATTAATATCAATACTCTAAAGACTTACTTCCTCAGTAGATTGTTTCAGTTATGCTGCTACAGATGCTTTTACTGTGTCTGATAAATTGAAAAATATTTGAAGTTATTAAGAGTAAAGAATACTTCAATATTTTTACTGTTCTCAACGAAGAACTCTGGCCCATCAAAAGTGCAGCACCGCTCATATTTATCAATGCGAGTGTTATCAATAGGTTATTTGTTAACGATCTGAGAGACTTATGTCACTTTTTGCTTCACTGATATTATATAAGTATCTTCCAACAAAATAATTCAAATAAACCGCTAAATTGCATGTCAGCTTCTCATACTGGTATTTACTATTTTGTAGCTAGTATGGAAGGATGAATTATTGCAGAACTCCATCATTAATATGAGTATTCTCAGAAAAGAGGAAGGTTTTGAGCTCTGCAGCAGAAAAGTATTCGGTCTTAACAGTTTTTAGAGGATTGCTAAGGATCTGTTAGCTTTTTCGCATTGAATAGTCTACTCTTTTATCATAATCATCTACGAAGAAAAAGCAGGCACAAACTTAGTCAGCTGGAATCTCTCTTGTCATTGCTTCGAAAATATTATTTAGAGTTATATTTTCTGTCTTCTTCCTGCGAATCTATCCTTGTTTATCTGTGAAGTACCAACAATTGATCATGCCATTCTTGAACAGAACAGTCTCCGGCATATTGATTTGAAAGCTCTTTCTTTCCATTTCACTAGGATGCTTCCAGAGATAGTAAAACATCTTTTCATAAAACGTTCCTTGAGGAAATATGCTTTCTTTGTGACCCATTTTGTCTCTTTTTAGATTAATTACAAAAACAATAATTTTAATACGAAGAACTATCACCACTGCTTACTTTAATTTTATGAAAAATATCTCTTCAGACAGCCACACTTCTTCTATTGTTAATTGCTTTTTGTGAGAATCAAAGAATTACAGATAACAACGTGAAATCAAATAAAATAATATTCCATCAGAATGATTTATTTTTATTATTTTTTACTAGAGTTTAGATCAAATAAACATTAATACAATGTTGGCATTTTACACCAATAAATAAAGAAAATGACCAAACAATTTTGATTTTTTTTTAATATAAAATTTTAAGATGCCCAAAAATGAACATCGATCAGTTGGTAATCTAGATACTATTATGTCGTGTTTATTTGAATCAATTAAATCGAAGTGAAAATGAAAAGCTAGACATAACAAAAACGAGCTCAAATAAAAAGAGGCTTCTAGAAACTTGATTACCAATCGAGATAACTTGCAATAAGCTTAAATGCTATTAAGGGAACTACATTATTATACTGAGAAGTTACTTTCAAATGAAATCTAATATCGTTTAGGAGCCTTTATCTTATTCTCTTTAAGCTCAGAGCCACTCTCATTACCTTCAAAAAATTATTGGTACTTAACACTCTTTATCATTTGTTCCAGTTCCTCAAGGTTATTCTTCTCCTTTAACTAACTCGAAGCCTGTTTATTCTTCGCATTCAGAATCATTACTGCTTGCACATTAAACAGATACTAATATTACAAACAATTTAGGATCTGTCCCTAAACACGCTAAAGTTACTCTGCGATCAGAGTAACAATAATTTCGGGAAGTCCGTAATCAATAATCACTTTCACTTTCCTTAAATGGAAATAACCAGAGACCAACATATGCATCATCTATTAGCGCTCCATTTTTTTAACCATAAAATCAGCAAGCTAAAGAGAAATATTGTTTATCCTTTAATAATGATTCGTTGCATGCTGTGAAAGGAGAAGGCTTAGATTCTAAAATAACCAAAAATAGAGATTAGTTGATAAGGAGCTAGGATGAATAGAATTGTGAGGATATTGTCTCTTCTAGAGTTTAGCCTTAATCTAATGTTTCTGATACATATTTTGGTTTTTAAACTGCTTCAAACCGAAAGAACCTACTTTCTCTCAAAACAGCAGAAGAATAAACTCCTTCCAAATCACGAATAGTTAATTAAAATCCATAAATCAGTCGTAGTTTCGGATTAAACATCGAAACCAGTCAGTTAAGGTATGATGAAATAAACTCCCCTACTATTAAAGATTCTTCTTCATAGTTTCTCAAGGGATATTCTAACTCAAGCAGTTCCGAAGGTTCCCTGCAATCTCGGACTTTATCAAGGAAAAAGTGCACTGTTTAAGCCAAAAGAATAAAATCAAAGACGATCTTTAATTCCATAAGAAATCTCTCAAAAATCTGTTAGTACTAATAACACTATTTCTGGAGAATAATCTGGCAAATAAAACAATAATTCAACTAATTTAGGAACTTTCCTAGCCTACGGAGGAGGGGAGCCAAATAAAGGCAATTAAAATACCTCCAAGTTAACAGTTGCTTCATTTGTTTAGCTAAAAAGCCCAGTTGGAGCAAACAAGGCCTTTCTTTCACCTTAATAGAAGCATTTATCGATTAACGGAATACTTGTTGGGTCTCAGTCTTCCTCTAACGCTGTTACCAGCAGAAAACTATCTTAAGGAGAAAACTTGCATATCTTTTCGAATGTTTAACCTTCTTATTAAATCTTTTAGTCAGCTTCATTTTCTCTCAAAAGAACGTAAGCTTCTGGAAACATTCCCTTAAAAGGATCTTTCTCCTTATCAAATACAAAGAATCTTCTTTCTACTTCATTCCCAAAAGAGGACACATTAATTGGATAATCTCATGATTAAGGGCTCAATGCTTCTTCATTTACTGCTTAATCAACTAAACAATCTGCTTCTGCTCAAAACTTGAACAAAAATTCTTCTGAAATATTAACAAAAGGGACTTAGCAGGCTGAACAGTAACAATCTTATTTAGCCAACCAAATTATTGAAAAAAAGGAAAAGCATAATCTATCTAATCATATTAGCTCAGTTGTCCAGTAGCTGCTACTAATCTAATCAGCTCTTTCAGAAAAAGAAAACACTAACCTAGACACAGTCATAACCAAGCCAAAGTCCATTCACAATGAAAAAAAATAAGTGATTAGTGTTATGAACAATCCACCTAAAGCAGATGATGATTTAATCTACGAAAGGTCTAATTGTGATAGTCTTCCTATTCAAGTCTCTCAGCTTATCAGTCAAACCTAAATTCCAAATCATGAGCGCACAAAATTTTCAATAAAGCGCAATGGAATTGTGAAGAGTTATGCTGCAAATACAAACCAAGGTCTTGTTCGGAATTACAATGAAGACAGAGTTTCAATTATCTTAAACATAATGAAACCTCAAGGAAAAAATACAGAAACAGATGTCCAATGGCCTAAATGTTAATTTTTCGGTGTCTATGATGGCCATGGAGGAGCTGCATGTGCTGACTTTCTTCGTGATAACCTTCATTAATTTGTGATAAAAGATCCTCATTTTCCTTTGAATCCAAAAGAAGCAATCATCAATGGATTTGACTTAGCTGAAAAACAATTTCTCAAATAAGCATAAGCAAAAGAAGGAGCAATTGAGAAAGCTAGTTCATGTGCTATCGTTGTCATGATTGTTGGTAAGATTATGAATTTGAAACAACTAATTTAAATACAAAACAATAGGTACAAGATGCTTTGTGGCAAATGTTGGAGACAGCAGAGCAATTGTGAGTGGAAACGAGGGATAGAAAGCGTATGATCTTTCTAGAGATCACAAGCCATTAGATGATATCGAACAAAAGCGTATTACTGACGCTGGAGGGAAGATTTACCAGTAAATTCACATTTTCGCAATCTTATCGACTAATTGATTTGTTTAAGGACAAAAATCCTGAACTTTCAAAACCCTTTTGGATCGATTGCAATGGGAGCTTCGGATTAAATCAATTAAGCACAACCAATCTATGGCCCGCATCGAGTTTTGCCTGGAAGACTCTCAGTAATATTTTAATTAGTAATTATTTCCGTAATCATTAAACAATAATAGGTAACAAGAACTTTTGGGGATATTTAGGCTAAACTGCCTAAGCTAGGAGGCAATCCTAATGTTGTGATAGCCACTCCTGACATAAAAGAATTTGAAATCACTTCTGAATTGGACTTCATTTTGCTAGCAAGTATGCTGTTCTATTATTATTGTGAGTATTAACTTTTTATGTTTGCAAAGGTGATGGTATTTTCGATAAGCTTTCTACCAAAGAGGCAATAGAAAGTATCTGGAAAGAATCCAAAGTTAAGAGAGGATAGTATCAAAATGTGCATGACTTTAGTGGGATAGCAGTGGATACAATATTTAAATTTGCTCTTGGAAGAAAGACGATGGATAATATCACAGTTGTGACGATAGGATTCGATAATTTTAAGAGGTAACTATTCCCTTCTTAGAAATAAAAAGATAACTCCGCTTCTTCTTTTAATAACTTCTTCAAGGACAACAACTTTGAAAATACTCAAAAGAAACAAATTAATGAAGGGAATAATAGCCTGAACAACCCATATTTCAATTAAAGTCAACCAGATAAGATTTTAGAAAATAACACCCAAAATCAATTGCCTACTGCTCTCTAAACCAAACTGTAGGATTGAATAAATTGCAGCAAGACATTTCAAATTTATCTGTAAAAAAAATTTTAACTTGCCAATACTCCTCTATTGCCAGCTAGCTAGATCTTTTAACTTGCTTCTCCAAATCTCAAAATAGGTTAATGTCTCTTCTCAACAAATGAAGCAAACTCCAATAAATCAATTTCTTGTCAAAACTTCCTTTAATATCTCCATGAATCAGGTGAGTCCAAAATTAACAAAAATTCCATATCAAATTATTTCCAATTTATCATGTAAGAATGTAATTGCAGTACATATCTGGCTGTTCTAATAATCATCAAAACTGATAGCATTAAATAAGAATTTCAAAGGGATATGCCATTCATCAGCCTTATTTAAGAGACACACATTTATTATCTCTCTAAAAATATGTATTTTTGAAAAGAGCGTGAACAGTTTAAATCTTAAGGAAGAGAGCATTTAAACTAGTTCACAGAGTTAGAAAGAGAAAACAAATTAAATAAAGAAAGAATTGAAATAAAAAGGTTAGGAAGCATCAAGTGACATATAAATTAATGTCTCGTCCTTTGACAAAACTATTCATAAGAAATTTTGGAAAAGAATCCAATCGAAGAGATGTTGAAGATCTCTTTGGAAAATATGGTGATATCTATGATTGCAAGATGAATCAACAGGAAGGATATGCTGTTGTCTGTTACCGCGAGTTTGAAAACGCAGATAGAGCTATTTAAGAGCTAAATGGATCAACGTCTCTTGGAGGAAAACTACAAGTAGAACACACGCTAAAAAAGAGTAGATACGATGATGGAAATAGCTCTAGACCACCTCGAGATGATCGATTTGGAAGAGATGAAAGGAATGGGGGAAGAGACTAAGGTGGATATAGAGAAAGAGATTAAGGAGGTTTTAGAGATAGAGACTAAGGAGGTTTTAGAGAAAGAGATTCAGGATACTAACCTCGTGAAAGAGGAGATGGGGCTGGTTCTTTCAGAGATAGACCTATGAGAGACTATTAAGGAGACCGTGGAAGCTACAAGGACAGAGATTTCGGAGGAAACAGAGATAGGTAATTTGGAGGATAGAGAGATAGAGAATAGGGTGGATATCGTGATAGAGATACGAATGGAGGTTATCGAGAACGTGAATCAGGAGGATACAGAGACAGAGAAATCAAAGGAGGATACAGATAAGAAGGAAGATTCGGTGATCGGGAAGGGGGAGAAAGAGGATTCAGAGGCGGAGACGATAAAGATAGAGCCTTTAGGGAAAGGCTTTGCTTCATTTGCTAACAACCTGGTCATATCGCAAAAGAATGCCCTAAGAACTATAATCGTGCTGGAGGGAGAGGAGACAGACCACAAGGTAGCAAGGATTTCTTTATTTGAGGAGGGATAAAGTTAAAGTTATGTGGAGGATAGAGAAAAAGAATGAAGTTGGTTAAGATTCCAAAGAGGGAATAAATAAGACAAGATAAACAGTTTGGTGTCAAAAAAGAAAGAATGGATGAGTAAACGAATTTAAATCTCAGCTTGAATGCCATTTTAAGTGCAAGAAGCAATTGATTGATGCCTATTTTAGGATGTTTAAAATGGAGTGAGAGTTAATTAAGGGAATTTAAGAAAGGCAATTATTAGAATGAGTAAAGAAATGTTTTAAAAGTGGGAAAAAAGTAGTTGAGTGTTAATAAATGGATCTATTCTTGAAAGGAGTGAGAGAAGGAGAAAGAGAGAAAAGGAACTAGAGTGGAAGCAGAAGCAGAAGTGAAAAGAAGGGCAGAAGAGACCGCAACAATAAAAGAAGCAAATCATCAAGGAGTTCTTCTTCTAGTCGTAAAGGATCACCAAGTTCCTCTTCCTCAAGATCATAATCTAGGAGCAACAAAGACAAAAAGAGATCCAGACAGACTACTTAGAATGATGTTCCTTCACAATCAAATTCAAATCCTCAATGAACTTTTGAAACTATTTTATTTGTAGTAACCATAATAGTACTTACAATAACTAAATAATCATTAAATATTCATTCAATTTCCAACAAAACTATTTTATCTTTCGGTTAATCTTTTTAGTTATCTTCCATACATCAAAGAAATATAAAACAACATTGTTTTTTATCTTTTCCCTGACACACTGCTCCTCTCAGGTAATATAACTTTTGGGGATATTGTAAAAATCTTATTTAAGTGACCAAAAAGGCACCGCCTTCATTGAGTATACTACTTAAGAATTCGCCACACGTTCTAAAGATTGCATGGTAAGAAAGCTTTTTAGAAAGTGAAGCCTCCTTAGCTAGCAAGAAGACAAATAGTAAGAGATTTTCTTGGGCTCAGAAGTAACACGCAGATTTTTAAAATGATATTGAATGCAGCTTCTCTCGTTATTCACATTTAAAATATCAAATAAGAAGCATGCGACCATGAAAAAAAGCATGAGCTTTTCATCCTTTTGGTAAAATTAAAGCAATTCACATTAAAAATCGCCTCGATTCATGTGTCACATAAAATTCTCTTAAATTAAGGAGTCTCTAATGGCAGTTACTTAGATGCACAATTACAAAACAAAAGGAAGAAAAACATTTCTCGAAAAAAGCTCGACTCTTCTATGAGCATAAAAATATGATACCTAATGAAAAATAACTGCATACAATCGACATACCTTTCCATCCACATGAATTGCTTGCTCATCAAAATTTCTTACTCCCTATTTCCAGTGTTTCTTAACTTAATTCAAATATTTAACAAACACATATTACAATAGAATATCGATTGTTTTACAAGCTTCAACGAGATTTCTTCTCTAAATAAGCAAATTTATTCTTAAAAACTTTAAAATTCTCATAAGATTAGGTGATAAAAGGCAACCTTTATTCTACTTTATTTTCGTCTGAATTCGATTCTATTTCTTCTCTTGATGCTATTGTTTCTACCTAAACTATCCTCTTATTTTAATTCGGACTAGTTTCTTCTATTTTACCTTCTTCTGTAGCTGGACCAGGTTTTCTGATAATTCTTTTACCTCTGAAAAGGAAAGTCTTCGTGCTTGGATTTTTTCCAGCAAGATTTAGATCTATTATCACTGAAGCTTAATCCTATTTCTACTCGACAGTCTCAATAATTAGTTTTTTGGAAATGGAATCTCCTTAGTCAGAATTATCTTACTGTTTCTCTACTTCTTGATAACTTCTCTTATTGTTTAGACTATTTTCTAAGCTAAATACTCTAAGCGGTGTTTTCTCCTTGCCTCTTTCACCTTTTTTTACTTTTTTTATACTTTGAGATGAGCTCTTTAACGATCTGTCAATGCTACCACTCTTTGGCTCTTGATTCTATTCATATTATACTTAATAATTTTCCTTTTCTGTATCAACTAATTCTTAAGTACTTTTGGCAACATAATTTTTTCCAGTTAATGAACTTTTAATTTTTAATATGATTTCTTTGCCTTTCTTGCTATCTTTTGTACTTTCATTTTCCTTTTCATTATCTTAATTCCTTTAAATTTCAACTATTTAGCCAGGTTATCCTTTTTCAGATAAAGGATATTATGATTCTGGATTAAGACAAGGAGCCTTTAAGGGAATTAGGATTGAATTATCTTTTGGATGTACTGAGGAGATGATTTACTCTGTATTACTATGAATTAGTATTTTATTAGCTTCTTCATTGGATTAAGATATTGATTCATTTGATATTTGAGTCTATTTAATAGGCGAAATAATATTTATTGGAGCATCTATTATCTCCAACTAGTTCAATTAAATAGGTTAAAGAATTGACAATTGTTGAGTTATTGGATTTGATTCATTGCTCGAGGAAGGCTATTAATTGGAAGAAGATTAAATCTAATCAGTTTGGTCTTTAAATTGTTGTAATTAATTATTATTCGACTGTTACCAAGGATCCTTAAGATAAGGAGGGACCATTGTATTTGTTTTTTATGATGATTGAATAGAAACTTCTACTATTTTTCTAACTAAAGGCTGCCCTTCTATTATTTGATCTGTGACATTATTATCAGAGTTTATAACTTAGCTAGAGGATATAGTAGATGCCTATTACTGATCATTATTACTCGGCTATGGATCAATCATATTTGAGAGAGAGTCAAGGATATTAGGCAGATTATTTAAAATATCTGGGAAATCATCCATAACTACATGCTCATCTTATATCATGGTTGGGCTTTAAAGCTAAGTTCCATTAGGACAATCTACTAATTTGCCTAAATGTATTATAGGATTAGCTGAATTTTCATTTTCCATGCATATAGAATTGGTTTCTTTATGTTTTGTAAGAGTATGAGCTGATGCAAGCCGATTTACCTGGTGTTTCTCTGAGTTGTTTTAGCTATCTGACTATTTTCCAATTAGTTCTTTTGATTTGCAGTTTTAATCACTCTCAGTTGATTAAATTATCGTTTTACTTGAGTTTGAATTTGAATATTATTATTTTTGATTTTTCAACCAAATATGATCTTCTGCAACTATTTTCTAAGATTCGCTCAAATTCTTATCCTTCACCAAGTTAGATAGCTCCTCTTGTCTTTGGTAAGGAGAATATGAAGAAATATGAGAAATTGACTATTATTTACGAAATAAATCAGATGAATGTGATTAAGGGTATGATAAAGAACTTTCTAAATTATAAAAGGTAGTAGATAGCATTGGATTTCCCTTTTATTAATGATTTTTTTAATGAAGTGATAGTGAATTTAGATTTTTCTATATTGGAGTGTTTTTCTCATTGTTATTATTTTTTTAAGTTTGTACTTAAGCCAAATTTAAAGAACCTTATTTTTCTTCTTAATTATCATTATTCATGCTGCTTATTTCCTGGCTATTAATAGAATTTCTACCTTTTTCTTATTAAAAACCATAATTGAATTACTACTAACCAAGACTGCTAGTTCCTTCTTATCTTCTTTCAGGCTGCAAATTAATTTTATCTTGTAAAGGAAAAGGCCTTTGATTAGTCCTCTGATAATTGCCAATAATGTCTGGATAATATTTCGCAAGGAACTAAGAGTTTTAAATAGTATTGTTAATTTCATTTACAGAAGGGTTTTAAGCTAGTTTTGATTCTTACGAAAAAGCATGTATTTATGCCTAAGATCGAGGACAGGGAGATTAATTTTATGAGGGACTCCTATTCAAATTAATGATTTTCTTCTTTTTCATGTCACTTGATTGTTGTTTATTATCAAATTTATTTGCTTCTTACAAAAATTATGTACTTCCATTTTCACTGCTAACATTAGTTGATATTTAGGGAGTTATCTCAATATTTTGTTGTTGTTGTTATCCTGATTATTTTGGTTTAAACTTAAGAAGCTCATCAACAATACTCGGCTTGAAGTTTGAAGCTAATTATTATTCGGTTTAAGATTTCTTCTTTATTTCTTAGCAACGTTTGAGCATAAAATCAAAATAATTGTACTGCTATTAAATGAATTATTATGAGATAGTCTTCATTTGAGCATCAATATTGATAGAAGTTTGAGAAGAAAAGAACTTTATTGCATTAGGGGAAAACGAAGTATCAAACTCGTTTACAAGACTTGCAATTTAGCTGAGATATCCTTTGAAAAAGTTTATATTTTCTGGGTTGTAGCGAAGAGAAGATATTAGATCAACTGTCTTAATTTATTTAAGATAAGAATCAAAGTATTGTTTGATTTGCTATGAAGTTGAACCTGGGTTGGAGATAATCTGTGAGAGATCATGCACTGTTTTTAAGTTATTTTCAGTGAAAAAGTGCTTATAAATTTACTGTTCATTTTCTTTGATCCAAGTTTCAAGAAGTTTAAAATTAACATGCTTTATCGTAATAAGGCGCTTAATGAGCTCCTCTATTATCTCATTTATCTATTGGTTGAATTCATTCACTTCCGTGTGATGTAGCTGCACTACCTTTTCTACATTTTTACATATTTTTTTCTTCAAAAACACCAATTCATTCTTCTTATCCTCCACTGTTTCTTTTACTGAGAAAAGCTTTTCAGTTGAGTTTATCTTACTTCCTGGCGGCAATAGGATGCATTCTTCACATCTGAAGGTATTTTCGTTAACCTATTGCATGTTCTCAGATATTGCAATGTATCCAATAGGCTTCCTATGCTTACTGCAAATCATTTATTTGATCTTTTTTATGCTATCTTTGCTTAAAACCACTCTAAACAATTTATTTGTTTTTTGGTTTTCTGACTTTTGCTGCTTCTGCTGGTATTTAAGAATCCTCTTTGCTAATTTAAGGATCCAAGTACCTGAAGCCAGTTAAATTATTTGAATTACTTGACTATTCGATGATCAGATCATTTTTGATCTCCCGCTCTTAATTCCAGTTTTCTTCTTCAAATTTAAACATATTAACACATATTTTTGATCTAAGCAATGACATCCTTGCTTCAAATTCCTTCCCTCATTCCCACCTTTATTTATAATCTAAGCTATTTTTTAATGAGATTCTTCTAAAATCAATCATTTATTAAATTTAAAATGTTTGATTCAGCTTTATTTTTCTTTGACGCACTTTCAGCAAAAGATTAACTTGAAATAAGAGTTTCTTGGAGGATGAATAGAGTATTATCTTGAAAATTCTTGCTATCTTAATACACTTCTCTGCATATATTTTCTTATTATTTTTATGTCTGGTTACTTTTACTGCATGTAGTTTGATAACGTTCCTTCTGTTTAATAATATAATAATTTGATAATAATTAAAGGAACCTGATCATTTACCATTCTTAATACTCTTTTGGAGCATTTTTTAAATTAATTTTTAAAAAAACATTTCTTTTTCCTTAATTAATTGATTCTCGCTTCCTTGATTGAGAATCTGATAGCTTTAATTATTAATATTTAGTCTTAAACCAAAAAATATCCAGTAAATATTTACCGACCTCATTTTTAAGAGGAATGATTAAAGAATTTTATTAATTTTTGGATCTTTTTATTGAATAGATAATAAAACTAATTTTGTCAAAATGTTATTAGTAAATGGAAATCATTCATCAAATTTATTTAAAAAAACGTTAAATAGCGTTTAGCAATCCTAATCTTATAATAAAATCTAAAGAAAATGCTATTTGAATGGTCTATGATTAACGTTCACAGAATAATAAAGTGTGACAAAAGACAAAATAAGCAGAACTGTGCGAAGTGTGTGATGGAAATTAAGAGAAGAGAAACGATTTAACTTTGAAAAACTAGATAATAAAAATAACAAGGACGTAGTGGAGAGAGGTTAGACAATAAAATAGAGGAAATCAAAATAAAATAAAGAAATAAAACTTCAATTGTAGCAGCAACAAAGAAGGCTTAAAGGAATAAATCAGTAGCAAAAATGGAAGGCTTTAAAGCCAAATAGGTTAAGCTCA
>Ga0302271_10003156_pt1 | contig 14147 bp, 11 predicted proteins | sample III_Bog_N1_1_FD_198767 | JGI IMG/M metagenome (GOLD analysis project Ga0302271, IMG submission 198767) | Peat permafrost microbial communities from Stordalen Mire near Abisko, Sweden - III_Bog_N1_1 | ecosystem: Environmental > Terrestrial > Soil > Wetlands > Peat | place: Sweden: Abisko... | reverse complement strand
CGCATTCTGCATCCAAACCTCGCTTCATTTTTTCACCGGCTTCGGAAATACTTATGACTGCGTTTTTAGACACACTACTTCTTAAATTCTCTACTAATTTCATCACTTCACTCATAACATTATGCAGTGTAACGGGGTTTTGCAATAACTCTACGTGATGCTGAGTTATTCGGCGGAGATTATTCAGACCTTCAAATTATCTCTACCAGTCATCTATTCTTAATTCGGTTACCAATCCTCGAAGTACATTCTCAGGGGATTCAAATGGTTCTAACTCTTCTTTAGTAAAATATGTCTGCTTTTTCCCTTCAAATACACTACCATATGCACCAGTTTATCCTGAAGGAATTGGTTCTTGCGCTTAAGCTACAGGTTAAGCCTAAAAGTTGAAATGAAAAATATAAAAAACAATTCTACAAAAAATAAGAATTAGAAGTTACCTTTTTGATAAAACTCTTGAGGTTTGGTTTAAGAAACTTTCTCTCATCCTCGGCTTCTTGCTCCTATTCAGTTAACAATAGATTTGAAACATGCTTTTAAGAATTTACTGTAGAATTTCTCAAAAATGTTAAAATTAAGAATTCTCTGTTTTTTTTACTTCTATTTCATCGCTGTGATTTCTCGGAACAGAGCCAGAGCCGCGTTTTTACTTCTTCATAATAGCCTTCTATGCCCCCTTTAGAGTTGAAGCAACTAATTTAGGAGATTACTCACCAGGCTCTTCGTTAATCGAAGGGTAATTTTTACATAAATACTCTCGAGATGCAATTACAAGATTTGTATTTCCATTGTTATTTGAATTATTATTATTAGTATTTTGATTGTTTTAACCATCAATTGCTGCTTGAGATCCTTAATACTGATTTCCAGTTGGATTTACTGACAAAGAATCTCCATTATTATTGTTTTAAGATGACTAACCTTAAAGTAAAACTTAATCTGAAGATATTCTCTTTGATTTTTTAATTAGACTTGGTTTATATGCATAAGATGAAGGAGGAGTTTTATCTTCTGCTTCTTCTTGAGCTCCCTTGTAAAGATTGAGAGGAGGATTGAATTCTTTGTTTTTTAAAGCTACTTTGTTAGTAGTTAGATTACGTCCTGGTTTTAAGGATCCACCTGGTATTGTCGATGAAGGGGGCTAGTATATTTATGTAGAGGATGAAGGGTGTTGCTACTAAGTGTCTTTGATTTGTTTATCAAAGGTACTCATTGTAAATTCATCTAGACTTTTTTATGTAGAGTATGATAGGATGACCTCGTTAGGATTCTTATTGGGGTTTTAAGAATTTGGAATTTATATTTCTTGCTTGGAGGACTTTTCTGAGTCTGGAATAGTTGGTTTAGATAGTTCTTTTTTAGGGTCTTCTTCCTCTTCTTCTTTTTCTTCCTCATCCTCTTCTTCCTCCTCCTCTTCCTCTTCTTCTTCCTCTTCCTCCTCCTCCTCATCCTCTTCTTCCTCTTCATCCTCTTCTTCCTCTTTTTAACTTTCTGTTTGTTCCTCATCTTTATCATCCTTATCATCCTAATCTTCTTCATCAGCAAGTTGATTTGGTGGTATTTACTCCTTCTCTTATTTCGAAGGAGATTTCCCTAACGGAGGAAGTGCAGCTAACGGTTCCTTCGTTAAAATAGAGGAATTGCCATCTCCATCTTTTAAATAACTTGAATTTCCCTTCGAAATACTGCTATTGCAAGAAGGAGAAGGAAGAGCGGAGTTTTGAATCATCTCATTTCCCATTCTAATATTTTACCTCGAGAGTTTCAACTATTCTACTCCACTCAAATTCCTCGGGTTTACAAGTGCAAGCGGTTTTGCAGAAGATCGGGAACTAGAAGATGTTGATATTTCCAGCATACCCTAACTAAATCCTGCCCCTTTCGTTTAATTTCCAGGTACAGCAATGCTCGGAAACATTGTATTAGATGATGTATTCATTGTATAAGCTGTACGCTGTGAAAAACGAGAATCAGTTGTACGACCTATCTCGTTTAAACTACTTAACCCAATGTATCCTGAAGCTGTATCTGACCTAGAAGCGGAAGATGAAGAATGAGGCTGATATGCTTGGTTAAACGGTTAATTTGGAGAAGCTGAGTATGTTTATTAAGGATAAAGTTGTTATATTTGAGCCTACTAATTCTTAACCCTATATGAGCCATATGAATTAATATCTCTAGGAGCATTCTTGAAATGTTATTGTAATATCTAATCTTCTGCAGAAAGCTGCTAAGACGAAGCAGATGATGATGAAGACGAAAAAAGTGAAAAATCTATTCCTTCTTGCCTCGAGAAAAGACGACTTTAAGGAGGAATAGGTTATCCAAAAACGTTAGAAGACGAAGATGAGTTATCCTACGCTAAGAAACTAATTGGTGAGATCGATAAATGTGCTTAAGGATTCATAGTAGCTTGAAATATCGAAGACACGGAAGGACCATTGAACGGAAAGTTTTACGAAGAAGTTGTTTTGTCTGGAGTGAATGATCCAGCAGATTGCTAAGTTGGTCTAAAGGAGCTAGAAGCAGATGAATCCATTTCAAGTCTTGCAAAATTAAACTAAGTACCTCCAGCAGTCAATAACCCTCCCTGCAAGTGCTCATTTTGATTTGATTTATTTAAAAAACTCGAATATTGCTACTACTGCTGAGTAGATCCAAAAAATATATCTTCTTCCACCATGGAATTCTTGCGACTCTCCAATTACTTTATGAACATGTCTAAATAGATCTTGTTCACGCATGAAGCAAGCAATTTCCGACATGGTTCTTGTCCATAACGCATGCAGACAACAGATAGACATTCTGCGGCTTTGACTTGAATTTTTGTTTTTTATTCTTCTAATAAGGGACCAATTTCTCGAACTACTCGTTCGTAGTTGTATTAATTGATCTATTAAGAATAATCAGTGTATAATCTAGTGACTAACCCTAACACCTCCTCTTTAGCTATTTAGCTCTTTCCTTTTATTCCTTAGAGACACTGATCGATCCATCTAAATTATCCGAAATTCTATGCAAAAATAAAATGTTAAACAATTCGGTTTAGAAAAACCATTCCTCATTTTGTTGTTGTTTTTTTATTACTAAAATACTGTCACGGATAATTTTCAAAGCTAATGATCTAATGGCAACTTTCGAGTCACCAAGCTTCGACACTAAGGCGAATAAAATTGATTCTAATGCAGGTGGAACGTGAAATGCAGGATATTTAGATATTTTCTACACAATCTACAAGGAAGTTAAGCTTATTTTGAAATTCGAATCGTCAAGCAATTTTGCGAAAATCTTGAGAAATTCACTTAAATTTTCCGTTAGCGATTTTCGAGCAAGTTCACTTGCAGCATCTAATAACTCACAGACCTCTTCGATTGCGCTTGCTCTAGACTAAACAATAAGCAAACAAAATTATAAAAAATAGACAAAACCCCCCTTTTTTTTTTGCTCTAAAGAAAGTTAATTATTTACACGCCAATCTTTTTCATCCAGGAGACTGTTGTAGATCTACTCACTCATAAACCCAAAGCGAAACTAGCCATTTGGTTTATAAGTAGCTGGGGATACATCTCTTTGCTTGGTTAGAGTAGAAGCTACTTATGTATTAGAACTATTAGATTAAGTTGATGTAATCGATCCAGCGTTGAAAGCAGATGGAAGAGTTGAATTTATCACTCCATTGTTCTTACCTCCTGCACCTTAATTTTATTACTTTTGATAGCCTTGATCTTAACCAAAAGAAGGTGGTAAATTCCCAAGTAATTGTTGAGCAGACACAAATTATCTGAACGTTTCACCTGCTTCTTTTGATAATCTCTTGACAATACATGAAAATGCTTCCACTTTAGCGAATTGCACCATTAACTGAAATAATAACAACAATTTTTCAGTTCAAAATAATTTGAATTTGTGAAAAGAGTTTAATGGTATTTTTCTCCCTTTTTCTTTTTCTTCTTTTTCTTACTTGCTCAGCTGCTTTTTATGAATGTGTGCTGGAATCATTTAGCACTGATATTGCGGTCTCTACGAGTCTCAATGTATCCGAGGAGTTCCAATCAATGAACTGACTATCTGATACCAGAATACTCTAAAACGAGTTGATGCTCTTCTGTCTCACAATCCACTGTGTCAAAAGATTCTCGCCTCAGAAAAATCTTGTAGAAACATTTCTCACCTTACGTTTGGATTTGTGAAGCCTGAGGAGATGAACACCTTCACGAGTATCTCTGAGTTCTAGAAGCAGCGAATGAATTTCTACAACAATCCATGACTCTTCCTCCGAATTGTAGCCTGTAGAAGAGGGAAAATAGAAAGATTTTAAATATTTGTTTATCGTCGAAAGAAAATACAAAAGCCGCACCTATTCATCACCGAGATGAAGAAGAATTAAAGAGATTTCATTGCCGATGAGTAACTCACATTCGTTCGTGAATGAACTCAACAGAGCATCATATAACCCAAGAATCTAATTCTTCAATTCAGTTCTCGCAACTCCAGATCCGTTTTCATCTGCAAATGGTTCTTTCAGAATCAAAGAGCAAGCACTCACGATTCCTCGCAGATGTTATTGAATGGCTTAGGAGCGATTAGCTGCCATGACTGCTAGATTTTTTGCTGCATCTTATTATTGAGCACAACTTGGGTGACTCAATTATTTAATCAGATCTTTTATTTACACTCCACCTAACGAGTCAATTTCGTTAAATGATGTTGGCTTACTCTATCCAAAATTCGCGAGAGGTTAAGCTGGAAGAGTGAACTTATCTGAAAGTGATTTTGAGGGAGAGCACTGATTTATCATCATAACTTTTTTTTATAAGAAAGGAAAACTTCTCTCTCTTTCTCTCAAAGTCAACTACTACAGCGGGTTTGTTAAATTTTCTTGAAAGTTTATATTCTTATTACGGATGGGGAGATAGATAGAGAGAGAAGTAAAACAAATTACAATTCTAACTTCGAGTTTATTCTTCTTGGAAAACACACATTCACATCTAGTAAAACATGTTCAGACTGCACATTACAAGAATATAACTTCATAATTTATTTTCATTAAAATTCATGCTATTATCTCCAATAAAACAGCCCTCTTGATTCCACAAATGTCAATCGTTAGAATTAATATTTCCCAACGAAAATAGCATCATATGATTGCTAAGAAAATTCTATTTTAAAATATTTTTATTATTTTATCTTCTTTAAAAAGCTTTTTTTCAAACCAGCATGAAGTCTAAATTATGCGTTTTTATTCCTGTAAATATTACAAAAAGGCTGTGAATTTAATTATTTTTTCTACAATTATTTTTGAGAAAGTAGCCAAGATGATAATTTCTTATTTTTTTTTCTTCTAAAAACCTTTCATTTTATTATTAAAAGGCCAAAAAGTTATTGTATTAACTAAACACTGTATATTTTAACAAGACTCCTTGTTAATTTTAATAAAACTCTCGGGGGGAGAGCAACAAGGCTTTAATTTGATTAATTTTATTGATTATGTTATTTGTAAATTTGTCAGTTAGGATATTTGTTTTATTTTTCATATTTTTCTTTCAAAAGTTAATTTGAAGTGATTTCTTTTAAAGATAAAGCGATCTTAACGAAATTGGAAATTGAATGGAAAACAAGCACAATGGAGTAATGAATGGATTATTGAAATGAATCAAACTGTTCATATTTGAGCAGGAATATCGATAACAGTCATGAAATTGAATGAATTTTAAAATAATCTTTGAAAAGGGTAGATTTCTTTTTAAAATCGTTCAAATTTCGACTGGGAATGAAGGGCTTTCAGCAAAAGGTCAGGGGAGGGGGAGGATACGATGGATGTAGCAAGCGAATATGAGAAAGAAGATCAGCTGTGACTGATCCGTGGAACTTTCTCTTCGCTGCCAACTTTTGCTCTCTTGAAAACAGATTTCTTTTCAAGTGGAAAAAGAGCTCATCGTTGTGTCGAATGGATTGTTTTTAAAAACTAATGCCTTGTTGCTGCTATGTGCTCTTCATTCTTTGTATTGAGACAATTGTTGAGTTGAGAGAACTAGGATTCTAGGAGATATTAACAGAGGATGTTGCTAAGAAATAGTCAGAGAGTCTACTAAGATGGGAGCCGTGTTAGAAAAGTTAAAGGAAATAGAAGAGGAAAAGAGAAGGAAAGAGGGTAAAGAAATTCACAGAAAGAGATAGGCATTAAGGAAAAATACTCGAATTTAGTTTATGGAAAAAAAAAAGGGTTTGTGTTGTTCTTATTTTGTTATTCTTCTTCTTCGTTGTTCACAAAGATCTAAGAACAGGATTGTTATCAGTTTGACGATTCCCAAGCAGCAGTCGTTGAAGATCATTGAGAGAGTTAACTAGATTGATCTTCGTTTGTTTGCATAGTTGTTGATGATTTCTAGAAACGGGATGTGCAGACGATTTTTGATTAAAAACATGCACGAATTGTAATTGCACTCAGCAGTCAGTCAAACAGCCATGCCTCTTTTCCTCGAGAACGATAAATATATATTTATCAAGTTCAATATTAGAGCATTAGCTATCAGCTCTCACTACGAGATCAGCGTTGAAAAACGTTTAATGGAAGTTCAAGAACAGAAGAAGCTTCGGATGTAGTCTTCCATTCTTTTTGCATTCTCAAAAAATAGGAGATTCCTTCTTGCTTTTTTGGAAGAAGCTTTCTCAAATTGTATTTTGGGTATTTTGTTTTAATTCAATTTTTAAGAAAAAGATTCAGTTAAGTGTTTAATTAATGTTAGTCGTGTGTGCTATTATTTCTTAGGAAAAAATACTCATAGATCAATCTATTTATTTTTCAAAGTTAACTCCCATTCTGAATCAAAGGTTCTTCTTGTATATATAAAAATTCTTGAATATTTAAATGAATCCATTATTTACAACAATGACTATGATAATATTACATTTGTCCTCAATTCATTTTGAAATAAAGATAAAAATGACGAAAAACAGATTTTTTTCTCATTTTTTTTCAATTTTGTATTTTCATTTTATTTTTACATCTAATACCAACATAGAAGACTCAATTTGTTTTTTTCATGCCAAACATAAATCATAGAAGATGAGGAGCATTCCCATCAAAGAACAGAGAAAAGTAACTTCAAGTGATAGTCCTCTTGGGAAGGATAAATAATCTAGTTTCTTTCTTTAAAACCTCTCCCCTTTGCACTAAGGAAACACTAATATTCTTATGATTTGAACAGGCAATATTTTTAAACGAAAAATTAATTTTAAGTGATAGTAGTTGAGTTTGGTTGATAACAGTGGGAGAGGGATAAAAAAAGACACTAAGAGTTAGACACAGGAAGATGTACTTTTTAATATGAGAGAGAGCTTTGAAACAATTAATTAATAAAACAGAAGTTGTAAAAAACGAAGATATAAGAACTTTTTTTCTCTGGTTTAAAGTAAACAAAAAGCCATGCAGAACGAAGAAGAGTTGCATTAACAAAAGCAGCAACTCATTCAAAGACTCTATCGCAACAGTAGCTAGAATTCATTCTCCTAGCATCTCCCTGCTATTGTACAATTCAAAAGAATCTTTTGTTCTCTTCACTTTTGAAGAAAAACCTCCTTCAAATCGAATTTCTACTTGAAATAATAATCCCGTTTTATTCTTATTTCTATTGTTTTGTATATTTATCCACAGCGATTGCCAACAAACAAGAGTGGAAGTTCCAAAGCTGCAAGAAACACAAATGAATCTCTTGTCTTGTCCTCCGCCAGAGGACACAATGAATCCATCTCCAATAATAGGTACTCAAGTGGTGATCACAAAGAATTAATCCCGAAGATCGTCAAAAACAATAAACTCCCTCCATTACTCGAGTCCTCTCATCTGCCCGTCGTTTTCACTCGAGGAAAGATCCTCGTGAATTCCTCTAGACTTTTTGGATCGCAGCATTCGTTATTGCCGAACAGCATAATTATAAATCCATCGTTGAGAAAAAGCATTGTAAACAATAATTCTATTATGAAATTCAATTAGTCTTCCATAGATCAGTCGTCGATTAATATTCTGACAAATCCATTCCGTTCCAAGTCAAACAAGCATCTCGATTAGTCCTCACTTGCTGGTGCTTAGAACATTCTGGATGAAGTGGATTTATCGAAACAATCAGTTCAGCAGTAAGATTAAACTGCAGTGAATAATTAAAAATTAAAAAATCAATTCAAAGTCAAAAGAGGGTAATAGAAATAAACCAAGTAGAGTAAAGATAGCTAACAGGATGCACCTAAATAGACTGATTATTTGACTCCTATGGATTTTATTCATCTAATCAGAACTGATCCAGAAATGGCAGATGAATTCTGTTATTTAAATAAAAATTCAAATCCGTATGATTTCAAAATTGTTGAGTTTGATGCTAGAAATCCAAAGGAATACATGACAATCTCAGCTAGGGTAACATAAAATTATTTTTTTATTTGTATTGCTATTTTTAGGATTCTAATAATGGATTTTTGCTTTTGACATGATGTTTTGTAGGGTATTACTCATTTCTTAGATGACCAAGCAGAGTTTAAGACGATTGAGGAATGGGAGAGAGAATCCAAGATGTTTCATTTATTGCTGGAAATCGAATTCTTTAAGTAATACAAGAAATGGAAGAATTTCTCATTATGGAAGAAATTAATGCGTCGGAATATGATGAGAGAATGTTCGAATGTTCTCAGCTAGTAGCTCTTTTCAGTTGATAGAAATCTGCAGCCTGCACTCTTGGAGATTCGTAGCTTGTGTCTTATGAGTGAGGAATTCCGATATATGGATATGCAGCTAACAACAGCGTAGAAATATGATGAATTCAAAACCACTTAAGAAGCGTACAGGATTTCCGCTACAGATCTAAAATTAGAAAAGCTTGAAAGTGGAATCAAAGATCTCGTGCTAAGTAACTGCAAGAGAAGTCTGCTAGCCTTCAAGGAAGAAAATAGAATCCCTTCGAATGATGCTGCAGAATCAGATGAACTCAAGGAAAAAGCTCCTTTGCTCGTTGGTGACGAAACAGGCAAGGAAATGCCGTACACACAAGAAGCGACAATTAGGACTCACTTTAAGAGACTTAATAAATTCGTCAGGCTAGTTGACTATCTGATAGTGGATTCCAAAATAGCAATGATCAACCAATCCACGTCTGCCATTGGGGAACGTAAAAAAAGAAACATAAATTATTCGTTTTTCAATGATTTTAAAAAAAATGATTTGGAGAATAAAAATAATTCATGAATTTGTACTTGTTTGATAGACATTGAGGAGTTGAATGAGAGCAATTTAGATAAATATTCTTCAATGAACAGCTTAATTATTGTGGAAGCTTAGAGTATCGGCCCTGAACTTGGGTTTACTCCAAGTCGTGATACCCTAAATAGACTCTTTGAAGACATGGTGAGCAAGAGTGTACAGCGTATCTGCAACAAGCACAAAATGATGATAAACATGCTGGATTTCCGCGAGTACACTCGAGTCGAAGAAGCAGAAGGAGTTGAAGGAGAAGACAGCATCGATTTGTTTAAAATTGTCCACAACGATTAGAATTTCAAGCGAAGTTCGGAGAATGTCTAGGTTGTTTTAAACAAGGCATTTGATTTCGTGGAGGAATACTCTCACATGCTGACACCCTTCTTGACTATCTACAAGACCAATAGCTCACTAGATTGGTCCCATGTGGAATCATTAGAAAATGAAGTCTTCAAAAAAATGATAGAACGATTCAGAGACGAAGACAATAAATTCCAAGCCATCGACCCCAACAAAGAGCTAGGTTTGATTTTCTTTGACAATGCAGCTCTCAAAGAAAAGATCAAGAATGTCTCTAGTTCATGTCTCAGCGAGCTCACAAAGCGCATGCCAGATTTGCTCTTCAGAAAGGCTAAAAATTTCTACTAGAAATTGCACGCAGAAAATTAAAAAATCGCTCTTGCTCCAGTGAATGTGGAATAGTTTGTGCAGTTTAATGAAAACATCGCTGGGATCAGCAATAAGTTAGAAGAACTCACTTCGGAAGGTGCGGAGATTCAAGAATTGCTGTTTTTAAATGAAGAATATAAGATAAAACTACCTGAATCGTACAGAGCCAAGGTTAAGGAAGCAGCACAGTAGATTTAAACGCTAAGATCGAAGATAAGTGAAGCTCAAGCTTCGTCTGATTAGAACTCTAAAAAGTTTTAAAAATAACTTGATTCAATGGCACCCGGGATCAAAGAGGATATCAAGGAACTTGAGGAATAACTTACAAAGGTTGATTATGCTAAGATTGATGCTAATATCGAGTAGACTTGCGCAGGAATATTAGAAGTAACCATAAATAAAATTATTTTTAAAAATACAAAGAATTATGCAAATAATATGGATATTCTTTTGTTTTTCAATTGTTTTTGTTGTTGCTGTGAATAATTAAGATAAGTAAGCGACTAGTGGAGATCGTCAAGCAAAGCAAAAAGATAAATGAATTCTAATTCGCGATGCAAATTGAGCAGACTCAATTCGAGAAAGTAGATAGTTTTGTGAGAGAATTTGGACTTGTTGAAAAACTATGGCTTGGAAGAAGAGATTGGTAGTAGAATTCCGATAGATGGGAAATCTAGCCATTCTTTGAAATCGACATTGAAGATGTGGGCAATAAGATCGAAAAACTGTCGAAATTAGCGAATAATTGTGCGAAAGAAATGGAAACTAACGATGTCAGCAGATTATTCAAACAGTAAATCGAAGAATTCAAGGGAACACTAGCATTACTGAATTCCCTTAGAGATCCAGCACTGACTGAAGAACCTTGGCAGGAAATACGAGACTTACTCTAAGAAGAATAGAAATATGAGCAACCACCTTTCCATGATTTGAAAGACACTATGTACACTCTCGGTTGGATAAAGCGACACAACATAGTCGAATTTAAAGAAGAAATTGCTGAAATCGCATTGAAAGCATCAAAAGAAGCGGAATTATTGAAAATGCTTAGAGGTGTTGAAGCATTCTGGAGCATCAGTTCTTTGACAGTGCAGAGCTACAAAGAAAAAGCGGACACGTTTATCCTAGGAAATAACGATGATCTGATCGCTAAATTAGACGATACTTTACTCACCGTGAACAACATTCTCGCATCACGATTTGCAGAACGAATTGCACCCAAAGTTGAAAGACAACTCAAACTCTTCAGATATCTGCAAGAATTACTAGACGAATGGATGGTGCATCAACGCAATTGGTTGTATTTAGAACCGATTCTGAGTTCACCTTATGCGATTAAAACGATGGCAAAAGAAGTAAAAATATTTAACAGTGCAGATGTCGCCTGGAAGAGACTCATGAAGTTAGCTCGAGATTACCCTCAAGCGAAGAAATACGCTGATGATTTCTAAACTAGATAATATTTGAATTTACTAAAAAACAATAATGCGGTGTTTGAAGTGATCTAGAAAGCACTTGATGAGTTGCTTGAGAAGAAGAGAGAAGTATTCTAGAGATTCTTCTTCCTTTCGAATGACGAATTGCTAGAGATATTGAGTTAAGCGAAGAATCTCAAAGCAGTCATACCTCATCTTAGAAAATGCTTTGAAAATATCGTGAAATTAGATTTCGATAACTTTGATGCTGTCTCGTAAAACAATACCATTTTCAATCAATTTGTTTAAGGTTTTTTTTATTATTATTAGAGCGATGGTATCAGCAGAAGGTGAGAGGGTAGCGTTGAAGAACTATTAAGCGCGTGGTGATGAAGTAGAAGGTTGGTTTAAAGATCTCGAAGAATAAATGAAATATTCCTTAAGAGCAGTGATACGTCAGGGATTACTTAAATATGAAGACGAAGATACACAGAGATCACAGTGGGTTATTAGTTTCCCGTCTTAAGTTGTGCTTGCTCTTGATGCGATATACTGGACGAAGATTACGGAAGAGAATTATCTCAACGCTGATGCAGAAGGAGATCTTTTCGATTGGCTAGAAGGAAACATATGTAAGAAAAAGGATTATTTTAAATTTTTTGATTTTTAACAAGACAATTAAGCAAAAACAGGTTGGTTTTTCTATTTGAAATAACCATTTGTAACACTTTATTAATTCTTCTTCTTTTGAATTTTAGCTTAACTGGAGGAGTTGACTTAGTTGATTCGAGGTGAACTAACAGAACTTCAACGTAAGACACTCTCTGCTTTAGCAGTTCAAGATGTCCATTACAGAGATATCATCGAAGAGTTAGCTCAAGATGGCGTTGAATCAGCGACTGAATTCAAATGGCAACAACAACTTCGATTCTATATTGAAGAAGATTCGATTTGCTGCAAGCAAGTTAACGCTAAGCTGCCTTATGGATACGAATATCTAGGTGCTTCATCTAGATTAGTTATCACACCTCTCACAGACAGATGCTGGATGACTATCACAGGTGCGTTAGGTATAAAACTAGGTGCTGCACCTGCTGGACCAGCTGGAACAGGCAAAACAGAATCCTGCAAGGATCTCGCGAAGGCCTTAGGAAAATATTGCATTGTGTTCAACTGTTCCGATCAAATCAATGTGAAGATGATGGAAAAGCTATTCATGGGATTATGCTACACAGGTTCTTGGACTTGCTTGGATGAGTTTAACAGAATTGACATCGAAGTGCTCTCAGTTATTGCGTAGTAAGTTTTAACTATTCGAGAAGCTCATCTCCATGTCGCTGCGACATCAGGATCTGATAGATAATTTAACTTCTTTGGAAAAACAGTAACCTTAGCATTGACTGCAGATATGGGTATTTTCACAACAATGAATCCTGGTTATGCAGGGAGAACGGAATTACCTGATAATCTGAAGATCTTATTCCGTCCTGTAGCAATGATGGTACCAGATTACACGTTGATTGCAGAAATTATGCTTTTCGCTGAAGGATTTTCAAATGCGAAAGATTTATCGAGAAAAATGACAAAATTATACACTTTATCGAGTGAGTAACTTTCATAATAAGATCACTATGATTTCGGTATGCGTGCTGTAAAGAGTGTGTTAGTTATGGCTGGTGCACTGAAAAGAGCTGAACCTGATATTTCGGAGGAGATTGTTCTCATCAGAGCTATGAGAGATTCGAATGTTCCTAAATTCCTCAGCCACGATATTCCTCTGTTCAATGCGATTGTTCAGGATTTATTCCCTGGATTAGACATACCACCTATCAAAAACTAACAGCTTGAGGATGTGATCAGGCTAAATATTTCATAGAATAGCTTAGTCTAAAGCAATTCATTCATTGAGAAGGTATTGCAATTCCATGAGACTCTCAAAGTCAGATTTGGAGTTATGGTTGTTGGACCAACAATGGGTGGAAAATCTAAAGTTATTGATATTCTCCGTCTGTCTTACATCGAACTAAGTAACAGGATCAAGAGCACTAATGATAAATAAATCAATAATCATCCTGATTTCTAGAATATCTTGACGAGTACACTCAATCCAAAATCGATATCGATGGAGGAGCTGTATGGTGATTTTGATCCATTGTCGTAGAGTTGGACAGATGGGTTAGCATCGACAATTATGAGGGAATATGTGAATCTGGAGAATTTAGATAAAAAATGGGTGATCTTCGATGGACCTGTCGATGCATTGTGGATTGAGAACATGAATACTGTGCTAGATGATTCTATGACATTGTGTCTCTCAAACGGAGAACGTATTAAGCTTAAGCCACAAATGAAAATGCTCTTTGAAGTTATGGATCTTGCAGTTGCTAGTCCAGCTACCGTGAGTAGATGCGGTATGGTCTTTATCGATCAAGACGTTGTTGGTCATGAAGCTATTGTTGATAGCTATTTCTAAAAAGAAATCTTCCCAATGTTCAAGAAAGATCTCCCTAAAGAATAACTGAAAAGCGGGTTCTATCTCGCTTTCAGAAAGATCCTAGCTCACATAAAGAAGAAGAAAATAGTCTAAACTATCCCAATTGTCGACCCAAACATTGCGATTGCTGTTTGCAGGAATATCAAGATGATTCTCGAAACAAACACCACTGAGAATATCGATAACGACACTGCTAAAAAAGCGATTGATAAATTGCTACTTTGGTCGATTGGATGGGGAATCGGATCAACTGTGCAGACATAATAGATCAAAGAATTCTAAGATGGTCTCTCTGAAATATTCCCAGCTGATATTTCCCCTAGAG
>Ga0302271_10003155_pt1 | contig 14148 bp, 20 predicted proteins | sample III_Bog_N1_1_FD_198767 | JGI IMG/M metagenome (GOLD analysis project Ga0302271, IMG submission 198767) | Peat permafrost microbial communities from Stordalen Mire near Abisko, Sweden - III_Bog_N1_1 | ecosystem: Environmental > Terrestrial > Soil > Wetlands > Peat | place: Sweden: Abisko... | reverse complement strand
CATCATTTTTATCAAATTCACGTTTATTGTATCTTATTTGATCTTCAACATCATCCCATTCTTCATTTAATTTAGATGTAATATAATGTTCAAAAGTTTTTATTTTTTTCATATCATTTATTTTTTTTAAAATTGTGGCATATCTTGTGGTTTAAAATCAACATCATAATCTTTCAATATTTTAGATATAACATTTGCACTTCGTCTATCAACATATGCTTTAATTGGTTTTTCAATTCCGCTATATATAAATTCTTTATCTTTTAAATTAAAAAATAATATGTGTTCTTTTCTATCAATAATACTACTAATTCTTAAAACATCATTAAAAAAACTTATATCATGAATTTTAAAATTCATAGAATCCCATTCTGGATCTTGATGAATATTAGCTAATAATATTTTAAGTGGCTCTTTTGAATAATATTCACTTCTTAATCTTCTAGCATCATCATGTAATCTAAATGATCTTGGATCTCCTTTTCCATCAACTCTATCCATGACAGATTTATATGTATTGCCAAGTAATTCATTTAACTCATCAAAGGTTTTTAATTTTTTCATAATTTATATATTTTTTTAATAAGTATTATCAACTTGTTTTTCACCGCCGAAAATACTATCAACCGCAGCGTATCCAACACCAAATCTATCAACATACGGTGCGAATTTTTGTAAATCCGCCATAGTTCTAATAGCGCCAGATGCTTTAATTTTCATATTCGAGCCTTCTTCTGTGATAATATTTCTCATTATTTGTACTTTATCTAATTCGGCACCAACAGCAACCATTCCAGTTGATGTTTTAATAAAATCAGCGCCAGCATCTAAACAAATGTGAGTTGCTTCTTCTGTTGCACTTTCATCTAATAAACCTGATTCAACAATAACCTTTAATGTAATTTGGTCACCATCTTTATTTGTGTTTGAGTGACATTCTTCAACTAAATCAGAAACTTCAATTTCCAGTTCATCTAAAGTATTATGGTATTCATAGCTCGCCATCCGATATCGGAAATAGTCTTTTGTCATTTCTTCTGGTATTGAAGCTATTAATTTTTGCAATTTAGGATAATTTAATACCATATCAACTTCATCTGCTCCACTAGCAATACAAAATTTTGTTTCTGTTAATTTTTGTTCTGGAGTATCTGTTCCATGAGGAAAAGAAACTACTGTACAAACTAAAACATTTGAATCTGATAATGTTTCAGCTGCAACTTTCACCATTTTAGGTAATACACAAACCGATTTTACTCCAAGTTTATCAGCCTTTTCACAAAGTTCAATTATTTGATCTTCTGTTGCTGAAGGTGCAAGTAAAGTATAATCTATTTTATTAACTAACTCCGAATTTTGAAAAGATTCATTTATTTTATTTAAGAATTGTCCAAAATCAATTATTTTTTTCATATTTAATGTTTAATTTTTATTATATATATTATTATTTTTATCTAAAATTTCTGTTATCTCTTCATCACTCATTTGTGGCATTTCACTTTTATCATATATTTTATTTTCTGGATTTGGAATTTTATAAATATTATTAATTATATAATTTATTGGATGTAAATCTGAATCTATTTTTTGTTCAACTTTATTTAAAAATTTCCTCTCGCCTTGCTTATGACTGAATATATTAATTATAGCTTCTTTTACTTTATCTCTTTTTGACTCAATCAAATCAAATATATTATATTTATGAAGGTCTTTATTATCATCATTTTCTGGTTTGAAATCTTTTAATATTTCAGTAAAAACTGGAATAGCCTCTTTATATGGAATATTTATTTTTACACATTTTATTTTACAATCTGGATTTAAAATAAATACTCCTGCCCATTTATGATGTCCATCAACAATACAATTATCAGAACTTATGACCAATTCATTATCAGTTATTTTACCTTTTAATGCTTTTTTAACAAATTTTCTATTTTTCAATAAAAACGTCATCACTTGATCTAAATATATTTCTTTTTGACTTGGTTCTAAATCTTTGGCTTTTATTTTTATTTCTTCTCCTTCTATATCATTATTTTCTAATCCTTTTTTAAACAAATAATCTTTTATTTTATCTGTAGTTTTTGATAAATCAACTTTACCATCTTTAACACCTAATTCTTTAAGTGCGTCATTTTGCTCATTTAAATGCTCTAAAAAATTGTTTATATATTTCATATCTTATATATTATATTTTTTTATTATTTTTTCATTAAGTATATAATCAAAATGTTTTTTTACATCTTCAAAATTATCGGAATAATATTTTATACCATCTTTTAATGCTGATAAACTAGAATGCCAACCAATAGTTTTTCTTGTATCTTTTTTTATTTTTTCATCTCTCAATTCAAATAACGGTTTTAAATTATAAATATAATGATTCGTATAAAAAATTGTAATTGATAAAAATTGTAATAAATAATAATTTTCTATAGGATCACTATAAATAAAATAATCACCAATTTTAAATTTATCTTTTATATAATCTTTATATTCATCTGGTGACATCCATTTTGGTGAATAATTTATTTCTCCACAATTATCACAATGCCATTCTGGTGATTGCATACCACCTTTTGGAATAGGTGTTAATTTATAACTATCACATTCGTTACAAACATAAAATCTATCATCAAATCCATTATCATATAAATATTCATTAAAAGTATCTTTAGGTTGACTTTCTTTAGTTAAATAATTACCTTTTTTCTTTTTATTAAATAATTCATATACTTTTAAATATCTCATATATTATATTTATTTGCTGTTATTTCTAAAGGTAAATCCATCATTAATTGCTTATATATTGGTGTAAATCCATCAATTATATCACCTATTGTTTTTGAATTTTTTACTACATTTTTTAATAATGGGTAGTATTTTAAAGTTAAAGTTATATATACATCGTCTGGTATAGTAGGTACTTCTTTTCCAAAAAATCCACTAAGAATGCCAGAATGAAATTTTTTAATATTTTCTATATATTTTAAATAATGATCAAAATATGCAGAATTATAATCTTTAATATCTTTATCTCTCAATTTAATATCTCTCAACTTCTCATCAGATAAATATTTTGATTTTTTTCTTATTAAATCTGTCATAGCAGAGATCGCGTAACAATCTCTAAATTCAGAATTAAATGATAAAATATTATTATTTTCACTATAACAAATTCTAAATTTATCATTTTCATATAAAATAATTTTTTTAGATTCAAAGTATTTCAAATATTTCATAAATTATATTTTTTTATATTTTTTTGTATTAAATAATTTTTATACCCTTCTAATTCTCTTAAATCAATACCTATTTCTTCGTTTATAATATCTAAATAATATTCTTTTCCATATTTGTTGTTTGAACTAATTTCTATTGCTTTATATAATGATTTTTTTTCATTTTCAGTTAATACCCTATAATCATAATTATAAATTTTACTAATATCATTAGAAAATCTTTTAAAAACTAAATTAACTTTCATCATCATTCTATTTAATGAGCCAATATAATATGTTGATATAAGACCATTTTCATCATCATGTGCATCTTCTAGTAAAATATAAAGATTATCATCTTTTTTATATTCATCTGGTTTTGAAACTTCCATATAATCAAAAGATTTAATAATAAAATCACCTTTTTTAGCATTATTTTTATTTTCTATTGTACCATATGTTTTAATTGTTTTAATGTATCTCATAAGCATATATATTAAATAAAAAGATTATATTTTATTTGACATTTTTAATTTATTATATCTTGATTTAACAGAGTAATATGTTCTATTTAATTCTTTTGAACAATACTTAAATCCTTTATTATGATTCTCAATCAAAAAAATTAATTCTTCCATTTTCCAATAATTTTCAGGTTTATTAAAAACCATATGAGAACAAATTTCATTATACCAATCATTTCTTCTAGCAGAACTAAACGCACCTCCAGATTTTTTTCTGAAATCTGTTCTATATTTATATTTTAATGCCTCTTCTTTACATTTTTCATAAGTCCAATAAAAATCAGATCCACCTAAAGTACTATTTTTCATGGTATTTAATAAATTCCATCCATTATTTTCATATTCAGATATTTTATTCTCTTCAATTTTTTGTGCTTCTTCTTTTTTAATATAATCTGTCAATTGAATTAATTTATATTTACTTTTTGATTTTTCTATATGTTTATAAACTGGTCCTTTTCTGTTATGATCAAATTCTCTATTCATTATATTATATGTCAATCCAACATATGCAAAATTATTTTCAAATTCAAAAACATAAACACATCTAAATTCTTTACTACCAATTTTAATCATATGCTCACAAATTTTATTTAAGAAATTATTTCTTTTGGAAAATGAATATGCACCTTTAGAAATTTTTTGAAATTCTGTTCGATTATTATATTTTAAAGCTTCTATTTTACATTTACTATAATCCCAATATTTATTAACATAATTCATATGAGTACAAATATCATCCAACCATTTATTAGATAATGATGTTCTGTATGCACTCGCATCATTTTTTCTAAAATCTCCTCTGGTGAAATATTTAAGTGATATTTCGTGACATTTATCTTTAGTCCAATAATTATTACATTTTTTCACAATTATAATTTTATTTTTGATGTGTCTTCACCCATTTTATTAAAATATTCTCTTAATATCCAATTTATTATAGATGATCTATTTGAAGTTTTTTCATCTATCATATTAACTATCTCAGGATCAATAGTTATAGATAATTTTTTTCTTTTATTTTTATCGTAATTATTTTTCATAACCTTTTTTTATTGTATATATAAATATTTTAAAGTCAAAATAGTATTTTTTACTACTTTTTTATGATTTTTTTTAAAAAACTTTATATCAAAATTAACATATAAAAAATAAAATCATTATGAATAAAGATGATAAAAAACAAAATATAAGTATTTCTGTACATGAGGATCTTATTAATTTTATTGAGAAACATTGTAAAGAAAGTAAATTAAAAAAATCAAGATTTATAGAAAATATATTGAAAGAATATTTCAATAATGAAAATAACAATAATAAATGATAGAAACCGTAATTCACTGTGGTGATGTTCATATACATAAAGATACAAGATTAGAAGAATATAGATCGGTGTTTGATACTTTTTATAACAAACTACGAGAAATAAAACCGGATAGAATTATTGTAAATGGTGACACTTGGAATGATTGGATTGAATTAAAAAGTGATGGATTTTTATTACTTGGTGAATTTTTAAATAAATTATCACACATATCTAGGGTTATTGTTACATTGGGTAACCATGATTTTACCAGAAAAAATTTAAATAAAACAGACACAATAAAAGCAGTAACAACTCTATTAGACAACAACAACATAACTTATTATGATAAAACTGGATTTTATGATGATGAAAATGTGGTGTGGTCTGTTTGGGGACATGCAGATAGAGGAAATCCATGGAGAGATTTTCCAATAATAAAAGATAAAAATAAAACATACATAGATTTATATCACGATCCAATAGACAATGTTAAACTTTATAATGGTACAACTTACACAAAAAGTAATATTCCATCAATAAAAGATTTAAAAGGTGATATTTCTATGTTAAATGATATACATCTTTTTCAATCATTTGAAAATGGAACCAAAGCATATAGTTCTAGTTTAATTCAACAAAATTTTGGCGAGGCTGATACTTATCATGGTGCTCTAAAATGGTCTATATCTAATAGAAATTTTGAATTTATAAATATACCAAATGATCATGGATTTATTAATCTATATATTAATGAAATGACTGATTATGACAATTTAAATTTATCAACAAACACAATATTTAAAGATTCAGAAATAAAAGTTCATTGGAAAGATTATAGTTCAAATATTACAGTAATCAATGAAAAAAAGATAAGAGATTATATAAAAGAAAAATTTAGCACACTAAAGATTAAATTTGAAAAAACATTCGTTTATACTGATGTTATTTCGTCTGAAATGTTATCAGAATCATTGGATTTAACAGATTTAACGGTTCAAACTAGTATATTCAACGAATATTTACACGAACAAAAATACAAAAAAGATGACATTGAAGAAATACTTAAAATAGATGAAATTATTAATAATAGATTAAACTTAAATAATAATAAAACAAATATTGAGTGGAGTATAGATAAATTCTGGTTTAGTAATTTTAAATCATATGGTGATAATAATGAAATAGATTGGAAAAATATTGATGGAATAATACAAATATTCGCAACTGAAAATCAAGAGGGAAAAACAAGTGTATTGGACGCAATAACTTATATTTTATATGGGAAAACAACTACAACATTAAGTCCAGAGAAATTTGGTGATAGTAGATTTATTAATAATAAACGAAATTTAGATTATTGTTTAGGTGGAGTAGTTATTGATGTTAATGGTGAAAAATTCACAATACAAAGAAAAACAGAAAGAATTTGGAATAGAAATAAAACCTCTATTACAAGTTGCCCAACAACAATAGAATATTATAAAGATGAGATTTTAGACGAAAAAAATAAATTAACAGGTGAAGCAAAAAAGAAAACACAAGATAAACTTGATTTAATTTTAGGTGATATTAAAGATTTTATTAGATTGTCATTTACAAATTCTGATAATTTAAACGATTTATTATCTGAAAATAGAAGCATCTTTATTGACAGTATAATCAATGACTCAGGACTGGACATATTTGAAACTAAATTAGAAGAATTTAAAGAATATAAGAAAGAATTAAGTGAAGAAAAATTGATTGTTGATATTCAATATTCAGAGTCACAAATTTTGGATTTAAAAATTGAAATTACTGGATCAACAGAAGAAATAAAATCAAATCAAAATCAAATAGATGAATTTGAAGAAGAATTAAAAAAATATGGTGTTAATAGGGATGATTTGAATAAAAGATTATACAACATTGATTCTTCTATGATTAATTTTGAAGAAGATACAAATTTAAATTCAATCAAAAATTATGAATTTAAAATAAATGAATCTAATATTCAATCAACTATTTTAGATAGAGAAATTAATATTTTACCTAAAGTATTTGATCCAAGTAAAATTGACAACTTAAAAATTAAGTTAAAGGAAACTAATGATAAGATACTTGAAAGAAAAGAAGAAATTTCTAAGATTAGAAATCTTAATACTGAGCAGGATAATAAAAAAGATAAAGTGTTATCTAAAATAAAAGAATTAAAAGATTCTGAAATTAAAAAACTTCAATTAAAAATTAGTGATGGTGAAAAACAAATTGAAATAATTAAGAGTAAAAAAGAAAATATTATAAATGAGGAAGTAAAAGAAATTACATCACAACTTCAAAAAATAGAATTAGAAAAAAATGATATTTCTAATAAAATGAAGCTTTTACAAAAAGATGGGTTGAATCTAAAAAATGTAAATGATGAATTAGATAAAGAAATAAAAGAATTAAAAAATTCAATAGCTTGTCCAAGTTGTGGTAGAGCGTATGATAAAAACGATCCTAAGTATTCAGAACATTTAGCACATTTAGAAGAAAATATAAATCAAAAATTAATAAAAAAAGATGATAATAATAATAGAATTCAAAAATTTTTAACAGACTATAAAGTATTAAAAAATCAATTGCCAGAATTAGAAGAAACAGAAACAGAATTAAATACTAAAAAATCAAATTTAAGAGATGGTGTTTTTTCAAATGAAATAAGAAATAAATTAAAAGAGATTGGTAGTGCAAAAAATATTAAACAAGAAAATATAGATATTAAAATTATAATTGAAGAAATAAAAAATAACAATTTTGAAAAAACTATTACATTAAAAGATAATATTGCAAAAGGTAGTCAATTATTAAAGAATATTGAAAAAGAAAAAAATGATAATATTCAGGTTATTTTAAATATTGAATCAGAATTAAAAAATTTTGATAAAGAAGGTATTGAAAATGATATTGAAATAGAAGAAAAATTAAGAAATGATTTTGAGTTAAGAAACAAAAAAATATCTCAAAGAGATAATATAGTTTTAACTATTGAAAATTTTAATTTTAAAATAAAAGATTTAAAATATGAAATAGATAAATATCAAGAACATAAATCTCAAATTGAAGAAAATAAAAACATTCAATTTTCTATTGATAGAATTGATGAAAAAATATTAATTGTTAAAGATAATAAAAAAGAATTACAAGAAGAAAATTCTGAAATTGAAAAGGATATTATTATTAATAAAAAAGAAATAGAAACTATTTCTAATAGAATTACTAAATATCTTAAACAAAAGAAAAAAGAAGAACTTCTTAAAGAATATCAAAAATGTATTTCAAGAGATGGTATTCCAACCTTCTTATTAAAAAAATCTATACATCTAATAAATAGAGAATTAAATGAAATTCTAACTAATGTTGATTTTACATTATTCTTTGATGAAAATTTAATATTAAAAATGAGTGCTGATGATAGATTAGATGTTAGTCAAAATGCAATAGAATCATCAGGAAAAGAGAGAACATTTTGTGCTCTTGCACTTAAAATGGCTTTGCGAGAAGTTAATGTTAAATCTAAACCTAAATTTATTTTTATGGACGAATTAACAGGCAAATTAACAGGCAATTCTATTCAGCAATTTGTTGATTTTATTGAGGGATTAAAAACAAAAATTAAAAAAATAGTAATAATAGAGCATCATAATTATATCAATTTTGATGCAATAATTTCAGTTAAAAAAGATGATAAATTGATTTCAAGTTTAGAAATGTCAATATAATAAAAATTAAAAATGGGAATAGTAAGAACAATTAAAGGTGAAGATGGTAAACCATATATTTCATTAGAGGATTTTATTAAAGAAGTCGAAGATGTTAAAGAAACTAGCGCATCTTTAAATATGGATATTAAAACTAATTTTATAGAAATAGTTTTGACAACACTTCATCAAATGGAATCCGAATGGTATATTATGTACCTTTTTAGAAAAGACGATGGAAAAACCGATAAATAAAAAATTATGGCAAAAAAAATTAAACTATCACATTCAATTAAATTGACCCAGCCATCAGCATCATTTTCAGTAGGATCAATGACATTATCAAGTACACCAAATATGTTGGTTATTTCACAACCAGGCACAAATAATGAATTGTTAAAAATAACATCAGAAAGTGAAATATTTTATAATGTTAATGGTGAAATGATAAAAGTAAATTGTCCAGATGATGTTGCTGAAGCGTTTATTCATACTATTTTTGGCGTTACTAATTTAGTGCCTGATGATGTTATAATTCAAAAATATATTAATAAAATATTAAACCATGAGCGATCTAATGAGTATATAAATAAATTAGAAAAGATTTTTAGGAAATTTAAATTAGAAAAAATTAATGAAAAAAGGTGATAAACTTATTTGTATAAAAACTTACCCAACATTATACCTAAAAGGTGAAGCATATTATATTGAAAATATTGAAGAATCTATAATATTTATTGAATCATCAGAAGTGTCGCAATACCCTGGAATTTATGGTTTTCATAACGTTGACAAATCAAATAATTTATCATTTAATAATTATTTTGTAAATATTCAAGAAGAAAGAAAATTAAAATTAGTAAAAATAAATAAAATAAATAAATTATGATTATAAATGCAAAAAGTGAAACAGGATTATCAGGATTTTATGTAATATTTGATGGCTCAACAATGAATGAAAAACCAGGTTGGTTTGGGTTATCCCATTTAATGGAACACCTTGTATGTAAGTCTTTTGAACATATGCAAAATGCATATCAACAAAAAAATATCAAATGGAATGCTTATACAAGTCCAACAGAAGTTTTATTTTTTATGAAAGGTCTTGATAGACATATAAACACATATAAAAAAGAATTTTTAGAACTTATTTTAAGTTATGAGCCAACACAAGAACAACTTGATAATGAGAAAAAAATAGTTTTAGAAGAATATAAAATGGCATTTAACTCACAAGAAGAATCACATTATATGAATCTTTATAGGAAAATGTTTAACTATTATGGACCAATAGGATTAAGGTCTGATATAGAAAATTTCTCATTACAAGATTGTAAAGAATATTTGAATTTATATTATAAGAATCCAACAAGAATTATAAATGTGTCAAAATATAATGATTTTGAAATTGATGTAAATTTTAGAGAAAAAATTGAGCCTAAACCATTCAAAATTAGTATTAATGATAATTTATATATTATTAATTCTGATGATGAAACTAAAGTGCCTGAAGGTATGATTCCATTAGAAATTATTACTGATTATAAAAATAAAATTAGTATAATTGACTTGTCACCAGTTATTACCAAAGATTTTAATTATTTATCTTTTGTGTGTGAAATGTTAGGATCAGGATTAAATTCTCCGCTTTATAAAGAAGTTCGTGAAAAATTAGGATTAGTTTACGGTATAAATTGTTTTGTTGATAAATTGAATAATAGTTCATGTGCAATTGTTGTAATGACAGACACATCATTAAAAAATATAGAAACTGTACAAAATCAAATCAAATTGGTTCTTGAAAATAAAGAAATATATTTAACTCAAGAACGCTTTGATATTGTTAAAGATAATTATTTAACGAGATTGGAAGAATCTGAAATTCTTAATTATTCTAATATTGGAAAATATATGGATGATCCGGAATGGAGAATTGAAACAATAATAAACACAATAACATTACAAGATGTGCATAATATTGTTGATAAATATCTTAAATGGGAAGATATTTACAAATCTGTTGATAAAAATGAATTTTGAAAATGACTATATCAAGGAGAAAGAAAATTAAATAAAATAAAAATGAATCCTGTATATTGTAAATTATTTTTTGTTAATTTTGGTTATAAATTATTGGACAACTCTTGTTTCAAAATTACAAAAAATAATTTTTATTTTCATGTAAATGAAGATAATTTTGAAATTATACCACTAAATATTATTAGTAGATTAATTGATGAAGGAAAAACTTTAAATGTTAAAATTATTTTAAACAATAAAATTGGTGAAATTATATCTGTAATATATTTAGAAGATACTATATTATTAAAGATTAAAGATTTATTAAATTTAGATTGGGCGTCGGAAAATATTATTAAAATTAGAGTTAAATATAATTATAATAAAATGAAAATATTTAATGGTGGAAATATTCGTGAATTTAGAAATTATGAAAGAAAACAAAAACTAAAAATATTAAGCCAGATTTAATTTTTTATCTAATTTTATTTCATTATCTTTGTAAGAAATAAAATTAAGTTATGAAAAAAATATTTTTAATCTTATTCATAGTTATTTATATCATTTTACTTTTATTGATTGATAAAAATAAAATGTTAGTAGGATATTTATTAACTATAGATTTTGTAATAATTTTTTTATTGTTAATCAATATACAAAAAATCAAATAATAAAATATGAAATTAATTACTGTAGTTTTTGAGAAAACAGCGAGTCATAATGTTGACCCACAAAATGGATTTACACCTTTGTGTCAAGATGAACTTCCAGTTCCAGAAGGTGATAAAATTGTACCTGAACTTAATGGACAAAATAAACTTGTCTTATATAAGACAGTATCAAAGGATATGCATCCTGCAAATGCAATATGGATTTCTAATAATAATAGACCTCAATTTTCTCCTGTAAAAGGTGAAAATGTAGATATTGCATGGAATGCACATTGTATGTCTGGAACATATGGTGCTGAACTTATTGATGGCTTACCAAGAATGGTAGATTATGATTTTTTTGTTGCAAAAGGATTTGAAGCTGACCTTCATCCATACTCAAGTTGCTATCATGATTTGAATAAAAATATTTCAACTGGACTTATTGAATGGTATCAGTCAAGGGGTATAACAAGTGTTATTGTTGGTGGATTGGCAACAAATTATTGCGTAGCAGAGACCTGTAAAGATTTATCAGATGCTGGATTCCAAGTTATTCTTAATTTAGGTGCTTGTAAAGGTATTGGCACTGAAGATGATATACTTAAATGTATCAATTCTTTGATCAAAGATTATTATATTCAAATTGTTAATTCATTTAGTGAAATTGATATTGTTCTTGATGAAGATGAATGGGAATTAATTTAAATAAAAAAAAGTTTTTTATTTAAAAAATATTCCGTATCTTTGTAGTATAAATCAAAAAATTGAAATATGTCACAAGCAATTATCAAAAGTAAGATAGACACCGACCTTTATAAGTTGAGTATGCAATGGTTTTATATTCAGCATTATCCAGAGGTAGAAGTTAATTATTCTTTTAACAACAGGGATAAATCCATGAAATTTAATCAGCTTGCGGTTGATGAAATAAAAAATCAAATTGAATTAATGTCAGAATTAGTACTAACTGATATTGAATATAATTGGATAAAAAGTAATTTGACATTTTTACCTGTATCTTATCGTCAATATTTAGCGGCATATCGTTTTAATCCCAAACAAATAAAAATTACATTATCTTCGACTGGTGAACTAGACATCTTGATTAGTGGTAAATTGAGAGATACTGTACTTTGGGAAGTACCTCTTATGTCGATTATTTCTGAAGTATATTTCAAATATATGGATAAAGATTGGAATATGACAGGACAAGTAGAAAAAGCAATTTTAAAATCTAAGCAATTAACTGATGCTGATTGTTTATTTGCAGATTTTGGATCTCGTAGAAGGCGAAATTTTGAAACTCAGGATATTATTGTACGAGAAATGAAAAATTTTAAAGGATTTGTTGGCACAAGCAATCCTTATTTAGCAATGAAATATGGCGTAAAAGCAATAGGAACTTGTGCTCACGAAGCAATTGGTGCTGTTGCCGCATTAGAAAGTCTTAATCATCCAAATAAAATATTTATGGAAAGATGGACTGAAACTTATAGTGGTAGTTTAGGTACTATGTTACCAGACACATATGGGCTAACATCTTTTCTAAAAGATTTTTCATTAGAAAAAGCAAAACTTTGGGATGGATTAAGACATGATTCAGGGGATGCATATATTTTTACTGATAAAGTTATAGAACATTATAAAAAATTAGGAATTGATCCGACAACAAAAACTCTTATATTTAGTGACGGGTTAAATGTTGAAACTGTTATTAAACTTAATGAATATTGCAAAGGAAAAATTCGTTGCTCATTTGGTATTGGAACATTTTTCACATCTGATTTTGATAAATTAAGTGAGCCTAAAGTTAAAAGTAACGCAATGAATATGGTTATTAAACTCACAATGGCGAATGGTGTTCCTGTTGTCAAGTTGTCAGATAGCCCAGGAAAAGCTATTGGTGATCTAAAAATGGTAGAAATTATGAAATATATTCACATTGAAAATTATAAAAAATGAAAAATAAAAAAATTATTTCCTTACTAAGTGGAATAGTTGTATCTATTTGTGTTTATTTTTTATTTTTTAATAGTAATTACACTGGATCACTAAAAATGAATGAGGAATTTATGTCACTTCAAAGAATTATATTTATTTTTAATTGTTTAATTAGTATTTGGTGGGGTTTAATGTTTGGCTTAATATTATTTCTTATATTAGATTATGGTAGAGTAAGTCAAATTATTGAAAAACAAAAACAGAAAAACGATAAATTAGCGACAATTAAAACGTTTGAAGATACATTAAATTTGTATAAATTAGAACTAGTAAAAAATCCTAATAGTACATTTCTTATTGGGGTTATTAAAAATACTGAAGAGTATATTAATGAATTGAAAACAAAATTAAACCAATAACAAAACTTATTATATAATGAAAACAAATGGAGTCACAAAAGAAGATACAAAAACTTTAGAAGAAATTCTAGAAGAATCTGGAATTTCAACAGCAAAAGAGTACAAACTTGTATTATGGAATGACGATCATAATTCTTTTGAGTGGGTTGAATATTGTTTAATAACAATTTTAAAATTTACTCCAACGGCTGCTGAAAAATCAGCGTGGACAGTACATCTTCAAGGTAAAGATGTAATAAAAAATGGGTCTAAAGAATCATTAGAACCATATAAAAAAATATTAGAAGAAAGGAAATTGACCGTGTCAATTGAGGAATAATATGAAAAAACAATTATGTAA
>Ga0302271_10003154_pt1 | contig 14149 bp, 8 predicted proteins | sample III_Bog_N1_1_FD_198767 | JGI IMG/M metagenome (GOLD analysis project Ga0302271, IMG submission 198767) | Peat permafrost microbial communities from Stordalen Mire near Abisko, Sweden - III_Bog_N1_1 | ecosystem: Environmental > Terrestrial > Soil > Wetlands > Peat | place: Sweden: Abisko... | reverse complement strand
CTGATTTGGCTTTCTTCAGCCTGTGATAAATTAATATTGTTCAGGATCTTTCTCACAGTCTCTTCAGTGTTACAAATTGATTCTCAATAATGGGCGGACAAAATCCAAAGTCATTCCCTCCAGCCGAATCTTCTAATCAGAAGTGTCCAGCATCCAGCTAAATTGAAGAGAGAAATATTTTTCAACTTTTCTTACCCCACTTCTTAGTTCTCCCATCTATGCTCATTCTCTTTGCATACTTCTAATTATCAACCCCATCTCATAAATTATTCTCAGTTTTTGCAGAATTTGAGTTTATTTTAAACTAATGTTCAAGTAATTACCACATTTCCCATCATTTTTTCTCCTAAATCAATAATAATAGAATGATTCCTTCATCATAAACTCAAACCCCACCTGATTAAATTATTCTTCTACAGTCTTAATTAATTACCAACTTTCTCAATTCCTCTACTTATCTGATTTCCAAATCAAAGTAGAGATCATCCCTTGATCAACATACATACACATCTTCAAAATCACCTCTACATGCAAAACTAAACTGATCTATTTTTCAAGCCCGAAATCGCTAGAAAATCAGCCATCTCCTTTTCTTCCCTTGCTTCTTAAAAGCCTATCTTGAAGTTCAAATCTCTAAGTGTACATCACAATCTTAATCGCACATAAAACAATTTCTCAATCAATAATATTTCTACTTCTCCTTCTCCACATCTTTCTTCTTCTTCTTCTCCTCTATGCTCCCCTTCCTTCCAAGCTACTAGCATCTCACCAAGACCTTTATCTCAAATACCTAAAAAACAAAATGGGAGATCCATAAGTTATGCAAATAATAACACATATTTTAACCTACACAGCAGCATCATTTCAGCATAAAACAACAATATTTCCTAAGATAACATCTAAGAAAAGAGATTAACTAGCAGTTCCAAGGAAAGATCCAGAGAAAAAAGGAAAGGATTCGATGCTCAGCTGATACTTGACGTGGTCAAGGAACGAAAAGAAACATTCTATACGTTTGGGTTTAAGGCTCAAGAAAAGATTGATAATCCTCTTCTTTAATTCACAGTCAACAAAATGCTACACCAAGGCAAACCAAAAGGATCTATGTAAAGTCATTCATAAATCCTTCGTTTCTCTTAATGTTTGTGCTCAAATCCTTCAGCAAGAATGCAATTTAGTAATTGATGGTTCTGCAACTTTATTCTTTGATTGTTTTTAAGGAGAGTCACTGATTTATGGTCTGACATGAATGTCAATTCGTTCATTTAATACTCCAAAATGGGAGGAGGTAAGTATCTTCTGAGGTAAATAGCATAGCAAGCCTTAAAGTAACAAGTCCAAAGCTGCTACGCTAAGCCAAACGTAAACAACAAAAATCCTAAGAATATAATAATTGTTGTTTCCTTTTTCAAGATGTTTTCATTCAATAAATTAATCTTTCTTCTAGCGTTTGACTAAGAAAGACGAAGAAGGAGTGTACCATTTTTTCAAAGATCAAGGTCCAAATGATAATCGATAATCCAGCCAGCTCAAAGCCGTGTTTTAATCAAAAGACGCACAAAGTGAATCAGCGTTAAGAAAATATTTCTAACCTCTTCCTAAGAAGCTGAATCAGTTTCATTAATTTGACTAAGAATTGATTTCAAAGTATTACCCTTAGAATAATAACTAGCAATATGATTATGTGAAAGAACACAGCATCAACAATAGTCCTAAGTGAAAGGGGGAAAAGAAACCTGTGTGAGTTCTTTAGTTTTGTTTGTTTGAGGAAGAATAAACTAAATGCAATTCATATTTCTTTAATCCATAAAATTGTACATTGTAACTCAAAAAAAATAAAATTCTTTTCTCATAAATTTCACATGAATAACAACATAATTTTTCATTCATTTCTTCTTGATTGACTTCCTAATAGGTGCAGCCCTGAAATTACTTGAAACAATCGCAGCTGAACTCTCCTTAATCTCTTTCAAATTAACTAAAAATGGTTCAATATATTCTTCGAGTTCCTTAGCCGCCTTGTAGTAGATTGTGTCAGGTTAGTTGTACACTTTGGCATTCGCGAAAATCCTACGAACATCGCGGATAAACTGTTCCTTATCAACATATTGATTGTTCTTGAGTTTCTTCTCAATTGCCTTTATATCTGAGAAAAATAGAATCATATCAATAATAAGAATTAACAGAAATCTCTCAAGAGTCAATAGTAATCTTACCGATAGGATCTGTAATGACATCATAGTAATCTGGCACATCGTCTTTGTTAACGGGATCGACGAATGGCCAAGATTGTTTGTGTCTCTTCATATTCTCAATGACATTTGCGCATTGTAGATTAAATGATCTTTCCTTTTATTTCATCAATTCAGCATAGTCATCTTGCTCCCAGCCACTGTATTCTATTCGGAAGTAGGTAACAAAATAAAAAAAGATTAAATTCATAAGAGGAATGCAATGAAAAATTCTTTGATTTTTTTGGTTAATTTCTTGTTTTCTAAAAAAGTTACTGATTCCAGGGATTTTCAACGGATCTACTCTTGGCACATCTGGATCTTCATGATCGATAGCATTATCAATTAAATCAGCATATTCCGCACCGGAGAAGGCTATTTCATTCAGAGACAATTTCTTGATCCTTTCAATTAATAACTGTGCAAAAAAATAAATTATTATCTTAAAATTCCTTTTTTTTCCTTTAATTTTACTTCTTTTTGCCTAGTTATGATCTATGAAATATTCGAATAGTCAATAAACGGATGGATGAAGCACTCCATGAGAGTACCGCCATCATAATCCTTTATGTATCCTTTCCATTTTTCTTATGGCATTCTGTGCTCTTTTGTGAATCCTTGTTTTTTGAAGTATCCAATAGCGAAATTATCAGCGTAAGTCAACAGATACTCTATGCCTCTGCTTTGCATGTGTTCTTTGAATTTATTCATGAGTCTTGTGCCATATCCACGGACTTGCTCGTTCGCTGTCACAGCTAAAAACGCAACTTCAGCGAATTTCTATGAATGATACTGCCTGTAGCATATGCCTCCAATAACCTTGGAATTGTTCTTTAAGATCACCATCGATTCGTGATGCCTATCGAAGACTAACTTGACAATGTATTCCTTAGGCATTTTAGGAAGTTGTCTTGAGAAAATGTTCTTCAAATCGATGAGCAACTTCATATTTCGATGAGTGCTTTTTAAGAAAAAATCAACAAATTCAACTTTTTGAAATATTTTTTGTAGTTATTGTAAATTCTACCCATCGTTCGTGAGGAATGTGAATTCAAGAAGTCCTTGATCTTCTTCAACTTTTGCTCCTTGGTCACGAGTTGCAAAGCCTAATCCTGTTATCTATATTTTGTTACAAATTAAAAAATATGTGTCTTTCATTTCTTGGAAGTAATTCAAAAAAATATGCGTAATTTTTCTCAATTTACCTCTCCATTCATTCCGACAAATGCTGTTTCCTAAGGTGCAATCACCTGGGCATCTCCTCCTTTGTCAGCATCGCCTAGAAACATAATCGATTTGGTAAGCTAAATCAAGTAAACTCCCTAAAAGAGCATGTCAATATCATTTATTTGTTACCCATTTTTCTTTCACTGTTTCTTTCCTTGTCTTTCTCTCTCTCCTCTTGTCTTCAATTAAGTTAGCTTGTTTTTCTTAATCTTGTTCTTCTCTGATTTTATCGCTCCGCAAAATTCATTGATTATTGCTAAAGCGCAATTAATACATTATTTAATTATTTCCTTCATGTTCCTATCACCAAAGATCCCTTTGTTTAGATTCACTTTCTAAATATTAATTAATACCACAAGGAAGAATGAATAAAATTCTCACAATTTGCACTCCTTAATAAGAATCAAATAATTATTAAATCTTTTAGGGAAATAACAGCGATAAACATAAGAAAAGAATATTGAAAAAGAGAGAGAGCATTTTAAAGAAATATCTTAAAAAAGCATATTTTTCGCGGGTTTTTTTTCTGTCAAGAAAAAACCAAAAAGAGCTTTAATTGAAAATTATTTGATATTCTTCAATTAATTTAACTTCTATTTGTCTGCATTTAAGTTCTTCAAAGAAAATATTCACTCCTACTTATCATCCATCCAAAATATTATGTACCACTTATTCAAACCTTCTTGCTAAAATGCACATCCTTTCTTTCAAAGGAAACTTGAAAAATATTTTGATGAAAAATTATTAATTTCTACCTCAAAATTCATTCACTTGGTAAGATGATAATCGAATTACTAATCAAAATTTGATTCTCCAGATTGATCAAATAATCTGTCGAAATGAGTGCTAAGTATTCTAATTAACAGATCACATCTTCACTTGATTCAATAATCTAAGCAGTATCTTAGTGCTTGACTGGTTGCAACACCTTAAACATATCTATCCTTCTTCATTCTAGCAATACGCGATTATCGACTACTACGACCCATCTAATCGATGCTTTGTCAGCTGTTAGCTCTGATAATATATTTCTAAAAATTGTCATAGATCACTGTAATTCTGCAGGAATAAAAAGAAACGACCATTTCTTACTTTTACTGATATTGCTGAGAGACTTCTTTGAGGACCCTTTTTTAGCTGAATTTCTTGATGAATTTGCAGAGTTCTAATAAGCCATCCTGCTTTGCATACAGTCACTTCCTTATTCTGCATTGGAATTGCATTATTTATAAAAAGAATAACACATATTACAACAAGAACTAGAAGACTTCTCTATCAACGAAGATGACTCATCTGAGGAAATACAACTTACAATCAATGCGAATACTTTACCAATTTTGCAGGATGTAGAATACCCTTAATTGAGTACCCTAGCTGGCTTGCAGAACCTACTGCAAGAGGAATCATCAAAAACGATTTTGTATTATTTCTTGAAGGAAAAGCACTTGAAATAATTGCATTTAGTTATCATCAAACTAGTTATTTGGATGCTCAATAACAACTACACCGATTTATCTAATAAATTGACTTTCATGAGTCAGTCTGACATATGGATATCCCCTTCAAAACCAAGCTTAGAAAAGGAGTTCTCTACTTCTTAAAAATCGCACAAAAAACCTCTTCCTTCGAAATAACTAGCCACTCTTTTCTCAGGGATATGCATAGAACTTTCTAATTACTGTGCAGATACTACTCAACCATTGGTCAGTTATGCCAACACAACCATTCTTCTATGTTTGCAAGTATGTTATTTCGATTTTAGGCATCTTTTGATAATTCATTTACAAACCAGATAATAACTGGAATAAAGCGAAATATACTCTTAAGATTGCTCATTTTTGGCAAGGGAGACTTCTAAATGTGATTTAGTTTCAAGATTATCACATAAAAAGATATTTGTGGCATTAAAATAAAACGAGTTTTAGATTGATGAGATTAATTTTATTTTAAACCAAAACAGCAACTTGATTTTGAGATGAAGAACCTTGTCGAATATGGTGAACATCTGTCTTTTTAAATCAATGAGTACCAATTATCCCCCGATAACCCGCTTTCTTCTATTTTGGCTTTTGGTAGGAATATTGATGCATCCTCATATTATGTCATTTTCTCATAAATGCCTTGAATCACAAATACTTTTTAATTACTTTTTTTCCAAAAGAAACTGTCTAGAAGAAGATCAAATAAGTATTCGGATCTAGTGGGAAGTCAGGCATTGGCGTTGTGATCTTCTTTCAGAAACGAGTAGCTTAGGAGTTCAAAGTGCTATTTCGATCAGCGTAATGAGCATGTGTGAACCTAAACAAAATATTCTTTGCTATTTTTCAATAAAAATATTATTCGTTTTTTGAGATGATTGTATTTGAATTTGTGAAACTAAACAACTAGAGGAGTTCTGGTGATTGATAGTGTGGGAGGTGCAGAAATGACGAGATTGAAGGATATTCTACGAATTCAGCCATTGCCAACTATCTTAGAGCTTTCAAAGGAGACCTTAGATGATAGGGAATTCGCTCTCGTAGTAGAGGGTATTATCGTAGAGTAACACAAAATACATTTTGTTGAAAATATGAGAGGAATAAAATGACATATTTAAAATTTGTAATAATTTTCAATTTATGTATATTTTGAACTGATTCTCCTTAAAGGAGCTAGATGAAATCAACGACACAGCGAGTGTTTCTTAGCAGCGAAGAGAACTAAACTGTGTTGATAGATGAAAGTTTAATTAACAATAATCCTAGCTTAATAAGTGAATTAAAGGAATTCATTTTTCGATTAAGTTGGCAATGTATTTTAATGATAAAGAACACTCAAACAGCAGTTGCAACCACAACTCTTTTAAGAGAAACTTAAGGATTAAGCATTCTAGCTCTTGGATTTCATTCAGTCAAATAACTAGAGAATGAAATGAACAAAGTAAAGGAACAATAAGACCAAGAAGAAAAAGCTGAACGATTAAGTAAATAGAGGAGAAAAAGAAGAAATCATAGAATGGTTATCTACTGGTGTAATTGCTTGATAAAGTATGCAAAGATTACAAGTTTACTTAATTAAGTCTAGGATATAGATGAAAATGGCAATTTGAGTGATTATCTAAGCAATTTATCGTTGACAACCTGCAATAGTGGGAGTGTAAGCTTGCACATGAAAATAAAATTAGAAGGGATTAGTAGATATTTTATGGATTCTTCGAAGAATAATTCTTCTCGAAACTCCCTTGAGACACTTACCACAAGGGAGGAGTATGTTTAAGCATTGTTAGCTGTGTTAAATGTGTGGAGTAATATCACGAAGTATTCATTTTGAAGTGATAGATTGCTAATGTAATTCTTAATATATTTTTGTCACAGAAAAAGTAGGAAGATGTACTCATAAAAAAAAATTGTATTGCAAGATATGTCTGTATTGTACTGTAAAAGAATAAACAAATACACGTCGGATAGCATTAATAGAAATACTCGATTACACACCACTCAAATCACTCTCGCTTCGTTAAAGAAATTTGATGTTTCTAAGAATATTGTTTATTTTAGATCCCAAAACAAAAAAGAAATAAATGTTTGTATTTTAGTTCTATTTAAATGCCTTTTTATTAAATTGAAAGTATAAGCAAGTAAGGGAAAGAGATTAACATTTTAAAGAGGAAGTAATCTAATTAACTCTTTCATTTGTTTTTAGAGCATTCAAATGAATCAATCTCCCAATGAAATTGATTTTGATTCACTCATTTGGTTTGAAAGCTTGCAATTTACAATAATTAACATTGCAGACTAGACAATTCAATACATTATTAGTAACTCTCTTTCTCCTAATCTCCCTCTCCCTTTGAAGGCACATGCAAGAAGGAATCAGTGAGAAAATTCCCTTGTCTCAGCGACTCCGCAAAACCTTCTCGAGCCACTACTTTCATATTACTTTAATAGCAGCTCTTCCGTCAGTATTAATAGCAATCTTTGTTGTGTTGATATTGCTTCGCATTGAAATCATATCAACCTCTCTGATTGATGAATTCAGTGATAACCTTTACACAGAATCTATCAGCAGCTCTAAACTCAACAATATAGCACGTGCAATACAACTCACTTAGTAAGTATAAGAGCAGCAGTGGAGGATCCATGTGCTTTCTTAGTTTTACGTGAAAATCTTATCTGGTGAAGTCACTCGAAATCCTAGTGCTATGATAAGTGAATCTAATGTTGAGAAAATTTACGCAAATACAGCAGATCCAGAACTCTTGGAGCTCTTTAGGAAAAGTCCCATCCTCGTTTCTGCATGGTAAAATAAATTTTCATAAAAACATTCAACAGTTGCAATTAGATTTAGACAAAGCAAAAGAACAAATGATTTAAATGAGACTTTTGAGCTTTTCTAGTATTAAATTAAATATTTTTATTGAAAGAATTCATTTGCATTCTCTGAATATTTCACAGATTTTAAAATAATAAATTGCATGCATATGCTAGGGGGCTTAAACAACAATAAAAAAGCAGAACACAGCAAAGTCTCATTTCAAATAGTTGATTTTTTTTTACGATTTTTATCAACTGCAAGAACATAAATTAACCTAAGTGCGTGGATTTTTAATATTCGCGTCACAAATTTAAACCAAAAAAACTACAAATAAGAATCAAAACATGCAACAATCAGAATCAGGCTGAAAAACTACCAAATAGAAAGCAACATAAGCTGCAGAATGGAGGGAAGATTGAGGATTCTTTTCCTTATCATGATGTTTGTTAAGAAACCCCCCCTAAATAATTTAGCTTGCTACAAGCTCAAGTTAATAAAAAATAATCGATTACATTTATTTCTTTTCCAATCGTTGAAAAATTGATAAAATTACTCCTTTTCTTCTAAGATAAATTCACCCTTTCTTAATTTAATACATCTCTTTGTTTCTGGGTAAAAACATAGGATTAACCCGATGACGATTGAGGAATCTGAGTTAGATTCTGAAGCCTTTTCTCTACTTTACAACGCTGAGCTGCTCGATTGCTTATGGCGAGCTATGAAATATGAAAACAACTTTAATTCAACAGATAAAAAACTCAAAGTCAAAGATATCTTTGTAGCGTTCGATTACAACGGAGGAGGATATCTTACTGGGTTAAACACTACTTACAGTGTGTTTCAAATACCTTCAGGATGTAACGTTACTCCTTACAAAATGGATATTCGCTGTAGATACTACTACGCTCCAACAATGGCTTCTCCATCTATTAAATCGTACCCACCTGAGATATTCTATTCTTCCCTTGGTGTACCATTTCTCGCTACTGTCTTCTGCAAGCGCACTCCATTACTTGATAGTAACGGCGACTTAATTGTGCACTCGATAACTTGCATATCCATAGACTTAACGAAGATGTCCATGTTCATGTCAAATTTTGAGGAAAATTCGAAATTCTAAGTTGTCATGGATCCGATTTACAATCGATTAATATATCATTCTGATATGAAAATAGTAACTACAAGTATTCAAACGATGGAATAGTTTGAGCTTTAGTATTTAGAAGATTAGACTCAAGCAGTGTTGTTCTAGAATGAAATCGATGATTTTTCGAAAATAGAAGAACTAGATACAATGCAGACCATAAATATAGATGATTTTACATATTGGATGAATGAATATAACTAAAAAACGTTTGAATATTCAAGAAATGGCACAAAATGTTTAGTTATTATGAATAGAATAACTTTAATCGATGATCTCCCTGTTTTGCAGGATTAACTTGACCTCGATGCGAAATATGTCTAGAAGAACGTATTCTTATTTTTAAATGCGATTACTAAGGACTAATTGACGACTTACACAACGAATTTGAAGGAATAAGTGAATAGCTCTTAGAAATACTTGTTTATCATTGTGCTGATAGGGTTTTTGATATTGATTCTGCTACAGATTTTCTTGGCAATCAAAATATCTTTTGATCTTCAAAGACCTATTGTCCATCTGACTCGTGTACTTCAATAAATCAATTTATCAACATCATTACACTCAGATTAGCCGCATTCTTCAAAGAGTTTGAGCAAGTTATTTACTTTAGGAAATCCCCAGAAACCAACAGCCACACCAAAGTCGATCCCTGTTACTTTTTCTCTCACGGACATCTCTATGATTCAGCATAAAGACTAATAATCCTCAAAAAGCCCTGATATCTCTGGAAATCAACGACCATTATTCTCCACTACACCTGCTGATGATGTCCTACCCGTTCTGAAAAGCAAAAGGTTTCAGTCTATCTCAGAAGCACTCTTTGTAAATAATAGTAACCCATAAAAAGAATAAATGTAATTCAACTTAAACGCAGATTGGAGCATTATCTAAGAAGAAAAAAATGATCATACTCATGATATTTTCAACTTCAAAAAACAAGATGAAGAGATAGTATCATTTGGAAGGTTAACTCCATAAAAATCATATAAAACCCCTTTGGGATCAACTTCTAATCATTCTCTTGGCTTGTCTCTTAATAAAGATGGTTTCAATAATATGTCTCAGAACACAAAAAGAAATTCTAACTTCCTCCTGAATGACTCTCTAGCAGAACTAGAATCGCATAGATAATCGATGCTCTTTTTAAGAGACAACAACAAAAGCAGTATGAATCTCAAGAATGGCAGCTAAGTTAATTAAGGAAACACCAAGTAGAAAGACGATGGTATGACTCCATCTCATAAGCGAACTCGAATATCTTTTCGACAGGATTAACCTAAAAGTTCAAGTGTTTTATAATAATTCTCTCAGGTGAATTTCTCAGAGACACAATGGGATGCATAAGCTGAAGACATGTGCCTTTCCAGCGATACCTAAAGCTTGTTTAATAGTTTCCGAGATTTGTTTAAGATTTTAAGATTTACCACATAAAATATCTTTACTACTGAACAAAGTACTTCGCTGATCAATCTAAGCGCACAAATCGAGCATTTCAAGGCATTTCAAAACCACAGAGCACTTGGTGTCTGCCACAATAACATGGCAAATATCCATTATAATTGTGGAAGATACAAAGAAGCCTTGGAAAATTATCAAACTGCTGTAATTTACGCCTAGCATGAATTAGGGTTCTACAGCAACTAGGTAAAGTTCTCCGATTAAGAACGCCAAACTATCTACGGTAGTGAGGACACCTAATAAGAAAGGGAAAACATTCACAAAGAAAATTCCTTACCACACAAGAGAAGTTCTAGAATTTCAAAGGAATCATCCTCTCGATTGCAGAAATAACTTGGGGAAAGCTTCATTAATTACTCTTCGACGTACGCAAAGCAGCTAAAATATTTACATGAGCTCCAATAATATTCTTCAGAGAAAGAGAGGAACTCAAGGTAGTTATGGGAGAATTTGTTTAATCGAAAGTTTAATTAAGTGAAGGCACTTTATTCTATGATGAGCATGGATCCAAGCACCTGCATGTGGGAAGAGAGTGAACAAGTGCTGAGTGAGTTATTCGCCGTGGAGATGTATTTGTTTACCAGCTGCAAGCGATACATGAATGTTTTGTATTTCCTGGCGCTTTGGCAAGTACATTCGAATAAACAAGCTGAGTTCTCCCACACTTTACAGATCTTTTAGACGTACTGGAATTACTCCCATCAAGACAGTTAGAGAGTGAATAAGAGGACGAGAAAGAATAAGAAGAAAAGAATTGACTAGACTTTAAGTTAATCGATATTTAACAATAGTAGCTAGAGAATTTCATATGTTAATCCTTCGAGCAGAAGAATCCTCTCGCCTAAGAACATTACGACTTCTCTCCAGATAAATCAGCTGTCTTCAAATAGATTTATTAGCAATATCAGCATTAACAACAGTAATAATAACAATGCGACTCCAAATCATTAGATGTCTTTTTCGTAGCTACTCCCACTTTCAAATATCAGACACAAATCCTTATTTTATCCTGAAGATCAAAGCTTCAATGCTGATCGTGTATCTTCAACTGATTAATATCCACAAAAAGGAAATTAAACTGGAAAAAATTCCATATTTTAATCATTAAATGCTGTATCAAACAACAACAAAAACTTGTAACCTTTCAGAGATTCTATCTTAGATTCAGGAGAGGATACAACTAAGAACTAACTTAAGGAATATGAAGAAATAAAGAACAAAGGGAGAAAGTTCTCAGGTACAATGACAACTCGAAATAATAAGAATGGCACAAATTTTTAGAAATATTAAAAAACTTGGAGCAATTAATTAATTTAATAGCAAAATTAAGAAGAAAAAACAACTGTCATACAAGAATCCTAAATGATTCCTTTTACTCATCGAATTCAACAGAAGAAATTATCTGCTAAACCTAAAAAATTACTTCTACAGATTAATCGTAATACCTCTCCTAAATAAGCTGAATCTGAATATATTTTCGAGAACTTTAGCAATTAGAATACTCAAGCTAATTAGCTCTCAATTCAGAAACTCAGTACTTCTAAATTTGACACAGGAGATGTCATTTCAAACACTTCTTCAATACACGACACTTTAAAGCATCCCACTTTAAAAAACTACTCTTAGTCTGTCACCCCCTTGAATTTTTCAAATATTCTCGAAGAAAGTGAAGACAAAGATTACTTAAGCGAATCTCAACTTCACAGTGCTGCTAACATTCCATCCCCCAACCCCAAAAGAAACTCCAATAACATCTATCCTTTCAATAGTTTTCTATCCCTCAATGAAAAACCCTAGATTAGATCTGAAACATTGCAAGTCAAGAACTAGGCAACTTTCAAGAATGGTCTGTATGAATGGAGTGATGATATTCTCAAATCGATGCATGCACTGCTTCTGTCTATTAAAGCAAGATAAGAAAACATGTTTGATGTCTCTGCTGAGATTCTGACAAGACAATTAGAAGAAAGCAAAGAGTATCTCCCATATTTCAAGAGAAAAATCATCGATAAATTGCAAAGGACATTCAATGCTAAAAAACTGCCAAATCCGATCCTCGATGAGTTCTCGTAGAATTACAAATAATCTTAAAATTGTATCTTGAGAGTATGCGTAATTCAAGCATCTAAAACTATGCATTAAACAACTTCCAGTGTTCTCTAAGGCCTCTTAGAAGATGTGCTGTTTAAGTAGGAAGATCAAATTGGTGTTGTGTCTTATTCTGATAAAGTTTACGAATAGATTCTGGCGTTCACAACGAAAATCAATATTTTATTTTCTCATGAAACCAATCATTCTTAAGATTAGAATCTGTTTGGTTCTAAAATGACAAACAAATAATCTTAAACTCCATATGAATACATTTTATCTCAGTTGCAAGATAAATAAGATAAATATCATATTGATGTTAGCAAAACCGATGAAAATTGCACACCTCAGATGACTGATAGATCTGGTTAGCTTTCTGCAAAGTAGAAGCTTGTTTCATTGAATTCGAAGAATGACTCCTACAGCCTGAATTTAGCTACATCTCCTTGCGGTGAGCACAACAACACTAATAAAAGCATAAATTCTCATTTTTTCTTCGCAAATCGGCTGCCGTATCTGTTAGCTAATCGAGAATAGCATTCCCATAGTGAATCCTTACCCGCTGAAGAAAATGAAGGAATTTTGTAGAAATCAGCTGGTTTCTCTGGGTAGATTAGAAAATCTGATTAAGTTCTGTCTTCTTCAAAAAAAAATCTCAGTAAAGATAAGTTTACATTCCTTGATCAAGAGAGATCCAGCGAACTCCCTGCTAGATGGAATGATCATCTTAATCTTAAGATAGATAACCTCGAAGGAATCGATGAAGAAAACGATACAAAATATCAAAATCCAAAAGCAAATAAAGATGCGACTGGGAAGTTAATTTCTTCTTCATAATCGTCGTCTTCTTCATCGTCATTGTCTTCTTCAAAAAGTTCAATTGGACCTCAACGATCATACGATCTACCATCCCCGAATATGCCTAGCTCTTTTATATCCAATACTCGATAACTGCTTCTTGATTTAAATATCCACAATAACCAAGATACTAATTATCTGTCCAAAATCAACTACAATGAAAATGATCTCATTTTACAAGCCGAAACACCTGTCCCTACTCATCGTAAGCCTTCCCTTCTGAAATTGCTTCCGAAACGTGAAGAAGGGCCTATTAATCCATCGAGTTTTAGAGACTAAAACATAACGAATTTTGAGTAAGATAAAAATATCTTTAAAAGCAGCGCAAATAATTTGATTCTCAACAATTCCGAAAGCTGCGATTTACCTCCAACCCCTCTGAATCATGCTAGTGCTTAGATTCACACTGAACCTTAGAACAATGGACAGTCATAGACTTAGGTTTAATCTGAAGAATGCATATTTCATCGAGGCATGCATTTCGCGTTGAAACGGTATATTTTAAATTCCTCTAATAAAATCACTCTCTACGCAGCGCATAAAAGGCGAGAAAAGCAAGAAGAAATAGCAATTTCTCCGAATCACCCTCAATCGCACACCGGGAATGCTTAAATCCCCTAAAAAATCACTGAATAACCCCTTGTTTCATAAAAAACTTTTATTATTTATATGACAGATTAGGTTCTGCTGATCTCAAACAAAAAGATGTACTTCGAGCTGTGCTTGCTTCTCCACAGTCTCTAGACGGAATTGCTGGTTCTTCTGGAGAATTTCAATTAAACAACGCAGGAGTTTACTTTCCCGCAAGATCAATTCATACAAAATAGACAGGTGATCACCTACTTCT
>Ga0302271_10003151_pt1 | contig 14170 bp, 4 predicted proteins | sample III_Bog_N1_1_FD_198767 | JGI IMG/M metagenome (GOLD analysis project Ga0302271, IMG submission 198767) | Peat permafrost microbial communities from Stordalen Mire near Abisko, Sweden - III_Bog_N1_1 | ecosystem: Environmental > Terrestrial > Soil > Wetlands > Peat | place: Sweden: Abisko... | reverse complement strand
TCCCGACTGATGTAGGCTTTAAGAATACATCCAATGAAGTAGATATCCAAGAAAAGGGTTACCACAAAAGGAGTTAATGATAAAAATACTTTAAGAACTATTCCCAGGATAGTGAATCATCAGGTGAGAGGAATATTTAAGTGCCTCCACCCAAGGGATTCATTTTTACTTACAAAAACACAAAACAACAAATATTTTTACATTTTGTTAATAAAGAATACCTCCAAACCATCTAATTCTCACTCCCTCTCTTTAGTTGTTCACAAATCAACTTTTGTGATGCTTCTTAAAATACGCAATTACATAATTATTCTCAACAAGATAATTAATATTCAGTACTCGCAGCTACTTCTGCGTTCTCGCAAATTACCTATTCAAATGTCCAGCGAACTTCCACCAGCCGAATAGAAATATCAGTGTCATCAAAAACAACTCATAGACCATTATCCCTAACTGTATATTCCTGATGAAATCAAATTTCTTCTAATATTACAGCACAATGAAGCTACTCAATGTCTCCACGACTTCTTAGAGAAACACATTGAAATCATTAAAATCCTTAATATCTAAGTAAGTATTTATTTGATTCAACGCAGCTGTAATCTCTGCAGTAGTTTTCAAATTGTAGAATGCACTCAATGTTGGAAACAAAGAGTAGAATGTTCTCATGGATATACTAAACCCTTACTGCAGTATCCCTGATTTAATCGTAGTGCAAGTATTCAGCAGTGTTTAAGCTGTCGATGTGATATACTACGGATAATCTTAAAACGCTTTGCATATGTTGTTTTCAATTGCAGGGAAGAAAAAATTATGGAAGTCTTCATCTATCTTCCTAAGAAATACAAAAAAAGAATCAAAAAACAAAATAAAAATAAGGTGATTCTTCTTCTTAAAATAGTTACTGTAAATTCTCTTGATCATTGATGATTCCTGTGAGAAAATCAGTGTAATATTGAATTCTAGCCAGCTGGGCTGCTACTTTACTCATGTAAAGACTAAGAGGCACTAACTTCGATGCTGGTTGGATTTTAAGAATCAGACATTAATAGTTTATTTATAGGATGTTCTACGAATGTGCTCTTATCTCATTGATTCTTCCTGTTCGATCAGTCAAAGAAACAATGACAATATTCCAAAAAAAACACCTAATCTTTTTGAAAAATTTACTTTTATTGTAAAGCAAAAACTAGGTTTAAGTGATGTACTTCGAAGTCAATAAATTATTAGTTATTGGCCCAGATAATATCAAAACGTAGCCGATAGCTGCAATGATCATCAAAGGAAAGCTCATCTTCGACATTGTTCTTATACTCCCTAAGGGTTATCTCTTAGGATCTGTAGCTTTCTTGGTGATTTACGGGACACTCCTAATCGACTTCATCATGTTACGGCTGTTTAGCAATGATTACTAAATCGATTATGCCATAGCTTCAATTTCAATTATCGAAAATGTACTGAATAACTCTATGATCTTATCTCTTCTGAATTAGATAAACGCATACAATGGAATTAATGATAGTAAACAGCAGAAAGATATTACAATCACTACTATCATTAGCTACACTTGGTTAGTCTTTATATAGCTATTACTGTACTCAAACTGATCCGCTATTGACGTTAAGATCACTTTCAGTGAAGTCACGACATTCATAGAATTCGTTGTTACGTAATATTCAGTGTTCTCCACAAACCCACCGGTGTATCGATGTAGCATCGACATCATTAATGGACCAGAGTTGAGCACTGTATCGTTCATTTCAAACACAGGTACACCTGTAGGAACTGAACTAGCTCCTGAAATAGTAGTTTTATTGTAAAGTCCTTGAAACATGACAACATTGTAGTTCTCCATGTAAAATTTAAATATCCCTCGAGTTTGACCAATTCGAAAAGAATCAGCTAAAAGTTGTTTCCAGCTTAGCAGTATCTCAGGGCCTTACGCATGTGTTTCAGCTACATATGTTGCCTTAGCTGCTGCAGTTGGCAACGATGGATATGAATTAACATCTCCTTAGCTTATCAGTAGTTGCATGTTTTAGTTGATGAAGAGATTTGAGAGTATCCAAGAGTATTTCATAGGCCACACGGAGTATGCGTTATCATAGAAAGAGGAACTGAGCTACTCATCAACTTATACGTACGTTAGAACAGTTAACCCAACCATGATGATATAGCATAGATATCCAATGTAATTTATAACTAAAATCGCTTGGGATTTCTCCCTTCCACTTAACATTTTCACATAATTCTTCATCTATGCCACTGATGCTGTGGAAGATGCCTTAGATCTATGGGACTCAATTTCCGCGTGCATATCGAGTTGCTTTCGCTCGTGGTCGCCTTGGATTGTTCCTTCGTTTTCGCTTTCGTCGTCGAAATCATCGTTAATATTGTTTTCATTATTATTCTCAGCGTTTTGAGTCTCTGAATCTGCGTTGTTGTTCTTCTATTTAACTTTATTCTACAATTAATTCCCATTCTCTGAGCTTTGTGTTTCTTATCGCAAAATCTTACTGTTTCGTTTCATCTATAAAAATTACTGTATCTTAGAAATCGAACTTACTTATTCAGCTTATTCAGTTTCTTCTACTATTGTAGCAGTGTTATTCATTAGCCTTCTCTGTGTGTTTAAAGTACTGAATTATTGTTAAGTTGCTTCTTAGGATTCAGTTTATTCTTGAGTTGTATTAGTAGTACTACTGCTACCAGGGAGCATTCCCATAGATCTCTTTGATCTCATTCCCCCAGAGGATTTGCTCGTTTTAACTAACTAATTTTAGCTCTTCGATGCCTAGGTAAAGTATGGCGGCTGTTTATCTCTATGATCTTCTTTTCTCTTTGTTTCATCGATCATTCCATTTTCACTAATAACTATCGACATCGGTGACTATGCAAGCAATATCTTAGGGCTCTTAGCTAGTTCCTAATTACTTGTATGTAAAAGTGATTTATTCAATTGATTTCTTGTGTCAAAGTCAATTTTTAATTTCTCTTCTTCATTGAAATTATCTTGACTTTATATGCTCAGGAATTGAAGTGTATTCGTGTTTAAATAGTTCTGATTATTATTATTATTATTATTGTTGTTATTGTAATCGTTAGTACTAAGGCAGTGTAGTTCTTGGAGAGATAGCTCTTCATCTGGTACTACTACTGGAAAAGTTGTTTTGTGAGTCACTGCTAGTTTTTTAAGTTGATTCTCAGCTTTTTACTAGCTTGCCATTTGCTGAGGCTATGAATAATAGTACTACTAACTCCCTAGAAATATCTACAATTACTCTTACGAATAAAATTACTAATAAGCGTAATAGAATTTCTAAACATACTTCTAAACTTCTTGCATAGATTCCCCTTATTTTAGTTATCTGATTTTTGAGATCTAAATCGCAAACATCTCCTTTAAATCCTAGTAATCTAACTCCAGTAGCTAAATATCTACTGAGAAAACTACCATACGATTATTTGAATCACTCTTAGAGCTATTATCTTCTTACTCGATAACAGTAGTGTTACCTTCCCTTGCTGTGGTCTGATTGCTTTGTTAATCATTGAGTAGAATAATCTCTTATGTAGTTGAATTTTGAAAATCGTTCTTCATTGGTTCAAGATCTGTCTTCACTGCTTTAACCATTTGCAAATCGTCTAGTTTAATCTACTATTTACCTTTATCCTACCCATATTTGAATGTCTTCCTAGAATTCACTTTTTCACCCATCACAACAAAACACGAAAACATTTAATTCCCAATTGAACTTCTTATCATCTCTATCCATTGTTTCCTTTCACTTTACCCTTAATTATTCCCCTCTTGGATACTCATTAAAAATGGGAAAAGTTATTTTATCTTAAATCTCTCCTGACTCGAACAAAAATCCTTATTTACTTTTTCAAACTAGTTGAAAACATTCTCTGTTACACCAAGAGTCTACAAGTTATTCGCTGAGAATACAATATAATCTAGCCCATTGTTGAGAACTCTAATCCTAGCTCCAAACCCTAATTGTCCTAGATTCGATGTGTTTAATTTCACTTCCACTTACACTGCAGTTATTAAAAACCCAGATTTAGGACTATTTATCAAAGCAAAGATCTACTTGTCCTTCATTCTAGGTAAGAAATCATCAGAGACATTACTATCATTTTAGCTGCTTTTCTCATATATTTTCCCTTTTAGCATAACTCTTTAACTATCTGTCTAAGTTAAGTAACTCTTTACATACTAATGGTGTATGTTTCCTAATCTTCCAAGCATAATCTGTCCTATCGGCTAATTAATAATCTCCCTTGGTTCAAACCGAAACAACCTCTTGAAATTCCTTGAAACCTACTGAGTCTTCAACTCAAACTATTCCTCAATACCAGTGAAAACCACACATTAATTCCTCTCAAACATCTAATGCTCTCCATTGTTATATTATTAGCTACCTCCTCCTTAGAATCTTTCACTGCCTCTATTAAAACTCCTCGGTCTTTTTAGAACACTCTCATCAGATGTAAACGCTAAACTCTTCATGAAAATCACCTATAAATCAGCTACTTACGCACTTCTAGGGTTGATCAAGTAAGCTTAAATAATATTTTATCTAATCAATGTTAGCTTTTCTTCTAACTCATCGATCTATTTGCAAAGCTACCTCGAATTAATATATCTACATTTCATAGTTTCTAAGAGATCTAGTTTCAACTTCGAAGCTTAGTTAATTAGCTAATAAGATACTGATATATGCTCTTCAAACTCGATAACCCTCATGAACCCACGATAGAATGGATTCTTATACTACCTATCTGACATAAACTCACTATTCTTGACTGTCTAATCAGTATCGTCAACATTATCCTTCCTAGCGATTCTTTCTTCTAAATCCCTTTTGTACGCTTTAAACTAGCTGCATACCGACTATATTAGCTATTAATTCTTAATACTAATTCCTTATTATTTCCTAATTTTCTATGAAATAACCCAGAATAATCGATAATTATTCTAAATCTACAATAAAAACGAAAGATACAAATGAAATCCATGGCTATGTTCTTTCATTTTTGTTTCTATTTCAAATTTACTAGCGATTCTATTAATCAATTACTACCTCGCTAAAGCTATGGTAGGGTTAGATATGTCAGTATCTTGACTGCTATCCACTTATTATACTCCACTAAAGAGAAAAATAGCAAATTCATCTTATTATCGTAAAGAATCTCCAGTTTAAAATAAACAATTTCTTATTATCCTATCTAATTTCAATAAGCCATTATTCTTTAAGTCATAAGTAACTTCTTCTTTCATAATTTCTTAGAATTCTCTTTTCATTAGGGAAGATTCAAATCTAATTAAAGAAACACTCAGAACCACACTGAATGGGAGATCTATTATTAGGAAAAGGAAACTAATCGATAATTTCTCTGTGTTGAATACATGAAAACCTAAATACAGAATAGATATTCCACCTAAGGAGAGTAGAATCACCCAGTAGTTGTAGAGTCTAGCTGATTTTTACCAATATGGAGAAATTTTTGATTCAATGATAAATCTGAGAACGAAAAAAACCCATAGAATTATTAAGAAACTAGATGAATTAAAGAAAACAATGCTGAGAATAGCAAAGAATTCGAAGATGAAGACAAGTGAGTATGCTGAATGGTATGGTTTAGCTAAGCAATCTTTGGAAAAGTGTACAAAACTGAAATCGCTGTCAGTGATAAAGAATCCTAAAAGTTAAGAAATCAAAAAGAAATTTATTCTATAGGATGAAGAATACAACCAATATTTTAAGAGATTAATTTAATTAAACTGATTATAATAATTATATAAATTAGCATTCTCTCTCTCCCCTCCCCTTCCTCATGAATTAGCAAATTTTAAACTATTTTTTACCTATTATGAATGTTAAGAGTAGATTGATAGCTCCACGAGGATCTGAGATTGTCAAAAAAGAAACAAAAATACTAATCGGAAAAATAACTTATCGATAGTAACAACTGATAAAACGAAGGAGAGTTTTTAGGAATCCCTTTGGTTTATTATTTCTATCTTTGTCTTGTCCTTTGGTATTTTAGTCTAGATACTCAAAATGTTTCTTTTATCGTTGTTCTTTCGCATAGAAGACAATCAATAAGATTAAGAGTACAATTATTGTAATGTTGGCAATCAAGATCACAGTGATGAGAAGCTTTTGTGAGTTTGTTGATAGATCTAATGCAGATTTTACTTAATGGATACCGAAATATAAATTAGGATCTAAACGTTCTAAGTCAGCATCTGAGTGACGAAGCAATGCACAAAGCACAAGGAAGAAATTCTCAAACATAATTAAGAATACCCCAGTTGCATGATTCCTGTGAAGCTGAGTGGATATGCCATTTGCTTCTTTCAAGTAGAAAGAAATGAGAATCTACCACTGTTTTTTGAGGATTTTTTGTTTCATATGATTCTTATTTTTTCGCTAAGAAATTTTATGTGTTAATTAGATGGATTATGGGTAGGATATTGGATAATTAATTTAGATTGTTGTAAGTTAAGAATGCGAAATGATAAAGCATGAATGGAAATATATTGTTCACAATATTATGTGTTTAAAAATTGGGAAATAAATTAAGGAATTAATGGGTGTGCGAAGTTAGCAAAATTGAATTGGCAAAGGAAAACAAAACAACTAATAAAGAACTGGAGTATATTATTGTTTGAACCAAACAGAGAGATCAATTATTCTTTAATAATTGATTACATTTACTTCAATTGAAGGAGTAATCTTGAAATTAAAGAAAGACGAAATTTAAATAATTTTTGGAAATATTTTGATACTCTTTCTAGTCCACAGAATATTTTGATAACTTGTGTGACTTTTGGTGTTGGATTTGGGTGGTTTATAGAATATTTTATTAAAGAAGGAAGTCAATTTTGTAAGGTCAACCAAGAAAAACAGAAAGGATAATTAAGAAAATTAGTTTTAATTAAAAACTAGCCTGCTGATCGGTTACACTCTGAAGAGAGACTTTTTTAATTTTATCTTTTGAAGAGCAGTTGTTTTGTCAGTCGAAATTTATTTAGCATTTTAAGGTCTTGGGTAATTAATTATTTCGTTTTTTCAAAGTTGTTTTATCTGTGTGTAGTCTTCTTTCTTTGAAAGTAATCTCTAGTTGTGTTGATTAATAATTAAATTTTTCATACTCAAAAGAGTGGGAATTATGTTTCTTTGTTTGATCTGTAATCCCAATAGCATCACCACACAGACATGCACGTCCTATGAGCTGAGCTGCCTTTGGATTTCAATAAATTAAAAAAAGCAACAAGATTTTAAAAGAAACAAAGATTTATTTTTTGAAAAAGAGTCTTAAATATGTAAGCGCGCAGTGAATTAAACAGATGAACAGATGAATACTGAGTCACACAAAAAAGTAAATTAATTAAATTATTAGAGACAAATATTTTAAAGACTAATTATCAATAATTTTGATATTTTTACACAAAATTTTTTCTTCTTTTTTTCTCTGATGAAACTGTTTTTTAAGAGTTAGAGGTACCTTCAAGCAGATGATTAGTTTTATTTGTTAGGTACTAAATACTAATTTGTACTTGATTTTGGGTATTTATATGATTAAGGACATTAAATATGCAGGTAGAAATGATCTTGACTTGATTAGTGCAATATCCATTTTTACGAATTAACAATTAATCTTAAGAATTTGTAGATAATAAAACTTTGAGTGGCATAAACATTTTTCTAAATCCAAGGAAACCAATTATGAACTGATTAATTGGCTCCTTGACTTTATGTTTTAACATATTTTATGTATTTTTCTTGAATTCAGTAATAGAAAACAACTATTAAAGAGAAATAAAGTGTTTTTCTAAAAAAATTGTTTAAATCATGAATTCACACAAAGAAAATTAAATTTCAATGTCTAAAACCTATTAAGCTTCGATTTCAATGAAAAAAGATCTTATTTTGATATGGCAAAGTTATGTAGGTTTGAACGGGTAAATAAATTAAATTAAGTGTAGGGGCATAGGGCGGGAGAAGCAAACGAAGAAGAGAAAAAGAAATTAGATAAACAAAATAATTCCCGCTTCAATAATAAAATACAATAAGATCAACTCAATTTAAGCTAAAATATCAATTAAGACAATAAGAATTTTATAAAGATAATTTAATAGATGAACAACAACATCGGAGCAGTTCCTGTACCTGGATAGATGATTCCAAATGGATAACAACTACAGCAACATCCTTAATAGCAGTAGTAACCATAGTAATAGTATTAATAGTAATAAATGCAACAACAATAGTAATAGCAACAGCAAGTACAAGGAGGTTAATATCTAGTCAATCGAGAAGCCAGCTATAATAGACAATCAAGGTCTCCTCATTAACAATAGCCATAGATGTACAATGGACAAGTAGCTTAACCATAACAATCTTCATCCGCTTCATCCCAACTCTAGCAATAATAATAGCAGCAACAGCAACAGCAATAATCCTAACCTGCAGGTTCTTTGAAAGATGAACAGTAATACATCGACCCAAAATAATTAATCCACTCTATTTACGAAAAAGGCAATGTTGGCTACACTGAATGCGAAGAAGAATTATTAAAAATCGCACCTGATTTTGAGCTGTTGAACTAGCTGATCAAATACGAGAGCTTAGTCGACAAGATGGTTAAGCGTAAGAGATTTGATTTGCAAGAACAATTCGCAAGGCCAACATAGAAATCTAAGCAAATCTTCAGATTATATATCTCCAATGATTATTCTCCCTTGCCATAATAGCAACCAGAACTTATCAATAGTAATCCAATCAATGATGGAACAGGTATGTAAATCGAAGAACCACTAGGGTAGTAGCAATTACAACCACCTTAACCATAATAGTATCTATGGAATCTCAAAATACATGGACATCTCCTCTAATAAGATAAAGTAAAAAAAAAACAAATATTCATTTATTTACAATTTTTCTCTTTCTTATTCTTCTTGTTTTTCTTCCTCTCTTACAGCACAACGCCTCCACGCTAGTAACACAAAAACAGTAATTCTCTGATTTCTTCTCTAGTGTTGTAGTCGAATTCAACCCTAATCTCGTTAAGACACCTGACCCAATTCAAGTAAGTCAATTATTCTTTTTATTCTCTCAATAAGTTAATTCTTTTTTGTTTTATCTTCTTTTCAGTGGCGAAAGAGCGATAAATAAGAAGGTGGAATCATCATCAAGAAAATCAGCACTGCAGAGTCTATTGTCTCCTTAAACTTCTCTTTATACCATAGCCCATTGAAATTCAAAGTTGATCCTAGATTAGCAGCAATCATTGGATTTGATCTATGCACTCGATCCACTGCTATCGCAGCTGTTTGGGAATACATCAAAGTAAGGAGGCGATTTTTTATGTGCAATTTACCATTGATAAGTGCTGTTTGCTTTCTATAGATGAAGAATCTCTAAGACGCTGAGAACAAATCGGAGGTTATCTGCGATGATGCACTCAGATTAGTACAATTTCATTTTGATAAAATATTATAAATAACAGTTTTTATCTTGCGATTTCTAAGGTATTCATGCAAGACAAGATCAACATTGGTTAGATTGCTGGTAAGATGAGATCCTTACTCACTTCCCCTAGCACAGTTACAATCAGACATCAGATCAAGTACATTACATAAGAAAAATCAAATTTTTGAATAAATATTGTAACTTTCATATTACTCAGATTATCAGGTCTCCCTTCTGAGAGTGAGCGCATCTACGATTTCATCGTGGAAGTTGAGAGTCAGCTCGGTATGGAGATTATGCCATTCTTCAGCTAGAAGGTGGTGTTGCAAGAGAAAAAGGATTCATAGAAACATCCCTTCATCAGTTTAAACTAGAAAATCAAAGATCTTGATAAGAAATTCACAGACACACTGGAGAGAATCAAGTCGCATAAGTTCAAGAGAGATTCATATCTTGCTTATGCTGAGCAGCCATCATAGTATATTGAACATTCTCTTTTGTAGTAGAATATCTATCTCAAGGTATGGTTAGATAAAGGGTGGATATTAGGAGGTTAGTTTTGATTAACATTTTGAATAAAATAAAATAATAATTAGATGATGAAAGAAGAAGCTTAGCCAATGATTGAAGATCCTAGTTCTCTAGCTTTCCTTAGAGACAATGAGGTATGAAGAAAACAAGGATTATTGCTGATAATAATTTATTATTGTTTATGGTTTAAATAGGATCTTGTGGAGAGAGAAATCAGAAAATACTTAGACAACATTGATGGCGAATAAGGAGAAAGAGATTTTGAAATCTATTAGCAATAATAGCAACAGGAGTAGTAGTTGCTATAATAGCAATAGTAGCAGTTAGCATTGTAGTAGTAGCAGTAACAACAATAACAACTACAGCAACAGGCATAACCACAAGCGGCACCTGATTAATCCTAAGGGATTGAAGTGGAGAACTAACGATAGGTAAGATCATTTATTTAATTTAGATATTATTTTAAGCATTAAATCTGGATATGTTATCATATTTATGTTAGAATGAAAATAAATAAAAAACATGCAGTTAATGATTATTTTTAATTGATTTTGTGATTTATTTGTTAGTGAGAGAGAGAGAGGAAAAGAGATAGAGGAGCATATCACAGTAGTGGCCATCCCAAAAACACAGACATCTCCATTAAGAATATCTAAATTTATCTGTAGCTCTTTACTTGTTTTGAATGTCATTTTTTACTTTTATGGATAAAAATCATCATCAATAAAAATTAATGAATGATGGGTGCTTACTACGAAATTTGAAAATATCGTTTATTTTGCTAAGTTGAATTCTTCATTGATTTATGTTCCAATTATTGTAAGATATCCTGAGAGTGGAAAATAAAGAAATTCAAAGGGGAGAAGTGGGAGGAAGAAAAAAATAATAATTAGATCCACTCAGTCAGCTCAGTTAATAATTTATTCAGTCACTTGGAATTCAAAGAAGAACAAGAATAAGGATAAGATCATACAAAAACTAGAAATCTCTCTTAACAGCATCACATCCATTTAGATAGACGTTGAGGTATTTCTACACCAAACATGAACAATTTAGAAGAATCAGCAGTAACAGGGAAGAGAAATACAACTGGAGAAGGTGCCTACAATGAATACGAGAACTAGAACGCTATTGAAAAGAAACCATAAATGAGCAGTGAGTAAATGGTAGCATAACTCATTGAGGAAGTCTCTCCTGAGGTAAGTTCATTTTCTTCTTTTGTTTGCAATCAAGTTTAAATTATCATTTTGTAAATGAAAGATCGAGAAGTAAATCAGACTGGAGCTCTCTGCGAAATACCAGGATATGTTAGAAGAAGAAATCAATGAATTGAGACTTAAAGCGAAGAAATCATGTGAGGATGTAGTCGAGGAGAGGATCGAATAGATTCATGAGAAACAATTAGCTGAATATAAAGCTAGAAAAGAAGCGATTCAATAAAAACAAAGAGATATTTATATTACAAAAGCATAAATGACTTCAATAATCGAAGCTGAGCTCAAACCTGCTATCGAATAGCAAAGACAATAACGATAACAATAGCAAGCTTAAGCAGCTAACAGTAATAATAAAAATACCAAATAACCAGGAAACCTTTCTTCTCAGAAGTACGAATCTGTAGTTCAAGAGATCCGTGATAGAATGCATAGAGAATGGATGGAACGGCGTAGTGGTGAATATTCCAAAAAAGAGCGACTCCTGAAACTTAACTACCAACGAAAATTTGAAGAAGAAAGGGAGCAGTTACGTTAACAGTAACAAATATTAGTAGAGAGTGAATGTGCAAAACAACTTTCAGATATCGATGCTTAGCGTGCGAATATCGCTTAATAGACTGCAGTGTAAAATTTATAAATGAAATCATGCTCCAGTGATAAGCAATCGTTGTTATTGCAGAGGTAATAAATTGAATAGAATTTCAATATTACTTTATAAGAACTACAAGCTGACCTCAATGGATTACTGCAGTAATAGTAAGAATTACAAGATTAATAGCAGTAATAACTCTAATAGCAATAACAATAGTAATAATAATAATAATAATATTAGTAAGCTTAACAATATTAGCAGTAATATCACTCAGGTGCTGTAGATGATGAGTGGTATGGATAACAGCCATAGACACTTACTTAAAAAGCTGAAGAATTACATGATAAACTACAAGATTAAGGGGAAGAACATAACAATAATACTATGACCAATTAGTAGCTTTATTAGTAATAGCATATGTGGAATAATCATAATACAAATAACAATCTCTTTGAAAATATCAACAACAATAATAATAATAATAATAATCCTTACAATATTCTGAATTAGGAGATAAATAACAACGATAATTACGATAATTTTAATACCAACTAATACTACAACTCTTAAGATAATCAGATTTACTAGTAAGGCAATTAGAATAGCAATGCTCTTGGTGGGTTGTTCAACTAACAGCAATAGAATTAGTAATCTTCATTTAATAAATCTCCATTTATGCTTTCGATGACGAAGAAACTAGCATCTAATGCACAGCCAGACACCACAGCGTAACTAACAAAGAACATAATTTTTTACGCTAAAATTATTATTATTATTTTGATAGATTAAATTAACAACTTCTAGATAGCTCTAAGCATCTTCCTAAAAGTTTAGAGTTACTAGCTCCTCCACAACCGATATTCCTTCCAGCTGGAGAGTCCTTTCTTCCTAGAGACAAGAGTCCTAACACGAATCTACAAGCACAGCAGTAAGCATCTTAGAATTAACAACCTCCCCCTAAGTTCACTTGTAAAAAAATTTTTTCACTTTATTTTGATAAAGTATTCTTAAATGTCTTTATTTTGTTTTAAGTGATTCAGCAGTACAATACTGCCGAGATGGCTGGGAAAATTCTCGATTAAATCAAAGAAGGTGCTGCTGAAGCATCATAATCATCCATGCCTATTTAAACAACCCCTTCATAGAAGTTCGCATAACTTTTTGAAAGAGAAATTGGGAATACGAATAGCAATAATAATGCTAGTTTACTTGATAAATTAAGGGAAAAAATGCAGTACAATGGAGGGAATAAAGAAAAAAGTTTTAATGGAGAATCTTATTAACAAAGGTGCTAGACTACTCAAGGGAATGAGAACAACAATAATAACAAATCTACTATTACTTTTAACCATAATACCAATAATGAGAATCATCAATGTAAAACAGCAATTAAGTTGCTTTTTTAGATAGATATTTCATCATAAGTTTAATGTTGTTTGTAAACCCTTAACAGCATTATATTAGACCGCATTGGATGAGGAACATAATGAAAGGAGAAGAACATAAAAAAACGAAAGAAACTCTAGAAGAGCAACTGAATCCAATAAATATGATAAAACTATTGTTAAGAGACCTTCTGCTGGTCCGTTATCGAAATATAACTAACTGTTCATTGTAGCTGAAGGAGACAGCGAGAAAACGAGAAAGATGAAATTATTACATTAGAAAATCGAGAGATAAATACAATTTGACGAAGAATTACATTAAGAACTAGCTGCTTTATAAAAATAAGTCTTCAATACATTCATACCAACGATTAGTATGCAGAAGAATTAATGGATTTATCACTGATTTTGAATTATCTTTTGTTTGTTTGAAATCTTTAACAAAGGATCAGAAAGCACTCAAGAAGAAGTTTAATCAGCTCTTAAGGATATTATCTGCTCATGGGAGAGAAATGCAGCTCCTGTTGAAAGTAGAATTGCGTTTCTTTAAGAAATACTAGCAACTGAAGCGTACCATAACAAAAAAAATTATGCTAATTGTTATTTGAAAAATAATTCCAATAATTTGATTCTCATTTTTTTCTCTTTAAATAGACGCTCTGTGAATGAGATAAATGCGAAATTGCAGTTTGAGAGAGAGTACATGGAAAGCGTTGAGCTTGGAAATGCTGAAAATCAGCTCATTTTACTGCTGGATACAAGATATTCCTTTAGAAAATAAATCGATGTCCACAGCACAACTTCATTCACGTACAGGAATCACAAGCGAATCTATGCAGCACTTAAGAGTCTAGATGCGTAGATTACTATGTTACTCTCTGTTAAGCAGCCTAAAGTGTAATCGTCATTGTAGCTAAGATGGAAGGGAATCGATCCAGAAGATGTAAGATTTTTGAA
>Ga0302271_10003148_pt1 | contig 14179 bp, 15 predicted proteins | sample III_Bog_N1_1_FD_198767 | JGI IMG/M metagenome (GOLD analysis project Ga0302271, IMG submission 198767) | Peat permafrost microbial communities from Stordalen Mire near Abisko, Sweden - III_Bog_N1_1 | ecosystem: Environmental > Terrestrial > Soil > Wetlands > Peat | place: Sweden: Abisko... | reverse complement strand
GATATATCATAACAGTTGACAAGACTCAGTGTATTGTTTCGTCAATAGCAAACTGTGCAGCAGTTGTTAATACTTCATATGATCTCAATGCATTGTGTTCTGCTTGCGATTCGGGATATAAACTTTCAGCGGATTCGAAAACATGCACTTCGAATCCTTCGAATAATTCTTAACAAAATACGAATTCCATGAGATTAAGGAGCATTTCTGGGTTTATTATTGTATTATTAATGTTGATGCTTGTGTGAGACAGACATTATGTTGAGTAGATTAGCTGAATAATTAATTTTAAAGTATTTGGGAGAGGAGAAAAATATTTTTAATTCAATATTTCTTTCAGTTCAAAATTGCATTTTGGAAATCGTTAATTTGTTTGTTGGATTCATTACATTTCCAGTCAGAGTCCAAGAGTTACGACATCTATGAGTTGATGGCACAGTTTTACTAATTCTTAAGCTTTCCATCGATCATTGCACCCTTTGAAGTGAGTCTGATTAACCTTTCCCTTTATTTAAACTGCCAATCATAGATATCTAAATTCCATACTAATTTACCTAGCAATTAAGCTACAGAAAATAATAATAATTGATCAAATGATTAAAATATTACTTTTTTTTGGTATCATTTTAGCACAATCAACAAGCATTAACAAGGAGAAATACAAAAATATTTATTAGTACTTCCCCCTCTCTCTCTCTCTCTCTCTCCTCAAACCTGTGTTGTGATCGACAAAGGACATGCAGTTTCTTTGTATTTCTCAGGTAAGATAGCTGTCAGTGAATTCAATACTTACTCTACCTATGGTCTTCTCTCAGGCACCAAATCTGTCATCTGCAAAATCAGCTTGAAGACTTCCGCAACAGATGGGTGTTTCGGTGTGCTGAGTGTGTTAATAAACGCAGATTGCTTGATGAGCTTCAGCGCTGTTTCTGCATTAGCTTCGTGATGCGTAAATATAAAATATCCAAGCAATCCTAAGCACCAAACATCAGCAAATACGCGAGTTCTATGAGATTTAAGCGTTTGCTAATCATTTTCGCTGGGATTTATCAGACTGCTATTCCAAGAATACGATGCTGCACATGCATTTTACTCATCTTTTAAGATATTTTCATTAGCTACTCCCTTCGTAACAAAGAAGTCACTTAGTTAAACTCTTCCGCGGGTACTTAGCAACACATTTGAAGATTTAAGATTCCCGTGACACATGCCATTACAATGTAATTATTACAAACCGACAGTGATTTACCAAAGAACGTAGATTTTCTCATCTAAAGTAGAAATCCCTCCTTAGATGATCGCCTACTGAAGGTTCTTATCTTTCAACTCCAGCAGCAAAGCGACTTCAAAGCAGCCATTGGTTCTTCTAGAGAGTTTACCTACTGTTGATTGGGATTCTTAAGATGATTTATGTAATATTTAACTATTCCCACTGATTTTTGTCACAGTTTTCCCGAATAATCTAATTATCCTTGGAGCAGCTGTTTTGCGAAGATTTTCAGAATATGCGTTAATCAATCTAAGTGTCGAAGGAGAGAGATTCTTGAAAACTTTCAGGCAATAGAGATTTTCTTTATAAGAAACCTTGAAAGTGTCAGAGCTGTAGGTTGTTGAAATAACTGATTATTTCACGCATTCACTCAAGTGAAACTGCTCTTCTAATAGATAATTCTGCAATTATGGCTTGATTTCTTGTTTGTCAGGATGAAAAGGTTCACTTTTTTACATTTTACTCAGCATTTTTAATGCCTTATCGCTGACATTACTCGCAGAAGAACCAGCTCTTGGCATGTTAATTGATGATACTCCTGGGGTTGACGAAGAAATAGTAGAATACGATAAGGTATCTAATAATGGAGGGGAAGGAGAGGATGAAGATTATTGTGGTTTTTATGGATTTTACTGAGTTGGATTTTGCGATTAGACAAGAGGGTTTGGTTATCCAATCGATTCTGAAACAGTTTGATCTTCTGATTTGGCAGTCATAGCGAGGAATTCTATCTCCCAATCGTCGATGCCTTCCAATTGTTATTGAATGGGCTACGATTACTGTTACTATTATTGCTGAAGCATTTGGTATGACAACGATGGAGAGTCCTTTTTATTTGGCGATTGCGATGGCGTTCCTTCTGAGCATGATGAAGACATACCTCCTTAGAGAGCTTTCCCTGAATAGTTTGACTGCAATGATTTTTAGAGATTTTGAGGATGTTCTGTGTCTTTATCTGAGATGGGATTTCCACCTTGTTATTGAGCAGCTGCAGCAGCTACAGCAGCTTTGAGTAATTCAGCTTGCATTTTCTTTTTGAGTTTTCGATTTGCTCGTCTCTTAACCCCGTCTTTCTTCGATGTCTTTTGTGGAGTAGCTATAGCGGAGCTCACAGAAGAAGAAGACGATTCAGGTTGTTTAGTAGTTGTAGAATTAGGTTAATTCGCAGGTTTTTGCATGTCCAGCAAGCAAGGGAAATCTTCTTTTTGCATGTCGACTCCTTCGAATATATCACTGGAGGAATCTTCTTCTTCCGAATTATTGTCTAGATTATGGATATTTATCATCATTGGCTCTGTGAATTCAGTTTTGAGATTCTTTTTTTTCATGTCAATTTTGGTGGTGTTAGTATTCATATTGCCCTAGCCACTACTGGTAGATTGTTGCAATAGTGGAACTGGAATGCTATTCAAAGCATCGTTATTCGCGTTGTTCAAAAGAAAATAATCGCTGGGATTAATCCAAGTTTTATTCTGCATAATTTGAGATTATTTCAGGATTTGCAGCGCTTGATTCTATTGCAAATTCAATGTTTATTGCTGCTACTAAGTCAATTACCCCGCTGCTGTCACTTTTCCTGCTTGTTCTAGAGGTTCTATGATTTTGTGGAAAGCCTCCTTGACTGAGGCGAAATGAACTTTATCGCAGACTAAAAAGCAGAATTTCTTCTTCTTTTTTGTAAGTTCTGCGAAATCCTGTAAGGCTTGCTTGTACCCAAATTTATCGTGGAGACGCCTACTAAGTTAGTCGAAGACATTGTACGGAAGGAGTTGGATGTAAACGCGAGGAAATTTTAACCTCAATTCGACGCAGATTCCAGGGTAATGCTTAGCATCTAGATCTGATTTTAGCATCTCAATTTTATTCTTATTCACTTGAGTTAGTGTCTTCTAACGAGCTTCCTCTAAGATCTTCGGACTGAAGTTCCCCGTGAGCTTATAGTATACCCCTGTGGGTTCTTTGTAAACATGCATACAAGACTCAAATTCTGCTTCGAGTTCCATGAAGAATTTTGTGTAATGCAGCCATATGACTTCAGCAGAAGTGAGTTCTAGCAGTATCCCGGGATATTTATGCGCGATCATTTTGAGATCTTGAGATATTTCGAGTAGCTTTTTTCACCCCTTTTTGTTTGTTTGTTTGATAGGTTTTCTTTAATGAAAGCAACTTTATTTGTTTTGTGCTATTTGTAGACTATTAAAACAATCACAGAAAAGCTGCAGTTGATGATGATAGCTAACACACACAAAACAAGAATAGATTTTGAAAGGGATGTCTTTTCAGAAGAAAAAAATAAAGAAATTATTAGAAAAATGAAAGAAAGTAACTTTTTCCAATAAATGCAGTAAATTTTACAGACATAATTCTTGATGTTAAACATTCTTATGAATAATCCACTATTTATGCTTTTTTGGATAACTCAATAAATAGTAAATTTGAAGCTTAGAAACTGCGATTAGAAAGAAGGTTGATGCTTTGTGTTTAATAGGAGCTAGAATTGTGGCTAAAATGGCTCCAAATAATTTTATTTTTTTCCAATTTGCTCGTTTATGTCTTGGTTCAACTACAATTTTGCATAATATGAGTCTCATTTTGGGATAAAATACTTATTTTGAGTTAAAATAGGAAAGGAAGAATAAGAATAATGCATATTTAATTCTATCAAGTAGTAGCTTGAATCTGCAGACAATATATGATAATTATTAGAACTTTGATGAAGATTGAGGGGATTTTTACTAAATAAAGGCATTATTTGCTAGATAAAACACATAAGCCAACAATAATTCAGGTTAGTATTTTATCTCTACTATTTTTCCTTCTTTACATCCTACAAAAATAAAATTCCTTTTTCAAGTGTTTGTTAGATTAAATCAAATAGCTGCTTGTTTCTAGGAACACCAACTCGTTATGAATTTAATGAGAAAAAAACAATAAAAATTATCGTAAATTATTTTGAGTGTTTTTAACTGTGGAGATATTTATTAATTAGAGATTTTGGTATTTTTTGTTGGAGATGTAACTTGAGAGTGAATTAATGAACCCTGTGAGAAATTTCTGATGATGAATGCATCAAAGGTAAATCAAAGAACTTCCCTTCTTCCTATATGTTTCATGGGGATAAATGCCTAAGATCAAAAAAACAAATTAAGAAAAATTAACCTTTAAGTGTAAGGGATACACACATCAAATTAAAAACTATTGTGAAAAGTTTATTTCTTTTGCTCTCACAAAATGCAGGAAACCATCGTGAAGGTCGTCGGTGGCAACAGCAAGGATGCATTAGACAAGAAAGCTGACAGATTGAATCTGCTGTTTCAAATCAAACCTGATGAGAGCGAGCAGGCCAAGAAAAAGAACAAATAAGAAACCTTATTTATTTCAAGCGCATTCGTGCGAAAACCTGATAAAAAATCGATTAACAATCCATTCGCATATTTCTAGCCACAAGGACCAATTGTAATCGATGACAGATTCGATTAGAAACGCATTGCAGGGTAGAAATACCGATAGCAGAAGGTCCAACAATCGTTTTTAATGTCGCATATAGATGAAAACAAGAAACTATTCTAACCTAGGAACACAAGATTACTGAACAAGCAAGGATTGATGAATAGTACAAATCAAACTATTAATGAAGGCAATAATGAAATTGAGAATAAGGATTTATTATAATCTAAACTGATTAGCAATGAGAATATTTTGAATAAAGACAAATCATTTTCCATGGAAATACTCAATGATAAGATCAAATCTACTGAAAATATTCAAGATACCATTAGAACAAAGGCTGTATCAACTTCATCAGCATAATCTCAACCAACGAAAGATCAATTTACTCCACATACGTCAACAAAGCAACAAGAGCTATTAGAGCAGCAACGGCTAGATGACTTGCCTCAAACCATAGGTAAAAAATGGAATTTCTTGAGATTTTCATGGTGTAAAAAATTGGTTTAATTTTTAAAATAATATTTAGAGGAGATTGACAAGCTTAAAGAGGAGAATATCATTGTTTAGTACAAAGGTGGACGATAAATCAAAGGGATTCTCGATTCCGGAGAGAAAAAAGCTATCGATAATGTGCATCAGCGGTAGATCTCTTGCTACTAAGAATTCAATGTACAAAAATATTTTTATTTTGCAATTCTTTTGGATTGTTTTGTACCTTTCAGTCTTTTGTTTTTCCTAGAATCTTGACATGGATGAAAAAATGAAGACAATACTATCAGATGACCAGCTGTAATACATTTCCTACACACCAACGTATGACAACGATTTAGACCCTAAGAATCTCTTCTAGCCGTTGCTGGATTTCTCATCGCTCAGCAGAGATTTATTGATTTAGCACAATTCAATCAAACAATCGCTAGTTCAGAATTGCATTGAGATGCTTCGATTAGACGATGTTTTGATTAACAAGAAGAACATAACATTGCATGATATTACGAACATTGTGAGTGAGAGAATCAACTAGAATCAATTGAAATATATTTTTACGACCAAGGGAGTTTATGAGCTAGCAAAGTAGATTATTAAAGATGAACCATCTGAAGCGAAGAAGAAATACTCAAAAGCTAATGTGGCTCTCTCAGAGAACATCGATTACATCAATGAGGTGAGAGAGAAATGCAAGAAAGGGTGATGATTGTATTTGTAAAGATAATTTTGCTTTTTGAAATTTTTCAGATCAAAGATGTAAAGAAAGTGGATTCTCTCAAGGCGATCAACCATTACTTTAACATTGCTGGGTATAAAGATCAAGGCTGCTAAGTGGAGCATTTCGAAATCGCTGAATAAACCAAGGAAGAACTAGATTGGGTCTTAGAAGATTTCTATTTCATTCGGCAAGCCAAAGTCAACGTAGATACTTTCCCTAGTTTCTTCGAAGGCGTGCCACTTCTTTAAAGTATTCTTAAGATTATTGTTTCAATATTTGAAGATTTTTGATGGTGTTTTTGGTATGAATTTTAAAATTAAAAAGAGACGATAACGAAGCGCTTTGAGAATACATTAATCGACATTCTTAGAATTTTCCTAGGTGTTTCCAGTGAAGATTACTATGAGAAGCACACTGTTAGTTATAAAGATCTAATGTGCTAGCTCAAGGAAATCATTAAGAACCCTGAGAGTATCGGTGATGAATATGTACAAGGTTAAAAGAAAATCAAGATCTTGCATATTATTTTAGATGATTTAGTTGAAATAATTGAGAAAGAAGAAGCATAAATCTAGCAGATTAAGTCTATTCACAAGACATTGAGTGCATAGAAAGAAGAGCTGATTAAATAGTAAAGAAAACCATCGTACATCAAGGATTACGAGAAAGGAACGATTGAATCACGGAAACACAACTAAAATAAGATTTTTTCAGTGATAAATACTTTCAAAGAAGAGAAGAAAGTCACACCGTTTAAGTTCTGAATTATGCTGGTTTTGTTATTGTTTGTGTTATGATGTGTTTGTTGATAACTATTTCAATTCTTTCCCTCTTCGGAAAAATAAGAAAGTTATATTTTTTGTTCTCAAACATGCACACTAAAATGATGTTTGAAATATATAGATACTTTAAAACAGACATAATCAAAAGATCTCTCTCTCCTTTTATATGTTTTTTCTATGCATTGTTGGCATCTGATCATTGCTATTCTACAATTTCTTCACCAATAGCTTTTCCAAAGTTAAATCTGAGATTCTGAATGAGCAAATCGTAGACTTAAGCGTAGTTAAAGCGATTTCTGCCTAACCCAACTAGATCACCGTGGTCGGCTTCGAAATTCAACAAATGCTATCCCCATTCGATTTCATCGAAACAGAATACGCCATCATTGTCGATAGGTACGCCTTGATTGTGCTTGTAATTCAAGAACAACGCTTGATTGGAGGCTTTCAATGAATCGGAAGTCTCAGCGATCATCTTCTCACCACCCACAGAGAAATACTTTTCAAATCAAACAAATAAGTGAATTACACACACACTGGGCGTTTGCAGGATATAAAGGTGAGGTTACAGCAACATTAGGTGCATTGAGGACGAAGGAGTTGAAATCTTTGATGTTTGATGGACGGTATTCCTAGAATGAAGCAAAATCGACTCCAACTAATCTAGAAATTGATTGCAGATGTTGTTCTTAGATGAGTTTTCTCTCGAACGCAGTGATCACTTTCGCACCTCTGAAGAAAGAAAGAAAATGCTAGGTTTTAGAGGAATGGTAAAGAAATCAATCATTAGGTATTGTTAAGAGTGTTTGAGTGTACTTGTGAGGTGATGCAATTGTGGATAGAGAAGAAACGAATTCGCTGCCTTTGAATTCAGAGATCATAAATCTAAGATCGATACCAGATGTGCTGTACGATAAAACATGAGCTTTCTTAGCTCCGAGCTTGTCTAGAATCTGTAAAATAAGAATAACTCAGTGAAAACCGTAATCTACATTTCATATTTGAGTTCGTAAATTCGCTTCTTCTTTCATTCTGTTTTTTCAAAATTACTTCTGGTATTTTCTGCGATGCTTGCTTTGCTCTAGCTTCGATGGAATCTTCCGGGTAGCTGATAATAGGAAGGAGAACTGCACGCATGTTAGACTAGGCTTACAGCAATTACTCGATCTACTCAAAATGACGCTTTCCAAAATTCTTGTACACACCTAATCTCACATTGTAAGTGAAAATCAATGGGTCCTCTAGCGATTTGATAACTTTCTTCATTTTAAGATCTTCTCTAATGTGTATGTGTGATCTGATATCACAAGGAATATTAATACTTTTGTGCTTAGATTTATTGTTTTTGTTTTTTGATTTCCAAGGCGAAAAAAGAAAACTAAATTGAAAAGGAAAAGATAGTTGATTTAATTCAGATAGTTAAAAGATTCAATAGAAGGAGGATTTAGTTTAATTCAGTAGCTAAGGACATAGGACACATACATACAAAATTAAATAGCCTTCGAAATATACAGAATCTTCCAAAATAATCTGCAAATCTTTGCATTTCTTAAGAAAAAAGATAATGCGCTTTTTTGGATTCGCAAAAAAAAAGAGAGAAATGAATAAAATAAAATACATAAAGAAACAATCTTTTTATTTCTTTTTTTCTTCTCTCTTTTTTTTTGTTTTATTCTGAGCTCCACCCATTTTTCAGGGTTTTATTGGCAAGATCGCTTTGAAAATCTATGAAAATACACCTCCGAAGTGTTGTTTTTGTGAATTGTAAGCACTGAGCAGCAGAATCTAATAATTAGGAGGAAGCTACTGCTAATTCTTCAATAAAGTCTGAACATATCTCTCCTCAATGATTCTACCAAGAAAAGCCTACTAACTCAAAGACCAGTAAATCATGATCTCCTATTGTTATGTCTCATATGATTCTTCTGATTTTGGTGAATCTTGCTAGTATTTTTATTATTCTCCTTGATTTGTTTACATTTCAGACATCTACTACACAAATTAGCTATGTATTAATCTAAACAGACTCTCACATCCTTTATGATTCGTCGTATAAATGTATGCCAAACTAGCTAGATCTTTTAAACTAAATCCTTTGAGTTGCCTTTCCACAATCACAAATTCTACTTTCTCTAGCATCTCGCTGTACCAATATTATTGCTGTTTTTGTTATTCAAAAGAGGACTAAACATTCAAAGAAGATTTCTTGTTTTAAGTTGCTTAGACCAAGGTAATTGTTTGCAAGAACCTGGATATTTAAATCTCAGTCATGCGTAGTAAAAATGGAGTCCTAGCGACTAAGTATTCGTAGACTTTGAGCATCTTTAAATCAATTTCATTATTTGGCTGCACAGACTCTTCCAGCAAAAGTAAAAGCCATTCTACACTGCAGCTGCTTAAGTTGTTCACGAGAAATTCACTTAAAATAGCTTAGCATTGCTAGGAGGTACTCAACTAGGTATCAAATTGCTAACTTTGATCTTTATGATTCTTCTGTTCTGCTAATTCTTGCGATTTTTAAATGAATAATGAAATGTAAAATGGGAGGATTTGATCTATTTAGGAGTCTTTTTTTCTGTTCGCAACACTCTCACTGTATTGATTCACTAGAGCAATCAGGTCTTTGAAGTTAGTGGTCTTGTTGATTGTCTATGCAACTTAAACTAATTCTTGATTCTAATCTATTAGGTCTCTCTTCAAATTTGCGTGGTTAGTTTTGGATAATTTCCTCCCCCAACAAAGTTCTTCAAGGATACTGAAACTTCTGCGAGGCACATTGGATAAATTGAGGGAGCTGTATTGTATCGCAGTTGCCTAGATGTGACTAGATAGCTTCGAAATCTGATGGATATTCTTAAGTAATCTTGCGTTCATAATGAGAGTATTTTTTGTAATTAAATCAAAAAAGAGAATGAATTGTATTTTTGATATTCCACTGTGAAGATATGAATTGATTGAACGATTCATAATTCATTCCATCAATTAATTATTTCAATTTACCCTTTGAGTTCATTGCGATATGAAGCTGATTTATTGCTTCATTTTCTTGTTGTTTTGTTATGTAAAAGTGCAAATTTTAGTGAATCTCATTTTGACAAAAAATCTATGAAGCATTCCTTAAAAAAAAAGGATCTAAATCAATACAATATTTATTTTCGAATTGATTTGGCTGCTATTTTCTTTTTTGAAATCATGAATCCAGTTAGTTATACCTGGTACAAAATGCCTTTGAGAAAATGTAATTTCACATCAAGCAAGTCGGAATATCTTGCAGTTAGTTCTTTAAAGAAAGAAAAAAATAAAGATGACAGTATAGCAATTTGCATAATCTGCAATAGAAGCAATTTATAAATAAACCAGGAAGAAAAAAACAAAAAAAAGAAAACTATAGTTTAAAATAGTGCTTGAATTTCTTCCTGTAATTGCTGTGCTCTTTACTGGATCTAAAAGCAGTTGATTGAGCTTGCAAAGATTAGTAAACGAAACAAACAAATAAATCGAAAACATACAATCAATCCTATTAATCTTTGAAATATCATACAGCGAAAGGTAGTTTTAGAATCTGTCAAACATAAAAGAACTCAGGAAGGAAGTGCTAGTTAGATCTTCAAAAGGATACTCTTTTTTAACTCTTCTCTCTCTCTTCTTAATACTCATTTCAAGAACACTAAAATCCTAAAAAAAAACAGCAGAATATTCACTCAATAACTGAATCTTTACATAAAGAAGCTGCAAGAATAAATTTCTGAATCTAATTCCATTAAATTTTCAACGTTTCCCGTCTACCTATTAAATTCCTCCGATCATGGGGTGTTCTCCTTCCAGCGGAGGCGACGCCAAAAGCAACAGCGCAAAGAACAAAAACATAGGCACAGTTGATGTCGAAGATCCTGTGTCTGGTTAAAAAACAACCTTGAAATTCTCTCTTGGGAAACTCAAAAAAGATGAATTCCTTATGAACCTCATGAACGCGTTGTTTTTCGGTGAAGATCAAAACTAGAATGTCGATGTCTGCTTTTAGTCGCTGTATTTCCCGGGTGATGATAGATATCACTATTACATGTACCGCTTGCTTCACGTGGAATTAGAATCCATTGAGAAACCATATTCTGGAAAAATGTGGGTGCTGTATCTAGCAGGGAAACCACTCGATTGGGATTATGCAGTGAATTCCAATGCGAAAATCGATTTGTCTAAAGGATCACCGAAGTTGCTTTGGAAATATGAAAAATTTCCTAATCCTACAGTACAATAGCAAGGAATTGTCCACTAGACTTCCTAGACTGAGAACCTCAGTTATCTCAAGAAATTCTACGAAAAGAAAACGATTGAGAAATAATTCACAACGAAATACGATACAAGTGAGAGTAATAACTTGGATTATTTCCTGAAAACTACTGATGACACGAAGTTCAACACACCAGCGAGTAAAAACCAAGGAGTTCTTCGTAACAGCTCTTCGAATAGGAATATTGCACTTAATAATGGGGAGACACTTAGTAGTTATGCGAGAAGGAACCAATACAATAAGAGTAGTAGTGTAGTGAATCTCAATGTTGCCTCATCGGTTTCTGGGAAGATGTAACCAAATGTACCGAAAAACAGTGATTTCGCGGAAAAAGATAATAATTGCTCGAGGACAATGGAAGATGCGGTTATTAATACTGAAGAGAGCAATAATGGGATGATGCTAGGGAAGGAGAAGATTGTCAGCACAAAACGAGCTGGGAGCAATCTTAGAGATGTGTCGATTTTCAATCCTGATGCAAAAGATAGACCGAACCCGAATAAGATCATTTTGAGTAATGACAAGGGAAATACTAATGTGTATGTGAGTAACAACTAGCAGAGACTCAACACGGATGAGGATAACAGGAATATTTAAGCGCCTCTGCAGACAGAAGCAGCAGGCATGAATGGAGATAACAGCTTTGATGGATTTGAAGGAAAACGGTTTGCAAATGCTGGTGGTTAAGGAGGGAGTTAGAATAATAGAAACAACAACAACAACAATAATACTAATGATATGGAGGATTACGAGGACAATGGAATTATCTTACCAGCAGATCTACTTCCTAAGAAACCAGCTTCATAGATTATGCTTAAGAATATTACATTAGGGACATCATAGTAAACGGGAATAGTTGGTGGGAAGAAAAAGGGATTGAATGAGACAGCAGAGTGAAGGGATATGATAAGTTTTTGACATTGTATAATTCTGTGCTTGCTTGCCATTAACTTATCCATTCGTTTTATATATTTTAAGAGAATTAGCAGAAATAAGCAGAAGAAATGCAATCAAAATATTTGTTTGGTTCAATTTGAAAAAAATAAAACAAAAAAAAAACAATACAAGAATGAGATGAAAGTGAATAGGATTTTGTGCTTCTTTGTAGAATCGGATGAATAGACAAAGCTGAGGGAGGAAGAGGGAAAGGGGGAGAGATAGTGAAAGACTAAACTGATCGGAGATGCTAATTGGGTATTTTTGAGAAAATCTTGAATAAAAAATAAAACAAAATGAAAGATTGATTTATTCACAAAATATCCCAAAAAAAAGAGGGGAAAATAATAAGAAAATAATAAATAAAAATACAATTAAATACAAAGAACGATAAATAGACATGTTTAGAGGACTTTCTAAGATTATCCAGCAAAGCAGATATGCTGCTACTAGCAATCTGATGAAGAGCGGCTTGACTGCTGTTCCTAGAGCTAATCTGAATCAAGTGCAGAATATGCTCGAGGAGAACTTAAAGTATGACGCTTAGAAGTTCAACGATGAAGTCGCAGTGCTTCAAAAAACCGATAGAATCTACAAGCCAACTTATTCGATCGAGTTCAACAGAGAAGGAGAGGTTCTAGTTTACTCCTGCGATCCGTTTAAGCACTCAACAATTTACTTCAAGTATCCTTATGTGTTCTATGAAGCTACTATCCCTCTCTCCATCTGGGCATTCATTTATAACGTAACTAGAATCGGGATGGAATATGAGATGATTATGGGGATTATTATTACGATTTAATGCATTTTAATTGTTTTTGTTGACTCTGAAAATCCACAGCCATTTGAGCTCACTAAGAACGAAGTGAACTTGCTTCTTGTGCTTCCTAACATTGCTTGGATTCCTAGAATGTGGTACTGGCGATCTTTGCAGTATAAAATCTGCAAACTCTATCTCCTCAGAGGCGGTAAAGTAGCTAAGATCGAGACCCAATCTTTGAGTGGTGATAAATTCACTTCTTGGGTGGAAACCTACTAGTTCAACCCCCTCACTGCTGATCAACAAAACTTCGATAGCAGAGACAACGCAGAATTCCTCGCCGAAGAAGGCTAGCTGAAGTATGAACTCGGAGTTCAATGCGATAATCTGCAGGAAATGGGTACAGTCTCTTAGGACATCGTCATCAATTTCATGAAAGAAGGTACTGTCCACCATCCTGAGCTCTTCGAAGCAATCGTGAAAGGATACAACATTGACACTTCCGATTACACCATCAACACTGCACACAACCTCAGAGTCAGAGAAGGAGATCACAATAATTGATGGGTTAAAGAAGGAAAAGGAAGGGGATTAGGTGCATTTATTTCCTTAAATCCCTTCTTTTAAACCATGTGAAAAACATTTTTGTAATTTCATAAATATTTACAATAGAAACACACATACGCACACACACAAAAGCATAATTCCATTTTATTTGTCTATTAATACTGATAAGGGTTTTAATAGAATTCGTTTTGCAGTGGGCTATTCTGTTTTTCTTTTAAGTCCCTGCTAATGCTTCTACTTTTATTTAGATGAGTCATTCTGAAAATGCATCCTGCTTTCATTTATATCCTTGTTGTCAGTTACCTTGTTCAGTTGCTTTTATTTGAGCAGATTAGGGCATTGTTTTTATCTACCATTAAGTAGAAGAGTTAGTATTTCTTCAATGGAGGAAATATTTCCATATCTTGCTCACCTATGCTACATTTATTGCTAAGCAATATCAAGATGCCTAAGTGTTCGATCAAAAAAAACAGCAGCCTTTTAACCGTTATTTGAAGTTGATTATCTTTCATTTTTGATTTGTTTTGAATGAATTTTAGAAATCTATCAAAAAAGATAACCTGCTTTAAGATATTCCCCAAAGGATTTAGGAATTGTTTCTGAAAACAGTATTGCCTTTGCTATTTGCTGTAAATCGGCCAAATAGTTTTTTGAATAGAGAAAAAAAAATAACAACCATGAAATGAATCAGTTAGTATTCTTTATGAGTATCAGAAGTATGCAGCAGCTGTTTAGATGATATACAAAGGAAGACATTTATTAATTTTCCCTAAAATAATTATCCAAAGATTTACTACAAAAGCATAAAAAGCTTTTTAAAAAAAAATAATGTAAAGATTAACAGGAGAACCATAAAAAAACAAGGAATGAGTTATCCACAAGATTATTGCTTCGGTATTCCAAGACTATGAAACAACTG
>Ga0302271_10003147_pt1 | contig 14180 bp, 6 predicted proteins | sample III_Bog_N1_1_FD_198767 | JGI IMG/M metagenome (GOLD analysis project Ga0302271, IMG submission 198767) | Peat permafrost microbial communities from Stordalen Mire near Abisko, Sweden - III_Bog_N1_1 | ecosystem: Environmental > Terrestrial > Soil > Wetlands > Peat | place: Sweden: Abisko... | reverse complement strand
ATAAGTAAAATATTTTAAAGTTTTTTTTTAATTATCATGCAACTTAGTGGTAAAAAAAGGAGCTGTTTTATGATAAATTTTTGAACAAAAAATTAATCATTTCTTTAGACACTAATAGCCATATCAATCATTTAAACACACACATACAAAAGGTACCTTTCGTTATCTTGTGAACTTGTGTAATTACCAGCTCACAAAGCTAGCTGATCTATCTATTCATTTCAGCCCAATTTTTCTTTAAGGAGTTCAAGTGCTTCTTATGGTGAGAGGATTTTTTCCCTGAGCTTTTGAAGAACTTTGCCTCGTTCAAGTTCAATACTATCTAATTTTTCCCACTCTTTCCATCCAATTACAGGCTTCTTGTGCTTTTCTTCAATGATTTTGCGAACTTACTCTTCAAATGAAAATGTAAACAGGAACATTAGGTACATTTTACTAAAAGTCTAAAATGCTAAAATATCTACAATTCAATACATCAATAATTTTTAAATAAATTTCATTAAATTATTTATTATTATCCTACCAGCAGATGTGTCTTTGAGCTCCAGAGCGTTCGCTTTAATGTGTAAATTCAAATTGTTTACAGTTTCCTGAATACAAAAAATTCATAAATTAAAAAACAACAAAAAATTACTTGAAGGAATCCCTTAAAACCCTCCTCATTTTTAACTCTCTCTCCTCCATGAATTAACTGCTTCTAACCATCCCTTAACCCTTTTTTACAATACTGCTGATGATAGTCTAATCAATAATGCCTTGTGGTCCTCCTTTCACCCATCCTGCAGCATATAATCCAACTATGATTTGATCTTTCTTCGCCTTCGACAAGAGACACCCATTCTAGTTTGCGATGACCTTTTTCTACTCATCCCAAGCGATAACTTCAGGATCAATATTAGCACTTTCATAACCAATACTCTCTACAACCATGTCAGCTTTTATATTTTCCAATGCCTAGCTTGAATCCTCCACAGCTATCTGCTCGAAAGGCTTACCCTATTTTAAGAAAAACCAAATTCAGAACTACTACCTTTACGCCTCAAATCCACACATCAATCCAACAAAAAAACAAAGAAGGAATACCTCTAGTAGATTCCTGGATAGCAACAAATTATGCGGTTGGATTGATTTTGTTGTGAGCAAAGCTCTGAGATGCACATTCACTACCCCTGGCTCTGTTTTAGCTTCTGCTGAAGAAGGTATTTTTTCAATCTTTTCCAGAACTTCGAATCTTCGTTTATTTACTCGAGCTAGTCTTGTGATTGAGTTCATTTGTTCACTGTATTCCATTTTAGAATTCTCGTTTAAACTGTCAGCGTATTCTTTCTCGTGGACAAAGAATCGGGTGCCCTTTGTTTGAGTGAACTCTCTTTTGATTAAGGTAATAATATATCACATTAACAAAAAAGGCAGAGAAATAGAAGAGTTAAGTTTTTCCAAAAGAATCTTATCTAAATAATACCAATTACCTGAACTCTTTCATCGAAAACTATGACTGAATCAAACCTCTTCGACCAATAATATGTATCTATAATAGTAACAACTCATTAATCAATTGAAATATGCAATGTAAACCCCCCAAAAAGGACAAGTTTTTCTAATAGTTACATTCTCAATTTCATGTTTTTTCAAGACATTCAAAGCCGGCCCAGAGATATCACTTTAATCAAGCTCACCATTTCTTGCTCGAATTATGATTCGAGCTACATCCAAAGCTACATTTCCATTCCTTTGTATCAAAAATAAACACCTATTAACGACCTACTTCATCTTATGTTTGCATTTAGTTTAGATTAGAAGAATACAAAAATTCAAAGCTTGTCTTTCTTTTATTTTATGCTTGTGTTTCATTTATTTTTCTTTGATTCTTCCCATGGATTTTGCTGGAATCTTACCCAATAATAGCTAGATTCTTGACTCCCGCGAAATTAATTTGCAGATCTTTGAATTCAGGATGACCATTGTACCAGCATACAATGTCCCTTCCTGAGTACACTCTCGCAGCTGGATCGATAGCAATCTTGTTTCTGTCGAGAGTCTTTTCATCTATTGCATTTTGGGAATGCAAGGTCAGAAACGAAAAGTACTAATTCTATGTTTTTTTGTTGTTGTTATTATTGCTAATTTTCCCTTGGATTTACTTTATGCTCCATAGCAAAAGATGACTCCAGAATACAAAGGAAGCAAATCCTTCAAAGTTAAAGTGTTCTCACCACTCTTACTGTCCTTTATTCAAGAACAAGAAGAAAATTCATCATATTATCACTTTTTTTATTCTGCTTTATGTAATCCTCTCTTACTAATGCGACATTTCCAAAAAAGTGAACTTATGGATTCTTTCCAATTTCTGTGAGATCTTTGGAGATATTTTTCATTGCTTAATGATCAGGTGCAACACCATATCGAATGAGCCCAAACGGAAATGGCAGCTTTTCAAAAATGTGTATCTGCGCGTCTTCATTTTCTTCTAGGATTTTCTTAGCTGTGTAGAATCCAGCAGGGCCACCGCCGATTATCTTCGAAAAATAATCAAAATTTACATACAAATAAGATAATATTTCCATAATCTTCCCAACATACAGCCATAACGATTCGTTTGGTTGGGAGCGTGCCCACTGCCATATGGAATGCCCTTTGCACTTGAGAAGATAAATAGTTTCTCATTTATTTCAATGGATAGTTTCTTGAAATCATCATCATCCCGTCAAGATCCTCCTTTTCTGCTTACTATTATTACTTTTTCTGTATGCGTGATAAACTGATTCAAGGAATCGTATATTTTGATATTATTTCTAATCTGTATGAATAAATTTTTTGACTAAGTTAACTTAATAAAAAGTGGAAAGAAAGAACAATCTATGAATGAAAAGATAAATCAAAGTAGAGATAGTGCTATGAAGAACAATCAAAAATCAAAATATGATTTCAGAAATATGCTTTTTGTATTTGTAAAAAAACAATTTGCCCTCTAATACGATTTATTCATTTTGTTGATGATCTTTAATCTCAAAAATCTATGAGAAAATGATAATTTTTAATAGAATATTCACAGAAACAATTTATGCCAGCTCTTTTCCTAAATGTTCTATTATGATACACACACACGCGTACCTAATTAATCTTTAACTGAACTAGTTGCATTACTCACAATAAGACAAATCTCTCATTTTATTATTTGTGGATTGGAATTAATTGTAATATCACAATATTTCGAGCTTTCTGTAGATGATATAATAAGCCATATGTCTATCACCACCTCCTTTTAACTCGAGAATATCGTCAAGTTTCACTTCAGTTACAACATCGTCATCATATCTCTACCATATGTCTGTGATGATTCAAAAAAAATTAATTAATTCATGGATTGAAACCAATCTTCTCTTTGCTTTTTACCTCCAGACTTATGTGCCCATCCAACGTAATGTCCACTGTCAGCACTTCTGCCCTAATGGGTGAGTACTGCAACAGCTTCGTAAGCACCAGTCTCAAGACCTTGAGAATGTGGGCGATAGAGATTATCATCGTGTTGTTTGATCTCATCTTCTTTGGAGTCTTCCTTGAATTGCTTGAAGAGAGTCTTAGTGTCTTCGGGGATCATTTTCCCTTGTTCTTCGAGTTTTTTCTTGTATTGTTCGAATTTGGCATCGCCTTTGAGAGAATTTTCTTCTTATTGTTTTTTCTCATATTGCTTGCCTTTGTCTAAGGCAGCCTTTAATTCATCAGTGCAGAAGTCACTGACGTCAAGGATCTTTGGGAAGATGACACTCTACAAATTTGAGGGTTAGGGAAAGTGTTAGGAAAAGTGATTAGACTTTAATAAGATTGATTATGTATTGACTAATTTACTCTAAGGATCTTCGATTTAGTTGCTTCCGTACGAGAGCTCTCTGATTTGGATTTCCAGAAGAATCTCATCATCTAAACTGCTAAGTAACTTGGCTGGAAGGGTTCAAAAGGAAAACATTATGAGGAAAAGAATAATTTTTTGACTTGAGTAACTAATATTTATTGGTTTTATTTTACAAGTGCTTTGATGCGTCTGATCTCTGAAAACACATGTTGTTGTCCATCTTAGCCAGTTTTCTCCACTGAACCTTGAAGAGTCTAGGAGGTAGCAGCGAAAGAATAAAGTTAGAGATCAAATAAAATGAGAAAATTAAGCAGAGTTCTTTAAAAAGAAATCAATATGTTTCTTTTTACAATTTGAATCCCTTCTGTCAGTTGATTAATTGGATTGGATTGATTATCAATAGTGCACATGAGTTTCTTCGAAGTCTCCGTTTTAACTACTACTTCCTCTGGATTATCGTTGTTTATCTACTTGACATCGAATTGGATCTCAAACAGATCTTTAATGAGATTTGTCTTCGTGCCTTATTCATCTACGTAGTTTGTGAATGGCTCAACGCATTGCACAATATTCTAGAAGCATTCATCTGCATCTTGCTACTTGAAAGCAGCGGAGTGCTTCTCACGCTCAGCAAACTAAGGATACACGCTCATGAAGCTCTAGATGAAATTTACAGGTTAAATAGCCTGACCCTTGCCTTCGAGATCTCTGAATAATCCAGCAAGTGCCTTAGTGACAAGTAGTGATTTGGGATCTCCATTCGGTGCAAAGCGATTGTTGACCAAGTAGTTCTTCAGCTCGTCGATTCTACGGAGGCATTGAATTGAACTGTTCATATAGCAAGTGTTGCCCATATTCACTAAACCCGTTGCTAGAACTTCCTTTGAAGAAAAAAAAAGACACAAAGAATTAAAAAATCGTCATTGAATCGTCTCTTTGCAATTGCTCTGCAAGAAAGTCCCTCTCTCTCTCTCGCTTACTCCAGTCTTTTCTTTGTAGACATGTGCTCTCTCTTCGGGTGTCATTTCTTCGTAGAATTTCCTTTCCTCTTGGACCTCCTTGATTTAATTCTGCTCAGGTGCACCCATGAGAGTTATCGCGCTGCCTTCGACAATCTTCAAATTCGACAGATTCGTGTCTGCTTTGAAGAGAGTTCCTTTGAAGATGATTTTCTAATTACCTGGTGGGACTTATGTCAATCCATAGATAGTCTACTGGAAAACTGCTACAGGTGATGCTAAATCAACATCCGCTTGGATCTACTTTGTTCCCCATTTCAATGTGACGTGCACCATCGTTGTGTTTTTGTTTCTTTTGTGTTTGTTTTTCTTTATTTCTTATTTATCTGGAAATTAATAGGAATTCAAAGCAGAATCTCCCAAGATATATATAAATCTAAGTTAAAAAGGTTAGGAATTTAAAATTATAAACAAACAAAAAAACTAAACCCTTTTTTCTTGTTTAATTTCGTTTACAAGATACTTAAGGTTTCAGAATCAGCAGACCTGATTTGTTTAGAGATCAGAAACTCATTCTCTATCTTTTAATCTGCTGTTCTTTGAAAATCCATCCCAAGAAAAACCAAATATCCTTAATCATGTCTATTGATTCCAATTATCCTTTGTAGCAGTTATCTTCCAATTTCTCCTTCACAGAATACTGCAGCACTATTCTAACTCACAACACAATATTCTATGAGTTAGGGAGACTTCAACAAGAGAGCGATATTTACTATGAATTCCCGTTCCATCGATAACTCAGCTACATCACAGAAATTAGTAGTTTTAATTCTTCCAAAGTTACCGCTGAAGAAGTATCAGAGTATTACAATCAGAACAACTTAACCCTCCCTCAGGACTTAGCAGATAAGACCTTGTAATGGTACAAGATAGTCGTGGAATTTCTCATTCGTGATAAGGACAAACTGATTTATCTTAATTCCTACCCTCAAATTACCAAAAATGATATTACCAAAGCAATCAAGACATCTGCGTTAATTGGATATAAATCGTTTAAAGTACTTGATGGTATCTATTATCTCTGCGATCTAGCTAATCAAGATTGCAACACAAACTTCTAGAATAACCTCTTGAATCCTACACAAACCTACTTGAACGGTCACATGAATAACAGCTCTTTTTACATTTCACAATACGCTGACAAGATCTTTGAGCCCTTCAACAAGCGTGCGCTCTTTTAATTTATCTTTTCCACTGTGCTCAGTGCGATGTCAAAACTAGCCCTAAAGCGCGTCAATATCGATTATTCCATTCAAAATTTAATCTTTATCAGAGAAGGTTAGAATATAAAATTCATATATTTACCAACATTCACGCGATTCGCTAGTGATCTGCAATATGCATACACAAGCAACACAGGGAATTTTAACTACAAGTCGTTCAATGACTCATACTATTTAGATTCAGACGAGAAACTAAACAAAAGATTCAAGGATAAAGCGCTCGAATTTCTGCATGAATTTCAAGAAACATTCCTGAATGAAGCTGAAAAGCGAGACATCTATGGGGAAAGTGGTGTCATCAAAGATTTAATGGCTGGATAGAAGTCCATTGAGGATATCTTATCTTAACAAGAACAGCGAAAGAGATTCACGAAGCAATTGATTTATAATAATCAAATCTTGAATTTACTTATGAATAATCTGAAGATTAAAGAGTAATTTCTGCAGCTAATCGAGAAAGAAAACGCTGCGAGAAGAGATAAAGAAATGCTGCTACTAGCAGGTAAGCAAAATGGATTTCAAGATTCGCAGCAATTCTAACAACAATACAGCTAAATTCAGATGTAAGAATAAACATATTAATAGTAGATCTCAATAGAGGATACCCCATTAGGAATAGGGACAACTACACAATGCTAGATCCTTAATCAATTCCTTCAAGGCTGCTTAGCGCTAACAAAGATAGGAAACAACACCGAAGCACAGCGATTTATTTTCACTTGTGAAGACTTCTTTGACAGATCCCGATTCGTTTCGAACACGCTGTCGCAAGCGAGCACTAATTACAGTTCTAGTACTTTTTAGAATAGTGCTAAGTCGTAAGAAGATACTGCTAGCTCAGATTATGTGAATAGCTTATTTGATTCGAAACGAAGGCTGCAGATTACCTTAAGGATTGTAGAAATGTAAGGAGGATCTGCCAGTCAAGCAGATTAGAATGCTCAAATAGACTTACCATTTCAATCTCAGCAAGCGAACAACGAATCATAATCATAGAATTTAAGTAATGCAATGCAATTTCAGTTGCAATAGCAGTAAAGATTACTAGGCTAAACACCTTCTTAGATATTCCAGTAGCAGTCATTATTCTAATAATATCAATCTCAATAGACTAAATATATCACTCCACCTAATTTAAAAGCAGCTGATAAGCGCTTACATATTAATTTCTCTGAATCTGATTCTCTTCTGACGATTCGGCTCGTTTTTCTGCTTAGTGACATCGCGATCAGCATAGATAACACTGATGATATTATCTACACGTTCCAGATCTTGAATTTAGAATTCGCATAGTTTTCAATATTCTTCGATGAAGCACGGCAAGTCGTGATTGAAAGCCAAGTATCGACGGTAGACAATGACGAAAGCGTCCTTTTATAAATGATCTACATGATTGATAGACTTATAGCATATGCGTTAAGTTTCTATGAGTTCTACTAGAATAATATACAAGCTATTAGAGTCTCAAGAGACACACATAAATATGGATTGTTTTCATTGGAGCTGTATGAAATCCTTGCAGGCTACTAATGCAAGTACAATAAATTCTTGTAAATCAATAAACTTTGAATTGGTGATTGTCAGCCACTGAGAGATAAAGTGAAAAGTGTCACATATGAGAAAAAAAATTGAGAAATGAATTGAAAGACTTTTTGAGATAATCGGAACAGAAGAAACATAACTAACTCTACATTTAATTTAATAATAGTAATCCTTTAGGATTTTATGATCTCCTCCTCCCCCCGTCAAAGGCTCAGAACTTTAGTTGAAGTTGCTTTCAACAAGTGAAGTGAATAAGGGCTAAGAATTCTGAAAATGTATTTAGTTTGTGTTCTTATTTGTTTAAAGAAAAAGTTGTTCCCCTACCTGCCCCCTCCCCTCTCCAAAACGACACAATCATCTTAACAAAATGAAATCATTAATCTGAATAACGAAGAGATTTTTTTTTTTATTAAACATTTTGTAGTATTTTTATGATTAATTTAGCATTTCTTTTTTATCTTTCCAATGAAATTGCTTTGATTCAATGAATTCTGCATCCAGCCAAGTTTATTACTTATGTAAATTAACAGTTTCATTGGAATAAGTGTTACATTTCAGCTTAAATATCTACTTTTTTCCAATTTAATTGTTGTTGAAAAAACAATAATTACTTTATGAACAAATAACAGCTAATAATAGTAAAAAACTATGCATATTTTGTGCGACTAGTGAAAATCGAGATATTATCAACGAACCCAGAACCAAGGGGGAGTGTTTATTAAAAGAGAATTCACATACAAATACACGCGCACACACATTTTAGGACAATTAGAAGCACAATATACAGGAGGGGAGTTGTATGTTCTGCTGCGGTTCCAAGAGCCGTAATAAGGCTAGTGTCTCTGATAGAATGGAGTTGGAGACACTCCTTCAGACGACTCTGTTCACTCATAACGAGATTTTAGATCTCAAAAAGCAGTTTGACAAAAATATTTTAGATTTTTTTCGTTTCACATTTTCACATGTGCACTGTGCTATTTGTTGTTATTGTTGTGAAGATTCATGTCGATGAGCAGGAACAGAGGTTTTCTAACAATGCTTCAATTCAGAGATAGCATGGGAATCCTTGGATTGGATAGCGTGTAGTTCTTAAGCGACAGGATATTTAACATAATGGCTGATCCAAAAGGATAAGTAAACAATCTCAGCAATTCAAAAACGCAATAATTCTTCAGAAATATTGTTTTTAGCATGACAACTCCTTTTTTTAAAAAGAAACTCCCTTTATTTGTCTAATTATTACATTCAGATTCTACCATAACCATCCCTTCTTGCTGTTTCTTTTTTGCAGATACACTTTTAAAACTTCATGGTTTACTTGAATACAATTATGAACGGTGACGAAAAGGACAAAATCATGATGTCATTTCGACTTATTGACGATAAGCACAAAGGATATTTTCTCAGAGAAGATCTTTCCACTATGATACGCTCGATCGTCAACTCCTGGGCAGCCTTGACATAGACATAACTCAGTAACACTTCAAAACAAAGAATCAATAATTTGTTTGCACTCACAATTATTTCATAAAATCTATCATTTTAAAAATTGTGTATTTTTGTTGATATTTATTTTTAGGCAAGGAAATGCTTGCTAAGGTAGACTCCTAGATCGATCATATCTTCACTGTCATGGACATTAGAAAGTAGAACAAAATTGAGAAGGAAGATTTCTTAGAAGCAATGCAGAGAAACCCTGATTTATTGGAGATCTTCGATTTTCTGAATAAAGGTGTCACCGAAACAGTCGTTCATAACAATGAAAACAGACTCAGGGAGATTCAAATATCGAAGGAAATTTAGCATGTAGAACGGTTTCTAGAAAGTGTGAATCAGTATCTTCTCGGGGAGACTACGACTATGTGCGACATAAGTGCAAGGAATGCGACTGCTGCTGATTAATCGTTTCCATAAAAAATCGATTTCAAAGAATTCAATAGAGTAAAATAGGAATAATTTGAAGAAAAAGAAGAGAGAAAAAAGCAGATGATTCTTGAAAGTATTATAGATGAATTGTTTGTTTATTGTTGTTGTTTGGATTAATATCTTGAAAGGCAACTAGCTTTTAAGAGTTTCAGAAGAGACTTTAGCCATTCGGGAAGAGAAACATAGATAATCAAGACCAGCCTGATTCAACTAGTTAAAATCAACTAAACGAACCCCCTAGACTTAAGGATATCAACAATACACATCAAAATAATAATCATAATAATAACTTTCTAGGTGCAGATGGTTTTGAGAATAAAAATGCTCATAAAAACTCACCTCTCCACAGTAACGTGAGTTAATATGGGAGTGCAGAAAGTAGAAAGATCTCTTAGCATGATAGTTTACTAGCTGAATAAAATAATGGGGAATAAGAAGCCGCTGCACCCAAAGCAGATATTCTCGATTCTCGAAGAGATTCTCAATAAATTGCAATTTTAAGCCCCACTCTATATAATTAAACTTAGTTTATTCCTGGAAAAAACGTATTTAGTGAGGAATTTCAGCAAGGAGGGGAGAGGGCAATTAGCCGAACATAGTTGGACCATTTTGCTAGGGATACATTTGGGAACATCTAGGAACACTATCAAGCTTGTAATCGAGTTAATATGTTGCTAAGAAATGCAGATGAATAGATTAGTAAGAACTCACCTGGTTCAGAAATTGATGTACATCGGGAAAATGCCAATGAAGCTCACCCTCTTCTATTTGGTCATCCTTAGAATCATCAGGCACAACAACAGCAGATTATCTACTAATAACCATAGACTCCTTATCACAAATAATAATCATTTTCCCACAGCTAATTCAAATCAATTTCTGAATTTCCAAGAAATCTGCTTGATTTTTCCAGAACATCCCGAAATACCATAATAGAAAAACCTTAATAATAATAATATCCAAATTTCTTACAAAGCATAATATGCTCACCACTAGCTGGGCTTGAAGACGATTTTGGGTTTACTCCACTCGTGGTGGACGATCCAAAAATTGATGACGAAGCGGTTCTTAAAAAATACGAAGGAAGTATGTGTTCGAGTTGTTTTCAGTCGATTTCTTAGCAGATTAAGTTGCAAAAGAAACATCTAAACCCAAGGAAGCAATCAAATGCTACCGTATTTGCTTCTCCTTAATCTTATTTGCATTCTCAATCCTAAAAATAACAATAATCTTAGATATCTGGATAACAAGCATTCCAGCCAATGAAATAGCTGGAGCTGTATTCGTCTAAGAAAATCACTGAAAACACACTGTCGAAATAAGATCCAGCGAATCAAATAATCTGCTTTAATCTTAGCTAGATTGCTTAGAAATTTCTAGGTGATCTAGATGAACTCGAGTCCTGCTGTGTTAGAAGCGAGGATAACGAAGAAATATTGTAAAAAGAGTCAAGGATTATTTCACCAAGGAGATTAAAATTGGAGAATGCTGACAAACACAATGAAAGACAACATAAATAGCTACAACAGCAGAATTAACAATAAACCCCCCTAGTCTCAAAGAAAGCGGGATACAATTAGGCAAGCAGAGGTGGTTCTATTTCGATAAGTCCTTTTCATAACACTGTAGACAAGCGAATTTTACGGGTTGATGAGTAAAATGAGGATGAAGAAGCTGCGACAGCTTAGATAAGTGGAAGTAATGAGGAACCAAAAAGAAGAAATGAAACTGAAAATGGTGATTTTGTGGATTTTTAGGGCGAATAAGAAAATCACATGTAAAGAATGGAATTTTAAGGATAAAACATCTTCCAAAGAGTCAAATCATCCGAAGAATCGAATAAACTCAGTGAAATAGAATAAATATCAGAGATAGTTAAACAAGTTGGGAATAAATAATCTGAAAACTCCGAAGAATTCATTGCTAGAGAGGGCGAAAAATTGTCATCTTTTGTAGGACTCGAGCGAGGTAAAACAGGTACATTCCAGGCATTCAAGGATGATATATTTCGGCATGAAGACTCCGAAACAAAGTAAAAGAGGAACACCAACTCATTGATCAAAGAATCATTGTAGATTCTTAATTTAAATCACTCTGAAGAGCCTCATGAAAATCATACAAAAGAATCCGGTAATTATGATTCTACCATTCCTTAGGCTTTCTTTGACAGGGTTAAGCCTGTGTATATCGATACCTACAAGTCCAACAGCAAGAATACATAACTTGAGAACACTGCATCAACTACTTCCGCAACATTACTTGTTCCCAAGCGAAAGTAATTCCGCAAAAGAACATTCGGTATCAATAACAGCAGCAATAGTGATGATGTTGGAGAAGAAGAATCACTTAAATTAGCTCACATCACTGAGGTTATCCCACAAGGTACTAATTAAGAAACTACATATGTATTCAGTCCACTAAACAATCTAAATATCCACGATCAACTCAGAAAATCTGTATCACCATAGACACCTCAGATTTACCAAACTCCTAATTCTTCCAAATCTTCAAGGTATTTTTTGTTTTATTCAGAATAGTTTGTTTAATTTTGATTCTGTTAAAAAAGGAATTAATAATAGCACCAAGCTTAATCTGAGAAGCCTTCTGAAGAAATAGCCAATGATCGTATAAAAGAACCGAGTGAAGGATGTGGCTCTCCTTAACATTATCAAAACAGTTATGCTTATAATTCTCATATTCAGACAACTCGCCATCATGTAAATGGTGAAGAGAAGCAGCTGAACTACATTTAGAAGTTCATTGAGATGAGCAATGAAGATATTAAGAAAAAGGTTATTATTGTATTTTCTTACATCAAAGAAATCTGCAATGTATTGTAGACGATTAGAAGAAACATCGATAGCAATTCTATTGCTCGGTCTTAAGAGAAAAACGCAGTTAATATTGGATAAAATAATAATAATAATTCAGCTGTATATGGTGGGAAAGGCCATAGTGTGGACTTGAAAAGTAACTAGTAACATTAACGTAATCCTCTCTCATTCTAAGCCAAAACTGTGAACACTGGGAACATATCTCCTAGGCTTAAAAATCATTCATTGGGTTAAGAAGAAAAACGAAAGAGTTCATTGATTCCTTAGCCTCATTTTTCAAATCACACTTTTGCTGCCAATCCTAATACTTAATATGCTTCCAATCACAATATCAATGCAAATCGGTTGCCACGTCAGAATCCACTGAACAACGAAGATGAAACAGTGCGAAATTCTACTATCAGCAATATCCAGAAGAAAGTGCAGAAAGAGAAAAAAGAACTCAAATCAAAATCAATGGTATTTTTTGGACATCAGAACTGGAATCTTGTAGTTAATATGATGATGGGGATATAGATGAGTGTTCAATCAGCTACATCCAATCTTAATCTCGTCGAAAATGTATTAAAAAAAGAACAAAACTAATTATTTTTGTTTGTTTGAAATTTTTTTAAACACCCACAAATTCCTACCTTTTCTTTCTTGCTCCAGTAGAACAATGAACACCAATTGTAAAGCCGAGACTTCAAAGTCAAATATCTATTTGAGCTTCTCCCTCGAAAGGATAATTTCGAGAAGCAATGGTCATATAAAGTTTGCAGATTCTAGGATTATGCTCCAGCAGTATTCCAGCAAATCCGCATGTTCTTCAATATCTCGGACGAGAAGTATTTAAAAAGTATAGGCCCGAATTAGCTATTCAGCATGGTGAAAGGTGGGTTCAATAGTTTCAGTTAGCTAACTAGCACAGGTAAAAGTGGTTCATTTTTCTACTACACTGCGGATGGGCAATTCACTTTAAAGACTGTGAGTCGAAGTGAATTTCATCATTTAAAAAATATACTCAAGAACTATTATGAGCACGTCAAGCAGAATCGAAACACGCTAATCATAAAATTCTTTGGATTACACAAAATCAAGATCCGCATGAAACGATCCATGAAGGTTGAAGTAGTCTATATTGTCATCATGAGCAACGTTTTTCACACTACTAAACTCATAAACGAGAGATATGATCTCAAAGGATCAACTTATGGAAGAACCACCAAAGTCAAGTAGATGCTTATTTGAAGCAAGAGGATTGATTTCTTGAATTTTTAATATTTTTTATTTTTGTTGCCAAATAATAGAACATAAGGTGTGACTTAGAAAGACTTAGATTTCCTTGAGAACAACACGAAAATTCTGGCTACCTTTGACGAGTACTCTGAGTTAATGAGTGTAATTCGTAAGGATGCTAAGTTTTTCGAAGATAATAACATCATCGACTATAGTCTACTGGTTGGGATACATCATAAACAGATGTAGAGTAAGAGAAAACAGATTAGTTTAAGAGGGGGAGGGGGTTAACAATTGTATCTTCATTTGATATTCTTGGACAATTAGATGGTGTGAAATCTTAAGATCAAGACCATTCAGCTGATTAGGCGAGTTAAACGATCAAAGAACCACTTTCACCCCACAAAAGTAAAGATATCTCTTCGATTCAATCAAGAGACAAGAAATTTACTTATCTCTTCGGTATCATTGATATTCTCACATGTTTCAAGTAAAAAACAAAGAGGGGGGTTTATGAATTCAGAGAGGCAAATCGAGGGGGGGTGGGGGGGGGGGGTAAGGGATCAAA
>Ga0302271_10003146_pt1 | contig 14182 bp, 12 predicted proteins | sample III_Bog_N1_1_FD_198767 | JGI IMG/M metagenome (GOLD analysis project Ga0302271, IMG submission 198767) | Peat permafrost microbial communities from Stordalen Mire near Abisko, Sweden - III_Bog_N1_1 | ecosystem: Environmental > Terrestrial > Soil > Wetlands > Peat | place: Sweden: Abisko... | reverse complement strand
TAGGGCTTATTGTGCAACATATGCAGATTAGACGAAGACAAAGTGATCATCGTAAATGAACAAGGCTACTACAAGCTGGACCACAACTCCACGAAATATACAGTTTTTCCACTGTCATCGTTAATTGGAACACTAATCGAATCTGATTAAGACTCTAGGATGTTTGAGACAGTGTAATTTCCATTCTAGATATCAGGCAGATAATCATTCAGTGAATTTCCCTATGGAATCGCAGCATTAATAGCAATCTTCGGTCTTCCATATTCCGTGAGCAGTTTAATCTTGAGTTCAGTATCACCAGATTTAGGCGTGAATTCAAAGAACTGTGATGATCCTGCATCGAGTTTAAGTGTGTGATGACTACCGTCGAGGAGCTCTAGCACTTGAGTTCGTTCTTGAGTAACAAGAACCTAGAATCGCCCAAAACCAAACTTAGAAAATACACCTATCACATACACACCTTTGAGAGATCCTTTTTAGATTTCGATAGGAATGCCAATTCTCAACACATGCTCGTCTAAATCTAGTGGTTAAGTAGAGTTAGAGACAGATATTATTGTGGTTAAATGACATTTGTATTTGATAAATTAACTTCATTGGTAAATAAAATATTATTGATTTTTTTACTTTGATCTTAGAGATTCCAGTCAAATTCCTTAAAAGCAATTGGTACCTACCAAGAAGGAAATACACAATCAGTGAATAGGAAGTATATAAAACTAAAATTACCCTATCTTCCCCGAAGACAACGAAAAGATCAAGTTCTGATGAGTCTAGCGATGTTAGATGAATATTCAAAGGAAATTCAGAAACACTAGTGTACTCGAATAACTCCATGTTTTGGTTCTCAGCATGGCCTGCAAACAAAATGGCATTAGTGAGAAATAAGCAAAGAAAGAAGGGATTGTATTTAGAATATTAAAGAATAGGTCAAATATATTCATATGAATATTCAAATTATGCCTCTTTTTCTTTTCTTTTTTTGTTTACCAAATGCGAGTTTCCCTTTAGCTAATGGAGTCACCCCTTGAAGGATAGAAAGTCTAAAGAATCGTGATGGTTATTCTGAATATACATTCACTTGAAGAGTGCAAACAGAAACAGAATCAGCAAATCTGCAGAACTGTTAGATATCCTCTGCGTGGACCTTCAACTGCTAACTGTTTTCGTACATCTAAAAATCAGCTCTAAAATAGCAACTTTCTTTATTTAAGTCCCTCGAGTTAGTTGAACTCCTTTGGTTAACAATTCTCGCACAAATAGCTAATCCTGGAGAATCAAAGACTCTTATGATGATGCTCTACTCGTTGGTGATGAAGTAATCGACTTTTACTGGATCACTAGCTTTCACAGGTGATCTTATCTTATTTGAATATCCATCATATGCTTCTATGATTCCATCTGTTTCTTCATTGTTCACTAGAAGCTAAAACTAGCATTCTTCATTCTCTGAGACTACCCTAACGAAGAGGAAGCACACGGGGAGTTGTTAGCTCGCGCAGCCACTGGAAATAACCTCAGCAGGGATTGACACAATATCATTGAAATATTCCTCGTAGAATTTATTCGAGGTAACGATTTCAGATTCAAAATCAATTTATATTCTGATTGTTCTCCCTTTGCAAGTCAGAGCATTTTTAGTAATCACCAAGCCTTGACTGTCATCAACAGGTATCTTGAAGAGTGCAGCTGAATGTGGGTGAATATGCACTTAACCAGAAGGCTTGGAGATTAATAGCGGGGCAAACGAGAATGCAGAGCGAAGTTTGATCACGAATATTTACGATGAACTAATCTATAAGGGTACAACTTTGATGTATATTTTCGAAGAAGTTAGTTGAGTTCCATTCAGATACATTTCTTGCTTTGGATTCTTGAATCGCCAATTGAAAAGCTCTGCATTGTCTTTCTCCAAGACACTTTCGTCTTGTGTAATGTAGACATCAAACTGTTAAAATAAAAAAATAAGTCATTCTGGTAACAAACCATAAGCAATATTAGTTCAATTTCAATATCAAAATTCTTCATTACATTATTCGAAAGAGCTTCTAGACTAATCCAGACATCAGGTGAAACATCAGCTATTTTATTGATGTGAACGGAAAACACAGATTCTTATTTGCCGTCTGCTAGAGATACTTTATGAGGCATGTCGAAGGTTAATTTTTGTATTTGAGCTTTCTGGGCAGTCTCTGCGGACCTAATCACATTGGCGATGACTCCGTATTTTGCGTTGCCTGTTTTTGAACATAAAATTAAAGGATTTTAAAGGTCTAATATCTTCGTGGATATTGTGTTGTTGTTGATAATTAACACAAAATATACTTTTCGCGAAGACTTAAACGAAATAGAATCCAGGTGCAGGTTCAAATACTTCTAAAATTCCCCATTAACTGGTTTATATAGGCTCTGACGATTCTAATTCCCCATCTCCTAGAGCGGATTTGGATTCCAAGAACAACTTAGCTTCAATTTCACCATACTACGCTACAGTTGTGAACTTGAGAGCTTTTGCTTTTTCTTCAGAGAGATGGAATCTGTATGTAATTGTCTCTAGCTCAAATAACTCATCGAAAAAGGCTGTGGATTCAACAAGATTATTGATGATTTCAAGGGAAACTGCTTGAATAAAATATGCAGTGTTTTCTGTCTTAGAGAAGATACCCACGGAATAGCTATGTGATGGTGGCACTAAAGAGCAAATAAAACAATTAAACGATATGGGAAAAAATTGGAAAATCAATGAATTGTTCTTTTACAGCAATAGAACTGAGAGTCGATTTGATATTCAACACATTGTCCTGAAGTAATATTGATGTTAAGCACTTTGCTGTGTGATTTCAGTGCTGTTGTTCTCTGAATGTCAGTCGTATCGATTCCAGATAATTCGTTATCTGTGAATGCGCATGAATGGCTGTTTTAGTTACATGGCTTGAGTAACAACGCCGTAGAAGGACTGTCAGTGTTCAGAATGATTTTTAATGATTCCGTGATAGATCCTGGAACTGTCAAATGGAAAGCTTCAACTTTACCAGCAGTTGCAACTCCTGAAATCGGGAAGTTCAATTCCAATTGCTAGATGCTACTGCCCACTGAAAAACTAACTTGCAGTAAAAACACACATTGACGATTGGTTTCACTGCGCACACCTATCCAAAATGCATTTGTAGCACCAAATTCATCGAAATCAATTCGAATTCCTTGTTCTGAACTGCTATTTTCAGATTGGTTGAGGTATTCCTTGACAGAAGATGGCTAAGAAGGTCTTGTATCAACACTCAAAATACAACTGCCAGATGTTGTAACGAGCTAGAATTATCCATTGAGTTGTTCTCCAGCAGCTACTACAAGAGAAGAAGCATCGAGATAGAATACCTTCTCAGAATCGGAGAGTATTTTCTCTGAGTAAACTCTGAATGGTTAAATCTAGCGAAATTTATTAAGACTTTAAGAAATAACTCGTAGAATACTGCTCTTGCGTGTCTCTATCTCAACGGTTAGTATACTGTGTGAAAATATATCCTTCCCTTGGAGCTAGAAGAAGCCTAAGGAGGGGATAAAATGAAAATACGAATCAATTACTCAATTATCAAAAAGCTAAAAAGTTGTTGTTTTTGTTGTACCTTTCTCTTATGCTTTGCCAAGCTTGTCTTTCTGGAACAAGAGCTCGCCATCTTATGTAAGCACACGCATTGTGAAGTAGTGCTTGACTTCTGCAGGATTCAGGAGCTCAACTTCAAGCAAGAAGGTCTCGACTGAAGATTGAGTTTCATCAGGTTTTATGTCAACTTGAAACTTCATGTCTTCAGTCTCACTTTTCACAAGGATTTTCTCAGAATCTTCAAAAAAAGACACAACCCAAACGAAAATCAGCAAAAATAGTCATAAATATTTGTAGAAAGGAAATCAGATCATCAAGATAATAAAGTGAAGCTTTCAAGTAAATCTTACTCATTCCTAGATTGCTTCTGTTATCAAATGCGCTCTTAACTGAGAAAAGACAATCGCTGGAGCAACTTGCTGAGAGATTGAATCTTCCAGATGGCTGAGGGAATCCTAGAATTGTTTCGCGAGAAATCAAGCATACATTTGTGCTGGAGCCAGTGCATTCAATCTAGCTCGCGGAGGAAGAAATCGCATCTTGAATATGAACATTCACTCCAGGCGTGAGGGTTTCAATGATAACCACAAGGAATTTACTTTCTCCAAAATCTGATTTATCCACTAGAATATCTAAGAGTATTTTTTGACTTCCAAGTTTAAAGTTCAGGATGGCTTGGCTTGCTCCAGGATGAATCTCTTTGTTAGCTGAAGCGACCAGACAAATAGCAGCTAGAAGAACGAATTGAAATAGTCTCATTCTTCTTAATAACAACTTTTTTAATTATTTAACTCAAATTACACTTTTGAAATATTCTTGAAGTATCCAAGTTCGTTTTTCTCCGCAAATTTATGAATCTTGACATAAGAGAACAAAAGTGAGAGCGCTTAATAACAAAAGAGTTAAGTTTACCTTACACACAATATGTTAACTTAAACAAGACAAACACTTCTGATACTTAAAATAAATGGAAAGTGTTTTTAAAGTAATTTTCATTTAGGGAAGTCCCTTCAGAAACACGGTTAACTCCATTAATGGGAATCCATCTGAATAAAAGACAATATTCTCTCTTGAAAAATCAACCATAGAAATGACAGATAAGATTTAATAAAAAATACTCAAATCTCCAATATTCTTCAATATCTTTTAAAGACTGTAAATCCTAGCCATCCCTTGCAGAATTGATTTTCTTTCAAAGGCTATTAATCGAATACATTCTTCTCGAAATTGGTAAAATCCAAAGAAAAGCTAAAATTATCACATCCCTTTTTTTGCTCAGCTTCTTTTTCGGCATACTTCACCCTTTATTGTCTTACATCATCTATCTCATTTTAGAAGGTTCTGCATATAATAATAATAATAATAATAATAATAATAATAATAATAAAAATAATACATTTATCAATACAACTCAAATCTCTTTATCAAACCCACCATGGACACATACACACTTTATCTCTTTTTTCTTTCTGTTTTTTGCATCATTTTCAAAATGAATTATCAGATTAATTTTAACCCATTCAAAACTGATTTTATTGAGAATATCCAAGTTTGTGTTATTCAGGCAAAAAGACATCAAATCCTGCTTGCGTCTTGTGTACCTTCTTAATCTTTTCATGTTCTTCTTCAAAATGCCAGGAATAGAATGGGCAGGAGCAAATTATCAACTTATTTCGTAGTTGCTTCGATGAATCCAATTAAGCACACTTTGAAATAAAACCAGTCATCCATAACAATCTCCTCTGCTTCTGTTGCTGGTATGATTAGATTAAATATCTTCCCGACTGCAATCACTGAAGCAATAAATGCCATCAATCCTTCTAAGCTCTTCTCCGAATTGAATATCTTTCTCTTTCCAAATAACTTCCCAAATATCGCAGCAAAACTATCCCCTACACCTAATACAAGCACACCACTTAATGCTCTCTCAAAGAAGACACTTCTATCTTGAATATGATACGATACCATGAATGGATATGCTACTCCTAGAAGCAAATAGACATGCGTGATAATGAGCTATTTGCAATCTCTTTCATCGATGAATTAAGTCACAAATTAATCTAATCTGTTCACAGCTGTGATATCTGCTGAGAACTATTGTCGCAGCAATTCAACCAAGCAAAATACCCAGAGAATCCCAGCAGATGCCATTAGAGTCAGAATCGGAGCATACGACACTCCAACGATTAAGATCAAAACAACTTAGAAATGGAAGATCTTACGGATAAATATCTTCTGTGTATTTTACTTCCTGAGATACATCGCGAGGAATATCCCTAAGATCGTCACAGCTGCGAAGAAACCAAAGGCAAAGAAGGAATATTTATCTTGCAGGGTGAGATACACAAGCTGAGGAATATCGAAATCAACTATCCAACATGCTAAAACCACTTAAATTCCAATCAGAACAATAGGAATAGCAATAGACTTCTTAATATACTTAAATAGCAAAAGTGATACTACAGGGATTGCTACACTAGAGATTAAAAACAAATCAGCAACTTGTACAATTAGCTCAGATGTCTCTCCGAAATGAGATACAAGCGGAAAGACTAATGCTAGCATCTAAGTGAGGACTTTCGAGAGCAGAATAGCTTCACATAATGTCAGAAGATACTTATATTGATAGAGAATAAGACAGGACAATATTGTCTAAATGATATTCACAGCTACATGATGCAGTGAATTCTCAAGGACTAACGATGCTACCCCGACGATAATCATAACTAAGATATTCACAGCTCTTGTTCTGCCTTGCTCTTTCCGGATTTCGAAGTCTGAGCTAAGTCGATTATATCGTCTGTCTTTAGCTCGCAGATATGTCTCACATAGCTGAAACACTAACCAGAAGCTTAATATCTCCATAAGTAAATCCAACCAATGTCCAGGATGAGATGATTCCTGCAGATGTATTGCATCCCCAACGCATAAGAGCATCAACTCCCATATGCCTTGTTCGACTAATGACATAACTATTATTAGGTTATTATTGATAAAGAGATATTCTGTGTTTTACCAATTAGTTAAGATTCGAATTGATAGATATCTCCCTCCTACTCAAAAAATATTCAAGAGAAAATTAATAGGATATATGTAGAAAGCAATATCAATATCCTATTCAGAAATACCTCCCCTCCCCACAATCTAAGAGAATATCTTTATATTTTATGATTTTTAATAAGTTTATTACTGAAAATAGATCTATCTGTGAACCCTATTTCTTTTAACTTATGTTTAATTCTGTCGGTTTCAAGGATTTAGTGGGATCAAAAAATATCTGGAGAGAAATGCAGTTTGTTTGTTTTGTGGAGAATTGTATGATACTAAATTACAAAAACACAAATGAAAATAGAGGGAAAAATTTGTTATCTTGTTGGAGTTTATTGCAATGATTATTTCCTTCACCTTTAATTGAACATTTATCTTCTTATTTGAAGTGGAACATACAACAACAGCAAAAATGTACTTTTAATTTTATTTGTTTTTTTTCCCTTCAGAATCACAGGTGGTTATTTCTACTTAGACCGTAATGTCTTCTATTCTTTAACATGCTTATTGTTATTTATTTTAACTTCACTTAGGATCTTCAAGTAACCAGCTGCTTGTTTGAGAAAAACATCCTCCTCTCTCCCCAGAGACAAAGAGATATTTTTAGCTAAATTGATGTCCATATACTTGAATCACATGAATCAGCGGGATAATAATGATAATACTGCTAAGGATACAAGACAAAGCACAATAATCAAGATAATTACAATTAATTATTGCGAATTCTTAACAAAAAAATATAAATCTTTCTCTCCTTGGATTCATTACAATGAAGAGTGGATAATCAACAGAGGGAGAATCCACTAGTTAATAGTCTAACAGTAGACATGCGGCAGACATGCGGAAAGACTGTTCAGCTAGAAGTACATTCAAAGTAAATCATATTGGTCGATGAATTCTAGTGATTCGTTGATTGATGAATGTTTGTTGTGGTTTAACCATGAAGACATGCGAAGAAAATCAATGGAAAAGTGAACTCAGCGAAGTAGATGCAGGAGATAATCATGAACATTAGACACCGACAACCTAATGCACTAGTACGCTTACCACAGGAGACAGCGAGCAACATTAGCCTTATATAATAACCAAAATCAGTGATAGAGATACTTTCAAAGATCAAGCTAAGAAAGTGTAATTTATTGCTGAACTGCAATGCATCCAAGGAGAAAAGAAGTCTACTTTAGATTAATAACTTCAGCCATCCATACAGTAATATGCCAAATAACTCAAATACTCCTTATTCATTTCCACAAAAGCACATTTAAACTAATTGTTTTTGATATTTATCTTGGGTTTTCAGGACAAACCAAAAGGAAGCTGAGATGACTATTCAATAGGGAATTGTTGAGAGTGATTCAACAGCCGCGAGCTAGAAACAACTATTCCGAAATGTTACTTCTCTGGAAAGTATCGATAAAACTGAAGAATCTTCAAAATTGCTTGGAAACAATAAGTGTGATAAAAGAAGCAGTTTCAGTCGTATGGCACTGAAAAATCAGAAATCCCTAGATGATGACAGAATCACTGGGAATATCAATAATAAATAAGACTACTATGATGAGAAAAACCAAATCAATGAAGAAAATGATGATAATGATGTACTGTATGACATGAATGACAACACGAAGAATGAAGGCATAAATAAAAATCCAAAATCCTTACGAAAGCTATCCTTGCGATCGAAAACGATGAAAGAGCAGACTAATTAGAATATTAATATCTTCTTAGGCGATTTCTCTCCATACATAAACTTACGTGCTGAGGGTAGCCCGTTAGGTTAAGATGGTACCTGGTCTAGACGGCATAACTGTGCAATCGGATCGAACACTTTGATTGGCAACTCCCAGCTGAATGCATTCTCTGAAAGTCCTATTTCTACAGCGAATAAGAACGACTAATCCTGTAATTTCGTTTCAGATACGACATACTAAGAAGATTTAATCAGTGAATATCTGCTTCATTCATGTTAGCCAAAAGTGTTAGGGAGTTAGGTAATTAGTGAGTTTTTATAGTAAAAAGAGCATAAGTCATTAGTGTAAGAGGAAGAGAATGAAGAAGAAGGAGAGGAAGGAGAAGAAACGGCTTCGAATTTTATAAATCTGTATAAAACAGCTCAAGATAAAGGGAAGGGATGTTAGAGTAAAAAAGAAGAAGATTTAGAATATCAAATGGAAGGATTCGCAGAAGGAAAACTGCAATCCAGTCCAGTAGTATTGGGGAAGAACACCAAACTCCAAGATGAGAAATAGCAGGTCAAGAATGTTCCAGTAGATCAAAGATAACGGAAGAATTCCAAGCCGGAGGTTTAAGTTAATAAAAGATCAGAGAAATCGACTGCTCGTTCAAGCTCGAAACTAAGCAATCACAACAGAAGCTAGACAAATATACCAAGTTAATCACCTACCAAGCAGCAACAACAACCTCTTTAAGATCAGCAAAAGCAATCCACTTAGATCAAATAGTCATAATAAAAACATCATTATTTTATATAGCAATTAAAATCTAAGACAGCAGGTCTCTCAATAAATAAGACTGCTTAACGAAAGAGCTTATCCAAAGACTAAGGGAGAATAACTAAAGACCTTAGTAACAACGATGAGTTTAGCAACGGGAAACATACAGTTAGTACAGCTAGAGTGACTACTACATCCAATCGTACCTAGGCTAGTTCTCCGTTTAGTTTAGGAGGCAAATCAGTACCTTGTTTGAGCTAATTCTATGAATAATCTATTAAAAACAGATTAGCGTCATTAAACAATTTACCGTAGCATATTAGCTATGGATCATCGGTTGCTCGCATAAATACAGCAAATGACCTGGAGGAGCACAATATTAATAAAGAAACCAAGCATAATTCATCCCAAAAAGAAGAAAAATAAGAAGAATAGGTGTAATCGTAGTGGCTGCGAAACTAGCAATAGCCCGTCGACACTAACACTACTCCTATTAAGGATGAACAAGTCAAAAAAGGTAATTATCTGACAGTAGATCTTATCTAAAAGCATTAGGTTTCGATTCACTAGCATCTATCGTAACGACCAGCATCATAGGATAAAAATACCAAAGGAGTAGGATAATCCCATTAAGATCACACGCACACTTCGAAGGACACACATGAAGCAATTGCAACCATTCCAATTATCAATTTAGGAAATCATAAATCGCCAGTAAAAGAGGGAATATTGTAGTAGACTACTACTTCATCACCAGGTTAGAAGCATACTCTTGCGATGATCGCAAATGAACTTTCGAAATCATCACGAAATACTGCTCAACCATTGGTTAAGAACACCTCAGGAGCTGTAACTAACAATATTACTAAAGAACCTTCCAAGATAGCTGCTGCATTTTCAATACAAAAGTAGATTTAAAGGTTAAATAAGAATGCAGGAGAGACTGACCCTGATAAACCATTCACAACTAAAGCTAATAAAGCTTCAGAGTAGATAATCTAAGTGAATCTCACTGAATCCAAGCAAGACTTAATAGCGCACAAAAGGAAAAGTTGTGCATAGATCTCAGAAGTCTAGCAAATAAATAGGGGACAACGAACTGAATCGTTATTAGTTGATGGAATTCAAAAATAACCCAAATTGTCTTAAGGGTTTAGAAGCGAAGCGAATAAGATTCCCTTAGATGCGTTATTTAAACCTATTACTCCTTTGGAAAATCCTTTTCGCATGTATAAATAAGAAATTAATAGACACTGCATAGATTAGAAAGGATCATCTGAATCTAAATCACCAAAAGCAGGATCTAAAAGGACTTCCTCGAAAGAATAAACAACAACAACAGTACCTTCATATAGTTAAATTCATGCTAGAAACCATCTAACAAGCAATAATACTGTGCCTACTGAAGAGTAATAAATCACTAAAAACGAATCCACGTGCTCTGGGAATCCAACTTCAGAGACTCAAGAAACACTACCAGTTAAGGAAAAAAGAAAAACAGGTGTAACATCAATAACCAACAACAACAAGGGTAAGTCTAATACAATCAGACCTAGTAGTCAACCACGCTTTGGAACAACTTCATCACCGTCAAAGACTCCTAAGACACCAATTTCCAATAAATCTTCAACTCAAAATAATATTTCTTAGGCGTTGTTGTATTCCCCTTCTTAATTAGCTTCTGTCAGCTAATTCTAGCAGATTATCTCAGCAACTTGCAGATATAATCATATTTTATCGCCAGTATCTGAGACTACCTCTAGACAACCATTTATATCTCCTACCTAACAGCAATATGCTAGGATTAACCCTTCGAAAATATATTCGCCTATGGCTCTTGGGAAGAACATGATCAGCAAGGTTTCGAAGAACTCAGGATAGAATAAAAGCATGAATGATGGAATGTGTTAATAATAGTAGTAAACTCCGAAGAATTAACTGTAATCACAGCAAGTTGGCTAAAAGAAAACATGAGATAAATTTCAAATAAATCTCTCAGGTTTTGTTAGGACTAGTCAATAGAAAAGTATTTTGATTTGATAGTCATATTATTCCTTCCCTTTTAATGATATTTAAAAAAAACCAGCAATCAATGCATAATCACCTTACTAAAACATATTATTTGAAGTTAATCTTATCACAATTTAAATAAATACATACAACTTGTTCATAACATTTTGTTAGTCTATTAATGCTACAATATCTAGCAACATTTCGTAGTTAGTAGATCAATCATTCAATATTCTATTTCTGTTCTTCTCCTACAATATTCTTAATATTCTTATCATCCTTAATGCTGCTTGCCTCTTATTACTGGCTACTCGCACTTAAAGGCTCTGAGGATTTCTATTATTGCTATTAGTGATGCTTATTATGCTTGTTGTGTTTCTTAGAATGCTTACCTGAGGAATTTGGTGGCTTTTTCTTGTCATCAAGACTATCAGTAGGTTTATTATTGCTGGGGTGATCTTCCTTCTTGTTTGGACTCTAAGAGCCAGAGGGTAATCCAGCACTTGCTATGTCAACAAAAGAAGAAAAACCAATAGCCTTTGCTGTTGTTTTCGTTGCTGCAGCTGGTGATAGATGAGAAGTTTCTAACGGAGTCTAATAAACCTAATCATTGGAATCTTTGAAAAGTGGCTTTAACAGCGGTGTGGCTGTCTCCGATTTAAACAAATGAGGATATACACATGACGGTGACAATGATGAACTATTCTAAGATAACTACAATTCTTAACTATCTTTTGTTCCCTTGCTGCCTTGCTTATCTTTTTAGAAGTTAATACTCGGCGAGAGTCTAATAAGATTCTTCGATAGCAGCTTTATCGGTGAGTTTTGCTAAGATTAAAACTGCTATTACGCTTATTACGGTAATTTCTCCCATTGTCTTGAGAATTAGCTCGGCGAATTCTACAACGAAAACGAGTCCATCTTCGATTTCGGAGGCAACATCTCAGGATGGCGTTGCACATACTGCTTCTGAGTTTCCTTCGATTTGAGAACAATCCCAGAGGAAGATTTTACTTTTTTCAGCGATCGTGATAAGACTTCAAGTGCTTAGCTTTACAGCTATGACGAAGCAAAGGACTGAAGATGTGCTGGTAGTTGTTATGATTATTGCTTGGGTTTCTATGCTGACAATGGTGATGATTAGCCCTTCAGAGCTTCGATTCCCTTTTCTTCCTTTCCATCCTTTTGCACTTGCACTTATCCCATATTAGCCTAGAATTACGTATTCTGGAATTATTTATTATTCTGCTTATGATTTATCGAAGGGGGTGATGGCAGCTACCATTCTCGAGTATTATTATTCTTTCCTTGTTCTATTTCTTTCATCTAATTTATAAATAAAATACCTTTCATTTTATCTCTATCTTCCTCCTACTCTTTCTGACTCTTTTCCTCGTTCTTCTTGCTGTTGAAATGCGTGATGACTGTAAGCCCTTTATGCTTCTAGCTAATTTTCCCTTAGCTTGGTTGTTTCTACTTCTCCTAATCCTCTATAGCATCTACAGTACTCTCTTAAGTTTTCTCTCGAATCCCCTCCTTATCACCAATCTCTCCTGAACTTTTCCTTTCTTCTTCCTCTACATCATCTTCCAATGTCCAGCATTTCGTCAGCACTAAACTATCTTTGATAGGTATTTTCGACATACTCTTATGAATAGATACACTGAGTCTCTTCTACCCTGATTCCAACATATCTCCTTCTTCATCAGCGTATTCTTAGATTATCGATTACCGCATTGGCTTGTTTCTACGCTGCCTTCTGTTCATCAAATCTTCATCCAGTTCATCAGCACTCACACTTCTGTTAGATGATTCATTTACATTATGTTGCAGTTATGCTTATGCCTACTCACTACCTTCTTGTTGGTTGTCATCTACACTGTGATGGACTAATCTAGAGTGCTTTAACTCATTGCTTATCTTCTAAGGGGAGGCGCTCTGATTCAAATTATTCTACCCTTCCTCTTCTTCTTGAATATTATTCACTTAATAATGCGTTTATTATTGCTGATTCTGCTAGAAAACACTACAAGAACAGCCTTATTCGCTCTATTATTATTCCTGTTGTGCTTTCTTCCTAGCTGATCCGTGTTACTATTGACTCTATTCCTCTGCGTCTTCCTCCATCCCAAAGAGTTCCTTAATGAATTCCTCTGAATTCAACTAAACATCTAATTCATCAAGATGATTCTTCGAACAAGACTACAATTCATACGATTCCTCATACTATTCCCCGCCTTCTTCATTCTAATACACCTCATCATCGTTACAATAATAAGGGATCTCATCCGATATCCCTGTTTCACTATTCTTCCCACTATTCTTGTTGTCTTTCTAGCCATTCCTGAGATTAGCCCTAGAAGTCTTATTGTTATTATTGTAATTATTCGTCGAGCTATGCACACTGGAATTCATATTCGACAAACTAGCTTATTGCATGGATGGCAACTAGCTGCTGTCCATTGAATGTATCTAAAAAAGACTATGGTTAGACATGTTAGTTTCCCTGAGATGCTTAAATGTTGATGCTTTTTCATCATCGACTTCATCTCCTCCTTCTCCTGCAGTATCGACATCATATCCTTAATATTTTTGTTATCTTTCACCCTTTTCGATGACTGTATCGACGCAGTACTGCAAAGGCTATGAGTTCGAAGATGTATGTGTAGATGATGGTGTCTTGTTTAGCTGCAAGCTAGATGAATGCGAGCTTTCTGAGGGTATTGATGCTTTGTGATGGTTTGAATGCTACTAAACTAACTACATCTACTACTACTACCCTGAGGCTGCTTGCTATTACTAGAGAATCTACTTTGATGATTATTCTTAGAATTATATTGAAAACGAAGAATGATGCGATGCAGGATGTTCATGGCTGCTCTATGGGAACATTCCTGCGGGTGGAGTGAACACAGCACTACTCCTAGTTGAAGCGATCTCAATAGACATTTTCATTGGTTTTTTATTGGAATTCACTGATTGCTTAGAGTTCAAGAGGTTCGTAGGGTTGTTGTTGTTTCGGCTGGATGAATTAGAGTTCCTAGTCTCAGCACTTTAATGATTTTCATTC
>Ga0302271_10003141_pt1 | contig 14203 bp, 4 predicted proteins | sample III_Bog_N1_1_FD_198767 | JGI IMG/M metagenome (GOLD analysis project Ga0302271, IMG submission 198767) | Peat permafrost microbial communities from Stordalen Mire near Abisko, Sweden - III_Bog_N1_1 | ecosystem: Environmental > Terrestrial > Soil > Wetlands > Peat | place: Sweden: Abisko... | reverse complement strand
GAACAAAATGAAAGCCACTATACAAGCTAAAACATTCTAGAGATTAATGTTATGTGATTCTTGGGAACACTTTTGCTATTGTTAAATTTAACATCAAAATTGATCATATATCTGGGAAGAATTTATCAAGAATATCCATGCAAGTTTCATAAATCGTGCTTGTCTGGCTGTTTTGCAATTCCACTATTTTCTTGAGGACACCTGAATCTTGGAGTAAATCTATCGCCTGAGCAAGAGTATGTGCAGGAGATCCAAGCATATCATCAACCATTGTGGTAGAACCATCTAATTCTTTGAGGATATCGAAAATCAATTACAAGCTGATTTCAAGCACATCTGATAATTCGTAGTCTAATACTAAATACAGAGCTTCAAACAGCTAGGATCCTAGTAAATTATCTATGACAGTTGATTTTTTCATAGAGAAGATTGATTCCAGCACGTACAACGTCTCAAGGATATTCTGTGATAAAATAGTAAGCAAAAAATGGAATAAACAAACGAAGCAAAGAAGCAAAACGACAGAATACAGTTGGGAATAGATTAAAAACAATAAATAATCATCCTATTTATTTGAAACTTTTAACATTTGGATGCATTTCAAAATTGCTGTGAGGTTAATATATTTACATAGTCGTAGAATTCTGTTTTTAGCGCTTTGACGAGCATTGAAATGATATTGTAGTTTTCAAGGAAATAGTTCGTAATTGATTCATTTTATCTCACGAGCTAAAATATCGAGGCTATTGCTACTTTTCGAGATACTTTCGAACTCTTGTTGGAGGTGCTTGCTGGAGATTAGTTTTACAGACCTCCAGGACTCTATTCACTACAAATCCCAGCCATTTCAGTACTCCTTTTTCAAAATACATAAATTATGAGCAAAATCATCATTATTATTCTAAAAAAAACTAATTATCAATCTAAATTGCACTATGAATCGCTTAAAAACTTGTTTACTAAGCGATTTCGGTAGACTATTGTACGATATTCTGCTTGCTTTTCTTCAGAGCTACATGAGGATAGTTTATCTCCACTATCAAGTACTCCTCCAATTTATTTCTCAGAATAAAACTGATGCATGCGCTGCTCTTGGTTTTTTCTGACAAGGCTGATATAACTTTGAGAGCATATTCCCTCACAGAAGTCACTTGATGTGAACATCCTAACCTTAAACACTTGAGCATCTCTTCAGAGCAGAATTCACTCAATTCATCCATTCTTTTAGCTTGTTCTAAACAATTAGTGGAACAAAAGATTCAGATTTAATTCTTAAATTTTATAAATCAATCTTTGATTTATTTAGAAATAAAAGCTAAACAAGTTACTCCCTATGACATAGAGTGAGAGGAAGCAGTCACCAAGTAACTGTCTGTCAGCAGGAAAGCTCATGATAACGGATATTAGCACAGGTATCATCATTTTTAAGTCTTAGTAAGGACAATAAGGCCTCGCTGTGCAAATATTTGTCATGGCCCAGATAAGTGTCCGTAAGTAAAGTGTCTAACAATGCGGAGCTTCAATCAACATCTGCAGGATATCAACCTTCATAATCAAATCGCGGTTACTACTTGATTCAGCAGCGATATTCCCAATAACTTCAACGATTTGTTCTTAGATTTCCATATAATCTGTGTAGTTGTTAAAAGAGTTTTTGAAGAATGTAATCCCTCCAGCATTGACAATGCTATCTACTTATTCTTTCGTACCTCCAGACATTAACGATAACAATTGAACTGATTCGTAGACTAGATATGGAAACGCAGTCAGATGCGTTAAGTGTTGGAGTAATTTCTCTGGTAAATTGACACTCAAATCAGCTCGGAGTATCTTATCTTCAGTGATTAAGATTCTCAAACATCTTAAGGCTACGACTAGATCTTCAGGGTTTGCAGGAGTTTAGATCACATACTCAAATTGTTGATGCAAATCGGAAGATAAAGACTCTGGGTTAATAATCAAGATTCGATTAAGCATGTTTTGTTAGATCTGAAGAGATTCATTAGTTATGCTTCTCACTAATGGGACAGTGATTTTCAATTCATTTGCAGAGTTGCCTCCATCAACTTAAAATGACTACTATTTCTTTTATTCTCCTTGCTTCTCAACATCAACGTTCGAGACAATATCCTCCTCCTTGAGATTGTTGTTTCTTTATGTGATATCTCTGCGTTTCCTGCTGATGATTTCATTCCTCTTTTCTCTTCGCATCTCGACTTGGAATAGTTCTTTCTTCTTCGACATGATCATTCTAGCCTCTTTTCCAAAAATAATCCCCCCCATATTTTGATATTGATTCGTAAAATAATCTAATATGTTACCATCCTCTTCTTCATTTTGTTCTGCCGTGTGAAGTAAAGAATCCACAGATTACACTGTCGACCACATTGATTCTCCAAGTCCGTCTTTTAATCTTTCCTTATTTTTCTTTTTTGATTTTATCTTTTTCAATCAATTTTTTGCTCAATAATAAAGAGCAATCATAAAAATACTAACCAAATTAGTTTTCTTTCAATTCAATTCCCAGCTAATAACCCCCCTAGCTCTTTCTGATAAACTTATCCGCCACAAAAAGAATTCTTAGAATAATTTTTATTCTCTTTTGTAGTTATTTTCCTTTGAACTTTTAAGAGAAAATGTTTATTTTTTGCTTATTTTTCTTCATTCAATAAAAAGAAAATTCAATAATAACAGACAAATAAGCTATTATTGCGTGTATTTTCATATTCTTCTAGATTTTCCTGTTCTCATGCTACAATGCTCTCTTCTTTGTCAAGTGGTTTCTCTTGGATCATCTGCATGTTTCTTGCTGAATTAGGGTTGCTATTATTACCTTCTGGCTTTTAGATTGATTTTCTTGCTGCAGACGAACTTGAAGGTGTCTTTACGGGTTGTACTTAAGGTTGCTGTTGTTGCTGCTATTAAACTTGCTCTCTGTTTGAATTGTTATCTAAACTACTACCGCCAGCAACGCCATCATCTTGGCTTTAATTTTAGCTATGCGTTTCTTCAAAAGATGCGATAGACCTTGCAAGTATTTCTGCCATATGAGTGTTTTGAATGAATTGCATCATTTTCTTCTGGTAGAGATATGATACAGAATCTATCAGGAACTACTTCACGACTTCAACTCCATGATTGTATGCTTGATCGACGAGATGTCCAACGATATCTTCCATGTTTTCCATGGTTTCTTCGATTCTGTTCTTGTAGATCAGACCGATCGTGCTGCCAAATAGATTCTCTGAATCCTAAACAATAAAAAATTTCAACACAAATTACAAAAACTACTTCTTTTTTCTATATTTTGTTAGTTACTTGTAGCTTGACATCAGAGTAGAACTAGAGATCAAGTAGCTTAAGCTAGATGATCTTCCCTTGCTCACATAGTGCAGAGTCACACAGAGAAATGAGAACGTATTCCTTGAGTGTGTTAGCAATCGTCTCACAGCTTTCCATGTTGATAACTTTGAAATCAGTGTGCTCAAAGCAAAATAGCACAATGTCCATGTGTTCTTAGGAGAGTTATTCTAATTCCTTCTCGTGCTCTTTGATATATGCAACGAATAGCTGGAGAATCTAAGAAGCAAAGGTCTTAATGATCCCTGAGTTGATTTACGATTTGTATTTCAAAGATCTGCATGAGTTGATGAGATACTAGAATGAATCTGCTTCTTTAGCTGAGGAAGGATTGTTCAGCATATTCAGTTATTCCATTTGTTCTTTGTCCTCGTCGTCTTGAATGATGTTATTGTTAGGTGATTGCTAGTTCTGCTATTGTTGCTATCTCTATTGCTGCTGAGATTAAGGTTATCCATTAACTTCAATTTTATCATGGGAGACATTTAAATTTGAATTGAATCCACTTGTCTAGAGTGTATTGTTGTTGTTTAGATTGCCATCTGTGTCTGAATGCAGCACCCAGTTTCTGGTTGAGGAAGAGCAGTTCAGGATCAGGTTTAAGAACAACTCCAGCAATATTTTGCATTCTCCAATGTGTTCGACGATGTAGATAAACGTTGTAGATAGAATGATTGTACTGGAAGGAGGGAAAGAAGCTAAGTAAATGCCTCTTGCGAACTTATCAATCTACTCTTTCATTTCGCTGATCATTCTCTCGTTTTCAATTGAAAAGAACTTTTAATTCGCTGAGGGGTTCTTCACTAAAGAAGCATAACGATCGGAATTCAGAATGCCTTTTATCACCTAGAAAAACAATCAAGAAAATATAAAAAAAACTAACTCAAATAAGAGAACAATTTGTAATTTAAGCACCTTGGAGAAGACAACAATCGCTAGGCACTTGCATTCCCACCATGTGTTCTTCGCAATGGGTTCAATTTTATGGATGAGTTAGTTCAAAACTAGATCTGGCCGGAGAGTAGCAGCATGTGAAATTAGCGCCAAAGACATTGTTCGAAGATTCGTGGCTGAAGCGAACAGATTTTGATTTGCAAATAGCAAGAAATCGTCGATGATGAGCTTATTGTACTCGGAGTACTATTCTTCAAATTAAAACAGCACAACCAGCACTTGCATAAATGTATTCATATCTCCGAGACACTCCTAGTTTTTAAATGGCAAACATAATATGTAACCTCCATTTATAATTTTAAAAGTTTATCTTGAACTAAAAAAGAATATCTTAATAATTGAATTTTTTACTTTAACTGAGGAGATCATAGAGTGCTTCGATGCAGGGTCATTCGGACAGAATGAGTAGATTGTTTAAATCAAGATCTCCTTCTTCTAGAAGTAGACTGCTTGCTTGATTTAATCTGCTAATCCTGGCAGGAAGAATTCCACGAAGATGTTCTTGGTTTTGTTTGGATCTCTCTATAAACTCTTTTCACCGAATCCTTTTATGAATTCTCCAAGAACAACTAAACTTTGCTTGGTGTGGGAGAGATTGTACAAGCAAGTAAATGCAAAGTTAAAGAACGTCCAGAGGTTATTCGTCTCTTTAAATAGAAAACTAATGAAAGCATCTTTTTGCTGGAGTATTTCACTCAAGAAACTGCTAACAAATTCATCGCTGAACTCATCAACTTAATCAGCGAATGCCGAAGCGAGATTGATGTTTTTTCCACGAATTTTCTTGACTTCTTCGTTGTTCTAACCCTGCTAGAATCTGATTAAGAGCATGTTATTCAAAATATCCATGATTGTTTGCTCAACGTGCTTCTCCTTTTTCTTAGTGTTTTCCTAAGAGCTCATGTAAGCTGAGTTCTGTAGACATCACAAAAAATAATAATTTTTTTTAGAATTTATCACATTTTTATAAAATTATTAGTTTTTCTTACAGAATCGATTTGATTTTAGCTTTTGGCTGAAGCTTCTAGGTTTAAGTTCAAATTATTGTTGATTTACGGAGACAACAGTGATTTGTTTCCAGCTATATTTCCTAATCTGTCCATTCCAGCGGTTATATCAGGTAAATTATTTTACTGATCATTAGGGAGCATTTTATTGTCACGTAGCTTTAAGATACTACCTTGGACTTACTTAACTGTGATGTTCTTAACGTCAATCTAATGTGTGAGGCTTTCAATATTCTATGATATTGGTTTCGATGGGACACGAAGGAAATTCGTTCTTTTCGAAGAATGGTTCAACTTAGCATTTGTATTGTTGTTATTGTTGTTGTTTTCACTCAAAACAGACGATGCATCTACCTTTTTATCTTGATTTTGTCCATCGTTCTGCATGGAAGCCTCTTCTTGTTTGAGACTTTTTTCTTCTAATCTTTCGAGCCCTTTTTCTTTTAAGAGGTAGGAAGTTGTGCTTTTGTTCTCAGCCGATTGGGTGTTTGTCAGGAACTCCTTGGAATTGACGTAATTCGCGAGAGGTGGTTTGGTTATTTTTTTCTGAGTCAGAATAGTAAAGATCTTTCCCATGAAAGCGATGATCGTTTCCATGTCTTCATCTTTGAGAATAGGCTCCCAATCTGTTTTTTAAATTGGAATTTCATTTTTAGTGAACATGAGCTGAAGAAGTGTCCAATTGTTCTGTCTTCTCTCGAAATTGTGACTGTTATCGAAGGAATGCATCTAGACTTTTAACGGGTAATATCGTTAGAATATTTCTGCAACTAAGAAACCGTTGCATAAGTCCCTTTAAAAAAGATAAGAAAAATATAGAAAAATGTTAAGATAATTATGTCTAAAGATGTTTATTTTTGGTATTTAAATATAAGAATAAAAAGTTTAAGGCAATGGCCAACTGTTGTTGTGCATTGATGTGTATTTGTTTTGGGCTTTTCTTTAAAGTTTTTTCAAATTCATTGTCTGTTTTACTTCCTTGAGTCTTTGACTGAATAGCTGAGATCAAGAACTTAGATCCATTTTAAAATCTCTCTGGGCAATGTGCGTGAAGTGAATTTAGGTCCTGCTGCTAGAGCTTATACTCTAGTATTGGACTCTATATCTTGCTTGTCTTGCTTCTTGGGGTTGGTTGCAGTGTTTGCACTGGGTTTTTTCATACTGTTTCCTGCGACTTAACTCATCTTTGGTCTGATAGTATCTCTTCTCTCTCTCAAAGTTTTTTGTAAAGTTATCCTTTGATGTTTTAATACTTTTTATTTTCTTCCCCTTTTTGATTCACAGAAGTTTTGAGTGATTGAATTCCTTGGGGATTTGTATTTGACTATTCCATAAAAAGAAATAATAAAGACCTCTTTGTTTGAATCTTAAACGGTTTCATCAAATCAACCAGATCAAGAGATAACTTGTTAGTGCTCTTAGATAAAGGATGGTAGAATAGGGAGTAAAAAAAATATTATCTATTGTGAATTGAAAGTGCTTTGTTTTTGGAAATTAAATAGGCTCCTTGAAGGGTTGATTTTCATAACAAAATTGTTATTTCTACAATAAAATCTTTTACGAATTGGATGAAATAGATTGGACATGAGAAATATTAATTTTATTTAATCACAACCAAAAAGAAGGTGTTAATTACTCATCAGCACATTAATACTGAACCTTTACTGTGGAAGGGCGAAATGTTAATAATCCATAATAAACAGTCATATTATTAGCTGATAGAGCAAAATATCATAGTTGAAGAGTTATTAATAAATAAAAACGACCCAATATTCTTATCCTGATAGCATAACAATTAATAAAGCGATCTCATTAGGAAAATGTGAAGAAATAAAAAATAAAGGTTTAAATGATGGCCATTTGAGATGTTTGTTTGCTATGTTTTAATAACAGAAAAATATCCAATAAATACATATTGAATCATAGGGCTCTCAGTGCTTTATTTTGTTGAACAAGTGTTGTGTTTCTTTAGTATTGAAGTTATAGTAAAGTCGCATATCTAAATTAAAGAGATTGATCAAATTGGAGAGGGGATAGAAAAGAGAATAGGTTCCTATGTCTCCAATTTGGTTACTTTTAAGATTTAGGGTTAGGCTTGAGAGATTAAGGAGACTCGCTAAGGGAGATAACAGAGATTACGCTCCTATGTCTCCAATTCGGTTGTTCTCTAGATCTATTGTTAGGCTTGAGAGATTAAGGAGATTCACTAAGGGAGATAACAAAGATTTCGCTCCTGCTTGCCCAATTTCATTGCTACATAGATCTACTGTTAGGCTTGAGAGATTAAGGAGACTTGCTAAGGGAGATAACAAAAATTACGCTCCTACGTCTCCAGTTTTATTGTTTGATAGATTTAGGGTAAGGATAGAGAGATTAAGGAGATTTGCTAAAGGTGATAACAGATTTTACGCTCCTATGGACCCAATTTTATTTCTAAAAAGAACAAGAGTTAGGTTTGAGAGATTGAAGAGATTCGCTAAGGGTGATAACAGAAATTACGCTCCTATGTGCCCAATTTCATTGCAATGTAGACCTACTGTTAGGTTTGAGAGATTAAGGAGATGAGCTAAGGGAGATAACAGAGATTATGCTCCTATTTGGCCAATTTCATTGTTACCTAGATCTATTGTTAGGCTTGATATTTTAAGGAGATTCGCTAAGGGTGATAACAGAAATTATGCTCCTTTGTCTCCAATTTAGTTGTCATTTAGACTTATGGTTATACTTGAGAGATTAAGGAGATTCGATAATGGAGATAACAGAGTTTAGGCTCCTGTGTTTCCAATTAGATTGGTAAAAAGATTTAGAGTTAGGTTTGATAAATTAAGGAGATTCGCTAAGGGAGATAACAGATATTAAGCTCCTATTTCTCCAATTTTGTTGTTTTAAAGATAAAAAGTTAGGCTTGATAGATTAAGGAGTTTCGCTAAGGGTGATAACAGATATTACGCTCCTTTGTGCTAAATTGTGTTATTCTTTAGAAAAATAGATAAATTTGAGAGATTAAGGAGATTCACTAAGTGTTATAACAGAGATTATGCTCCTATGTACCCAATTTCGTTGTCAAATAGATAGAGGGTTAGGTTTTAGAGATTAAGGAAATTCGCTAAGGGTGATAACAGAAATTACGCTCCTATGTCTCCAATTACATTGCTACCTAAATTTATTGTTAGGCTTGAGAGATTATTGAGATTCGCTAATGGTGATATCAAAGATTACGCTCCTGTCTCTCCAATTTCGTTGCCGTATAGATTTAGGGTTAGACTTGAGAGATTAAGGAGATTCGATAAGGGAGATAACAGAGATTACGCTCCTATGTTTCCAATTCGGTTGCAAAAAAGATTTAGGGTTAGGCTTGAGAGATTAAGGAGATTCGCTAAGGGAGATAACAGCGATTACGCTCCTATGTGTCTAATTTCGTTGTTACCTAGATCTATTGTTAAGCTTGCGAGATTAAAGTAATTCGCGAATGGAGATAACAAATATTACGCTCCTATGTCTCCAATATTATTTTTATCTAGATTTAGGGTTAGACTTGAGAGATTATGGAGATTCGCTATGGGATATAACAGAGATTACGCTCCAATGTCGCCAATTGAATTTTCTAAGAGGTTGAGTGAAACACTCGATAAATTGGCTAACATAGCTAAGGGAGACAAGATATATTTAGTTTCAAAAGTTATAATTGAGCTTCCTGCACAATTAAGTGAGATCCTTGATAGATTTGGGAGATTGATGATTAAATTTAAGAGAGATTTTGTCTCAGTTTCACCAATCCTTAATTTATTAAGATTGAGATAAACACTGAAAAGACTAGCGAATCTCAAGGGGGCTTATTTAAAATCATTTAATACTTTGCGATCCTCGATAGTTAACATCATTAGCTATTGAAAATTATTTTCATCTAGATCATTAGAATTTCCCCTGTTTTCTTTCTAAGATGCAGTGAACTTCTCAGTCAAATTCCTAAGAGATTTTCTTTATTGTGGTTACAACATAAGGAGCTGCTTAGAATTTTTTTTAAAAACTGATTTTGTGTTAATTTAAGGGTTCATATCCAAGCAGATCTCAGTAAATCCTAGAGGAACTGATACCAACTTTCGAGCAAGTTGTTCTTCTGAACAGACAAGATAGTTGTCAAGGAGAAAGATACAAAGACCAACTGAAAAGCTATCAGTGAAAAATGTAGAAAGATCTGGATTTTCCCATCTCTCCGGTGCAAAATATAAGGGAGATTCTCTGTTATGCCTCTGCAAAATACAATTCACAGGTGGGATATATTCCCGTTGAAGGAGTTGATATTCTAAAGTTGACAATTCTAAGAAATTATCCGGCAATTGAATCGCATGACTGAAGTTGCCTAACTTAACAACTGCTTATCCTGACCCGGTTTCTGTGATCAAAAAACTGTCTAGCTTTAGGTTTCTGTGGAGTATTCTATTCTCATGAAGGAAGTTTACTGAATCAATTATTTAAAGGGTCATAAGATTCTTTTATTCATCTGAGTATTCTCCGTTTATTCTCTGCAATTCCAGGTAATGGGTAAGCGAATACTTACATTTCTCCAGTTCATAGACTACAAACTCGTTACCACTAGCATCTTTGAAGAACTTGCACCAGTAGAATTTTACAATATGAGGAGCCTAACAGATCCTCCTAACCCCTATTTCTCTGATGGCTTCTGCTTTGTTGGTGCACAGCGAAAGTTTGAGAGCAGATTTCCTTTTTTCCAAGAGATTTTCTACTCCGAAGACGATTCCGCCAACTCCAACTCCTAAGACATCATATTCTTCACTAAATTCTTTCCACTCCAGCATGATGTTCAATGCGCTCTTGAGTAAATCCACAGTTAACTAGGTTTTCCTTTATCCCTTGTCGTTAAACCAACTTTCTATATTATGGAGTTTGCGCTGTCCTCTCACTTACCATACAAGAAAATCAAGTATTATCCTTTTCGAAGGGATTGGCAGACAGAGAGAGTTAATATGTCTCTTCAAAACGATTGAAAATAAGGGAATACTCAAAGACCCTTTTTGTTTCTTAAGAAGCAGCAGCAGTATTGAGCGAGCACTCTAGCTATTCTCCCTTGACTTACTCAATAGACAACATGTTATCTTGTAAAGCAAACTATTCTTATTGAGCTGGTAAGTATCAAGCATGGTTGTTAAGTCAGGTTAAGCAAGCACAATATTAGAGATTTTCGAGTAATCAAAATTAGTGCCAATATTATCCAATTGAAGGAGGACTTTCCCTAAGGAAACAAGATCTTATTCAAGAGAGTCTCTTTAGATCTCACTCACACGAAGTATTCGCATTTGGGATTCATTGACGGATGCCGAGTCCTCTGGGTTTCTGAGGTTAACAATAGAAGTAAACCTAAGATTGCACAATTTCAAGAGAACCGGAAAGTCGTGGCTTGATGAGACTAAGAAGTTATGTGTTGTGATATTTCCATGAGCTATGTGCTTTTGATGCAGCAGGTTCACAGCATCAAGCATTTAGATTGCTAATAACTCCTTAAAATCTTCAGTGGGAGGATCTTTATTTTTCTCTGAAAAATGCTAAATGGTATCGTGTAAGCTTCCTTAACACATCTCCATTTCCTACACAAAATAAACCTTCCGAGCAGTATTTGAAGTCTCTCTTTTACCCTATTCAGCATTTTTATTCATTTCTGTGAGGAAGAATTAATTCTAAATAGCAATAAAGTAATCGCTTGAAGGAAGCTATTTCCGTATGGCATACTCTCTCTCCATGGCTTAAATCTAGCAATTTGTATGATCAGTGACTTCAAGAACTTTCAAAGCCACCTCTACAATTCCATTCTTTTTAGCACTGAGAACTAGCGCATAAGATCCGTTTGTTTTTTAGCTGAAATCAGAATATTTTTTCTACTAGGTTGCCATCAAGGATAGAAACTTCTCTATTGACTGAAGGCTAAAGCTGCAGTTTTTGGTTTGGCTTGCTCTTTTATGAGAGGGTGTACTCATTTTTAGGAATATTTGTTGGTTTGTTTGTTAGATTATGATCTATGGTTTGTTTTTGTTTGAAGGAAAATTCAATAATGTTGGGGAATGATTACAAAAAATTATTCAAATTTCCATTTAAGCATCAACAAATGATTATTTTGAGAAATTATGAGAATCAGATTTATTAGCTTCGTTAATAATCCTCTTTATCCTCCTCCCCACAACTAAATCAAGTGTCCATTATTATTATTTTTTACTAGTTTCAAAAAAAAACTCTTGAACTTCTGTTGTCCTTTAATAAGTATTGATATCGTTTCAAAAAAAGAACTGATTCCATAATATTCTAAAATTTGAGGATCTAATTTAGCTAATCCAACTCAACATTATCATTCACACTACAAGTTAGACAATCAGCTTTCAGCTAATCATCTTTTTTACAAAAGAGATTCATCCATTGTTTCAATATTTTTCCCAATTATTTTTTTGTGTTTTATTAATCTCCACAATTCTCAGTAGAATGCGTAAAATGAATAAATAGATTATGAATTTGAAAGATTAATTAATTCGACGAAAAAGCTAAAGATCTTCACAGCCCAAAGAGTATCAGATTTATTTTCATTACAGCTGTGAAATTATTTGAATGTTTTTTAAATCAAAGAATCTGATGAGTTCTGAGTAATTTCTCTTGATTAACACCGTTAGCCAAAGTAGAATGAGATAATTTCTTTTATTAATAGGAAATAATCTCATGTGCTTTGAGTTTTTTTTTGGATTTTCAAAACACATTCTCACCCCCAACCAAATATCAAATAATTTAATAAACTGAAAAAATAATTAAAAAATTGGATTTAGCGCTGCTAAAATAAGGAAACAACAATCACTGTCGTAGAAAACTACAAATGAAACTGTCATAATAACAACTCTCAGCACTTGCCAGGAAAATTGCTACCAAGACATAGGATTCGAAATTCAGCAATTCTACAGTAATAGAGTAGGTACTCTCTATGCTAAATGAATAAAGACCTTGCTATTCAGAATTTGAATTTTTGGGCAAGGGTGGATTTGCCCTCGTCCTAAAAGCCAAGAATAGCTCTGGATATGTTGCTCTCAAGATTGTGGAGTTTGATTAATCAAAATAAAAGGCAATTGAAGCTGTGTTGAGGGAATATGAGGTTTTAAAGTCTCTCCAAACTAGCGAATATATTGTAAAGCTGAATGAAGCATTCTTTTTAACTGAGTAATACAAGTAATATGATGAGGGATCTGCTGCTGCTGGTAATCCAAAAGAGGAGAAAGGGAAATCTAAAGAGCTTGAAAGTGTTATTACTGTTAAGCGCTATTTCGTGTAAGAGACTGAACTGTGCTAGGGGAACTTGGCTGAGTACTTGGGTGAGTTAAGAAAGAATTAAATTATCTTGGAAGAAAGAGTGAAGTATGTTATGGTGGCGTAAATGCTGGATGCTGTGAATTTTCTTCATCTGAGGAATATCGCTCATAGAGACATAAAACCATAGAACTTTTTGGTTTAAGAAAGGGAAGGATCAATCATTCTAAAATTATGCGATTTCGGATTCGCTTCTCCACTAGACTTGTTGAACGGAAAAAGCTTTCTGAGTGAAAAGGGAACTCCTAAATACACTGCCCCTGAGTTTGAACAGAGATAGAGTCGGAAAGAATCGGATAATTATGCCTTAGGGATCGTAATTCTAGAAGTAGACAACAGCCCCAAATTTGATTATTCTAAAGTCACTCCTACGGAATATGTACATCTTTAGGAAGGACAAGAAATTTTCCCTAAACACAATTTGAATACATCCTCAACACTGTTTTAAATCGCTTCGACCTTATTGAAACCTAGATATTAGGACAGATCTACAGCATAGAAGCTCCTTTTGCTTCTTCTAAAGCAAGAAAAGAATAATTTGAAAAACATCCCTATTTATTCAATTATTCTAGAAAATCATCTACCTCCCTCTGCTTTCTCAATTCTCTAGTTTAAGGACAAGAATACTTAATAACTGGAGTAATTAAAATCAATCTCAACATCCTTGTGTCCTACTTAAGAAACTACTAAATAAAAAATTGCTTCTCTCATTGAAGCCTATTAAAAATAAGATAACACAAATTCTTTAACAAAAATCCAAGCTGAAGGTGCACTGCTAGCACTTTTCTAGTTAGGGAACTATGATAATCTGCATCTATTAGGAGCAGGATCATAAGGACTCATTGTTGGAGGATCGAATAAGATAAAATAAAGAGAATCAGCATTGAAAATATGTTTGTGCACGAACAAAGTGGAAATTTATCGGCAGATCGCCATCTTGAAGAAATGTCAAATGCCGAGGATCGTCTAATTTTATGGATATCAGTTTATCAATGATGAAAATAATAATGAATATGTGGTCTTTGAAATGGAGCGGTGTCTATCTTCCCTAACGCAATATCTAGAAGAGCAACGCCGAAACAATACACCATACTCTCCTGAATTGAAGATGGAGCTGTCTATTCAAATGATTGATAGTGTAAATTATCTGCATGAATTAGATGTTCTCCATCGAGATATCAAATTAGATAACTATCTGATTTCAGAAGATGATAAAGGAGGAATAGTAGTTAAATTAACAGACTTTGACCAGGCTGCTCAGCTTGAAAAAAACTTTTATTGGAAAAAAAATGATGATGATGATGATGATGATGATGATGATGATGATGATGATGATGATGATGATGATGATGATGATGATGATGATGATGATGATGATGATGATGATGATGATGGTGATGATGATGAACTGCTTCCTCCTTATAATTGTGCTATTTTCCTTGAAAAACAAGGTACGCTTGCTTACTCTGCACCAGAGAGGTTTAATGATCATAACCCCACAACAACAAAAACAGATGCCTATTGACTAG
>Ga0302271_10003139_pt1 | contig 14209 bp, 6 predicted proteins | sample III_Bog_N1_1_FD_198767 | JGI IMG/M metagenome (GOLD analysis project Ga0302271, IMG submission 198767) | Peat permafrost microbial communities from Stordalen Mire near Abisko, Sweden - III_Bog_N1_1 | ecosystem: Environmental > Terrestrial > Soil > Wetlands > Peat | place: Sweden: Abisko... | reverse complement strand
AGACGTGCATTCGAGAAGCATTTCTCTGAATGGCGACACACTTATGGCATGAAATGCTTGAAAATCCCTAACACGATACATTTCAAGGAGATCACCTCGATCAAGGATGCACTCGCATTGCATCATAAACTCAGCATGGAAAGTGAGTATTCCTAATTCAACGTCGAAACGGAAGAAGAATTTGAAGACTCTGATGGAAACATTCTCAATAAGAAAACACACAATGATCTCAAAAAGCAAGGGTTACTGTGAAAAGATGGAAGAGAATCGCAGAAAATCGTTCTTTCTTTTTTGTATTCTGTTTTTGTTAGATTTCCCTTATTTTCAAAGTTATTTTTTGCACAACATGCACGAATAAATACACATATTTACCTTAAACAAACAAAAATCAAGTAAACTAATTCTCATATATTTCTTCAGTGCATCCTCTTCAGTGATCCATTCCTGAGAAGCACAGGATGAGAGTCTATTCTCTTAATCCTCTCTTTGTAGACTTCTAACATGAACTTGTAATCAATGAGTCCATTGCGTTCAGCGAATTTTAGCAATATCGGCCATGCTTCTTCTTTGAGTTTATGCCCACTGTTTGTGAGCATCTAGCTAATAATCGCTTTAGCCCTTTCAAACGTTATCGGGATCTACCTTTAAATCAATGAATTGAACATCTCCAGAAGGAACCTTCTGTTCTTCCCAATAGCGATCAAGCAGCTATCGAATTCCCTTGTTTTTCCCCATTCTCCGAGGATTCTATTGAACGTGTTATCTTATACTTTCTGTGCTTCAGGCATTCTCTCAACTTCATCGAAGAAATGATTTATCGATCCATATTTATCCTTATCAGGAATACCATAATTGCCTTTTTCATGCTTAGTTGTCAAAGGGTAGTTAGAACTTGTGAATTCTAAGTTAAACTTGTTTTTAGGTAATTCCGTTAAACTAGCTTTGTTGAATGCTGTTTGAGGACGCTATCTGAGATTGTTTTCGTTCGCTAATGACAGTAGTGTTTTCTTAATGGAAGCTTATGGGACATATTAGAATTTATTGAAGATATTCATCCATTCAGATTAGTCAATAACACCATCACGTTTCTAGTCGATATACTCGAAGATATCCTTGATAATCGAATACGGTGGCATTTCTTATCCCGAGAGCTAAGAGAGTTTCTCGATGAATGCAGTGAATGCATCGAAGGTTATTATGCCTTTGGAGTCAAAATCAAACATTCTAAATGCGTCCTTAGGGGAAAGCAAGAAAGTATAGACTTAGTTAGTGATCTCGCGCAGCTTCAAAATAGATCTTTCTACTATCTTCTTGTCACTTTAGCTGTTGTTATGTTAAAATAGTAAAAAATAGAGTTAGAATCAATCTTCTTTGAAAACACTCTTTGTTTACCTAAAGGTCACGAACTTCTCGAACTATCTGATGTCAACTCTTCCATCGATCTCGCAGACGTTCAATAGTAGATCAACTTCTGTTTGGGTGAGACCCAGATTCAACGTTCTAATCGCATTTCTGAACTCTAAATTGGTAATAAACCCAGTTTTATTCACGTCCAGTGCATCAAGAACGGCATTTATGGATTTTATTGTTGGACGAAGGAGTCTTCGAATCTTCGAGAGCAGTTTTTCATCGTTGGATTCATCAGCGAATTCTGTGATTTCAGCTTGTGATTAAACCGTGTTATTGTTCTTCCAGGTGCTTTACGGTACAGCAGAGCTGTTCCTCAGAATAGAACCAGTAGATTAGATGTTCTTGTTCGTTGTTGAAGTAGCACCCCAGTTCTTAGGTGTGAGATGCCTAGTCATCGATTAGCTCAAGTTTACGCTATTTGGAGAAAAATCAAAAACATATTAGAGAATTCCTTAAAATGAAAAACTTGTATTTTAATCTCTTTTACAGTGGCCCCGCTGTCTTTGGGCGTGCATTTTCTTAGTTGAAATCTGACGGCTTCATGAAATGAGGTAGATATTTCTAGAAAATCAACTTAAACCTCGGGAAATCAACAGATGCAGCACCTTAAGCTAAATAATTCCAAAGATCTTTCTTATCAGATTCCACGAATCTCTTAGGAAGGATGGAGTTCAATGCTGCATCAAATGAACTTTCTTCAATCGCTGTTCCCTTCCCGCAGAAGAACTCAAAGGCTTTCTCAATGGATTAGAAGTTCTACTGGAAGTACTCCTTCAGCTCCTCGTGCATCTGCACCTCCCAATCGTAACCCTCTATGATATTTCACAAAAGCAAAATGAGTAACAACAAACAAAGAGAAAGACAGAAAATATGCAAATCTTAAGGTATTTTGTCTCTGTATTCTTACCAAAGGCATTCTCCCAGTCACTTTCCGTGAGATGTCCTTTCTTATGAGGGTCCAAGTCAGCAAAGAGCTCTTGCATTAACCTGTCCGTGAGATCGAATCCTCTAAGTGCATCTGTATCTTGCACCCATTTCACGAAATGAGCAAACACCAGCTTCTTACGATATCCACATATCGCTGTAATGAACAAAATTTTCCATCAAAACCACACAAAAAACCCTTAATAATCTCATACCATCAAAACTTTAGGTAAGTGATGCGAACCTCCTCGTGAGTATCAGCCCTAACTGCTGTCTCGCGTTGAGTTTCCAGTCAAACGACGAATAATTATCAATCTTCTTCCCTCCCATGACAGTCTTATTCATTCCATATGTAAAATCTTCCAAGATAAATCTCTTCCAATCAACAAAGCTGACTCTACCTCGTTTGTACTAATCAATCAGCTTAAACAATCTATCGAGCTTAGCTTTCGATAACTCCTCCGCTTTGATCTTCAAGCAATCCTTTAGGAACACCTCCAAATCATCTACAGATATCTCCCTATGGAAATTCTAGTCAATCGCTCTAAACGAATCCTCCACTGTGATACCTTCCTTCCTAAACCACTCTCTAATTCTAAAGATTATCTCATTCTCCCACTCGAAGTTATCTTCTTTGATAATCTAATCCTTCGTCACAACGCTTTTCCGCATGATCTTCAAGAAACTGTTAAAATCCACCATGCCGATGTGTAACTTATCCATATAAGCGAAGAACCCATCTTTAGCAGCTTAAGATAACTTAATCACCTTGTCGATGTTCTCAGAAAACTCCGTAATTGTCAAGAACCCATCGTTATCTGCGTCAAGTAGTTAGAATAACTCAGCAGTTGACATTTTCTTTAGAAGCATTTTGATTCTTAAATCACGTAGAACATTATCAACTTTGTTTTCAGATAGAGGCTTGAAAGGATACAGTGGCTTAGTGTTTAGCGAAGTCGTCCTAGGGTCTAGAGACTTCAAAGTTAACGTTCTCGTGAGATTCCCAGGAACATACGCAGTTTAGTCAAAATACGTATATCGTTAAATAAACAGATCCACATCGTTGTCTTTGATAAACCCATCGCAATCAACATCTAGCTCATTCACGTAGTAGTCTATCTCCAAGCGGTCATTCCCTTTGAATACGTTTCGTTATAAAAATTCCCCCATTTGCTAAAGCGACACGAACTACTCCACAGCGTTGGAAGCGTCGAGAACAAACGAGAATCTTCTCACAGTCTTCAAAAATGAAGGGATCGTGAATCTCTTGTCTTTAATGAATTTCGAGAGTTTATTTGCAAACTCGTTAATGTCAGAGACTGCATCAGGTGCGGAAGCATTTATGTCTACTCTCTCGACGAGTTTCAAAAACGCATAGTAATCGATGTTGTTTAAGTTAACCTTAGGGAGATATCTCACGACTCGATTGATTTCTTTAACAGTTAATTTCAGCTAGCTGCGCATTAAGCAAGTCTTAAAATTGGCTGTATCGAGAATACCCTCACTGTGTTCGTCGTAATTCTCAAAAGACTCCCTAACTTCATTGGGGTTGGCTAGTGCATTTATCTTCTGCTTAATCTTGAAAAGAATGTCTTTGAACCAACTCGGGTCGAATATCTTGTCATCTATTTGGAAAATATCAAAAGAATAGTTATTGTATGGAGTTATTTGATAATTTATGCTCATCCCAATGCAAGAACTTTCTTTAATTAGCTCAATCCTAAAGAGTGAATACAGATCTTAGGGAAGCTAATGATAAAACTAATATTGTACCTTCTTCTTGGCAGTCAATAAGATGAGAGAGATCTTGCATGCTGATGTATTCATTCGGCCCTAGGATTGACTAAGCAACTTTAAGTGCTTTGGTATCTGTGAGAGTGAGATCAAGTCTTTTCAGAGATTCCTTAAGTTATAAGATATTAATTACTGGATGTTCTCTATCTAGTCCCATCGTTTTGAGGACATCATCAGTGTGCAGTTTGCGCTTGTAGATCACATCCTTTATGTACAGTAAGTGCTCATCTAAACGAAATAGTAACACAAAAATAATTAAGATAATATCATAAATATTCATATTCTTTCTGTTCAATTTACTATCATCCTTGATTGTGCTCTTCCAATCCAAGTAGCTAATGAATCCATCTTTGTTCTCATCCAATTTTATAAATAGTTCTTGTGCCTAAGATATCATTAATCAAATAATTAGTAAATTATTATCTTTCCCACTTATAATTATCATTTGTTTACTTATTCCTCATTGAGTTCTAGTTCCATTTTGTTCACAGCCTCAAAGAATTACTTGTAATTAACCTTCACTTTTTGAGTTCTTGTTCGCCCTAAAGCATTGTTGCACATCTCTAAGAATGCCTTTCATATGGTTTATTCAATAATATAATTACTCAGTATTCTCACATCTAAACATACAATATTTTACATCTTAAGCATTGTAATTATTTTGTCTGATCCAGACTTTGAGTCGCTTCAAGGAATACTCAATAGGCCCTAACTCTGGTGCTTTCAGATTGATTGCAGATTGTCTTAATGTGTTCGAACTAGCTGGTCGAACTAATAACGTTTTTCGAAGATTCTCAGCAGTCATTGCAGATACATTCCTGAGAGCTGTTCTAGGTCGACTTTTAGTTGAAAGTGTATCTAGATCTACACCTAGAGTGTTTTTCAAGTAATTCTGAGTGTTCTCATCTATTACAGAGGATGCATTATCAAGCATAGCTAAACGATCAGCTGTCAGATTCATCTCACCTTTTCTCTTACGTTCACTCAACGGTCGTTTAGGAACACCCTACAACATAACATAACATAAGTTTAGTTATTAGAGAAACCAATTCTTTGCATTAAATTACCTTGACTGATTCCACAAGGAACTAATCAAAATGTACAGCTACTACTCCATTTCTAACTTAAAACACTCCTATCCCTGGGATCTCCATGTCCACATTGTTTTTCTGTTTTTAATAACATAAAAGATCAATTCTTCAATGATAAAACACATAAAACTATCAAAAAACACTCCTCCCTCTAAAATCATAATAAAAGCTGTTAAATAATTAATTACTGCTCTTGTTTGATCAGCTAGCTATCTAATAACTCTGGTTAATGCTATTTTGACTGTTTCTTTGTTTGTATTGGCATACTAAGAAATTTCAGTGAAGTTGATTTTTGCTGTCGAGATTGATCCGTTCGTTTGAACATTAAATGGTCGGAGATGCCCATTCATAAAAATACCTGTTTTTAAACTCCAACCAAGCACAAACTCTCTAGACACTAAGAACACAGGATCACGATATTATTTGTCACGTTCTTCAGGATTAGTCACTCCCTTAGAAAAAAAAGCAATTAAAATGAAGTTGAAAGAGAGAGGGGGAAAAGATAAGCTATTCTGGCTGGTTATTGTACAGTGAGATTGCATTCCGGCGCTGTGAATGTGAAAGTACCAAAATTAGGGATTGTAACACCTCTGCCCATTCGTAGCTACCTAGATAAGTACAAACCTGCAGGGGAAAAAAAACATTTTTTGTTAAAAAAGACAAAGAACAAATAAAATAGACATTTGCTTTTGTCTAAGCAAATCCTTATTACCAAAGGCTCCCCATGCTTTCGTTAGGCTGTCTTCATCGACTTGTCCATTAAGCAATGGTATTCTGAGAAACATAAAAAAGTTCAATGTTGCAACCTTGCAATTGATATTGCTTGTATTATGATAATCTTATGTGTCTTAGCCCATAATTCAATGAACAATACTCACATTAAGCTTAAATTGTTGTTCTTTTTGATGCTTTTGCAGATGCTATGGTTATCTATTATATTTTACTTTGATTATGCTCTTGCTATGAGTGAATCGAACACTTGTTGTGTTTTGACTGACGCAAAGGTCTTCTCTGAGTTGACACTCTTCATCCTCTTTTTGCTTGATTTAAGTTTCAGATTTAAAGATTCTCTCTCTTTCTCTTGCAGCCCCCTTCAGAAAATATTAATAATATCTAACAGTCCCATCCTAAGAATAAACTGATTTCTTCAATTAATAAATTCAAGTTGATTTTCACATAAAAGAAGGTTTTAAATAAGAAATAATACTTATTGATAGGTTAAGATTCTTTGAATGATTCGAGAAACATGAACAATACCAACATTATTAAGCTGAGGGATTAGATTAAAATGTTCAAATTACAAGTTAAATTTAGGCATTTTTGAAACAGATTCATCAGCAGCAATTGTAATTAAAGTAATCATTTTAATAATTTTCTTTAAACCACCACTAACTGATCTTTCTAATAGCAATTGCAATAAGTTCTTCTTGTAGTAAAATTTTTAGTATTTAAATGCTTTGCCATCCAAAGAAGTTATTCCTTTTAAATGATGAATGTCATGGACTGATCAAAGGATTTCAATACAAATCAAACCTTCTTTCTTAATCATTCATTTTCTTGGATATTTTGATAATTTTCTAAGAAAATTAAGCAAAAACACTACTTCTGTGTATGTCCACGAGCCAATACACATTTCTGTAAATTTCAAATACATATCACAATTACACCCAAATAATTAATCAAATCACAATATTTCAACAAATGGAAGAAAGCAGCTAAAACGCGAACATCTCTGAAGTTGCAACTAAACTGCAGTAGCAAGAAGATGCTATTGTAGGCAAGGCAAAGCAAGTCGAACGAGAAATGAATGCATTAAAGGAATAGAAGCTAGAGCTTTTGCTGAAGATGTTCAAAGATCAATTGATGAGAGATTTTTAGAAAGACATTGATTCTTACAAGCTAGAATAAGATGCAGAGTAAAAAAGAAACATGGAAGTGCTGTCAAAAGAAAAAGAAATCAAAACGGAGAAACTACTTAAATTGCAGGTAGGGATAACATTACAGTTAGGGGTACTAGAGAGAGTGTTGTGGTCAGGAAAACTAAGAGAATGTTAACAGACTAATTAATAATAATGGTTTATGGTTATTTTATTTATTTTTGGATACTCTTTTTTCCTAGCGAAACATTGGAGAGCAAATTGAGACATTGAAGCTGATGAAAGAAGATTTAGAGGAAAAGAAGGAAGAAATAGAAACATCCTATCAAGCAGCTCAAGAATATCTCAAAAACGAAGCTGTTAACAATTTAGTGGAGTTCTAACAGAGATGTCGCTCGTAGATCGATGCTAAAGTCAAGGAATTCAGAGGATAAGTCTCCTTGAGGAATCTTTGAAAAGGAAAAAGAAAAGGAAAGATAGATTGTGTGCTTTTAAAAGTGAAAATAATTGTTTTTAAAGTGCATTTTAGCATGAAATAATTAGGTGTCTGTAATGTAAGCGGGTGTGTATGAATTAGAAATATTTTTTAAAATATTCAGAAAATAATACTTCATATTAGCACACACACATACACAAATATCTCTATTTTTCATTCTCTCTTTGATAATATTAATCATTTTTCGAGTTTTGAAATGTGTAATCCTAATGCTAATATCTTTCAATCTGTGTTGGTTGGAACTAATGGATCGAATCCAAGTTCTTCTACGGGGATGACGAACTCTGATAGTTTGCCTTCATATGCTTTGACCATATGTGAATGTGCTTTTCTGATTTGTTTCAATTACTACTGCAATTCTGCTATCAACTCATTCTTCAATGCCTCTGTCTCTTCCAAGCTCTTCGATATTGAACCTTCATTTTATTGTGATAAAAACAATAAGCAATTAAACGTGTTTTTTCTAGTTTTTCTGTTATTATCTTACCAACTGAGTTAGGATCAATATTAGCAGCAGTGAGAGCCTAGTGTATCTATAGATCTCTAATCTCTAGTTCTTCTCTCAAGTTCGACACTTTCTTCTCCAAGATTAGATTCTGTTTTTATCACACAGAACAAATAATTAAATATTTCATGAACTACATTTTTCCATTGTGAATATCCTTTTACTTCAAGACCCGATTTCTGGTGTATTTCGAACACTGTCTAATTGAATTTCGCATAGAGTGCATTCCTCTCTCTTTCTAGATACTTGAACTACTGCAACTTCACTTCATATTCATATTCTAATTTCCTGAAGAGTTTCTCTTACGCATCGATCTTCTTCTTGAGGAGTTCCTTCTCTTTGATAATTCCTTCTTATTCTTGTTCTTGCTTAAGCAACGCATTGATTTCAATCTCCAACGCTAGCAAAGGCTCTTTTAGCTCCTTGAATCCTTTCTCAGTTTACTGCAGTGTCTTCTTGTATTCTTCCTCTTTCGTTTGAAGTTCTTTGATTTCATTTTTCAGTGTTTTCCTGTAATCTAGATTTGTCGCTGTGATTTCAGAATAATAGTTCTTGATGTCATTGTACTTAGTAGTATGCTACTTGATGATCTCCACAATCTTCTAGTTTTTGTTATCCTCAAGTTGTTTGATCATTGCTGCACGTGCTTCTTCCATTTCTTTCGTTAAGTTTTGCATTTTCAAATCGTATTTCCTCTTTATGTCATTCACCACTCTCTCGTATTCTTAGATGATTTAAACACAAAGAGTTATGACAAGAAACTCTGTAATGATATTTGATTTACCTTATCGCATGAGAGTCATTTGTTTGTCTTACTCTGATTTGAGTGCAAAGACATAGTCGTAGTTAGATATTTCTTGCTCTTTTTTCTAATTTTCAAATCAAACATGTCAAAATAGAAAGATAAAACACTAAATAATTGAATTATTTGTTTACAGTGACTTTAAGCGATCTAACATCCGTTTTAAGTTCTCTAGCTTTCGTTTTATGTTGGTCTTCAAGCTGCTTCAGAGTCACCTCAACGTCTTTCTTGAGTTCACTCTGTTGATCTTGGTTCTAAAACAGCAAGTGTTTAATCCTTACAGAAAAAGAAATTACCAAAATATTTTAACAATTTGACAAATTCAGTTTAATTAACTCTATGAACTGCTAATCTGTTCATTTCTCTGCTTACTTTTGCTTGTAGACATTGAGAGTCATAAAATGGTTCTCCGTCAGATCTTATATTTCTCTCTCCTTGTTGATGAGTTCAGATTTCTTGTCTTCTAGCTCTTTCTTCCCGATGATCCAATTGTAATTGATCTTCTACCTCTCCTACTGATAAAACGCCAGCAATTTCTTTTCCTCATTGAACTACTCCACTAAAGCTCTCGCCTCCATGCGCATTGCTTTCTTGTATTCTTCGCTTTCACTATCGTTAACTCCTTCGGCTGCTTTTCTTGCATCTTACTCCAGCTCTGCCAATCAACCAAAATGAATAGTTAAAACTATCGGTATTATCTCCAAATGCTCATCGTTTACTAGTCACAGGAGCTGCTCCTCCCTTTGGTGCCTTCTTGGCTGTCTTGGACATTCTATTTAATTTGAACTCTTTTTTGCTGTCTTTGAATTTATAATATAACTTCTTTCTTTTCCTTAACTTGATTGATCACATATTCAACACCCAGTTTCTATCATCAATATCATTTAAAGAGATGAGCATATTATTATTTTCTTATTTTCATAGATTCGTTCTTTTGTTATTTCCTGAATCAAATAGCATAGATCTACTCCACTTTTCTACATTCTTAATGCTATTTGATATTTCAAACAGCTTTTAAATAGACAAACTGATGAGGAATGATAAATACTAACCAAAAAATATCAATATGTTTCTCTTTTTTCTATTCTTCATCTATTTCATTTTATGCGACAGAAAAGTATCTTCTATTATGATAAAAACAATAAATCATATGAGTTTATTCTCATGAAGCTGCTTTCAATCAATGTGGGCTTGCTAATACAATATCATCTCAAATAAATTTCACATTCTTCAATTGAAATAATGCACAATTTTTAATGAAGTGAAGCTTTTTTGATTGTTTTGGAATTTTTAGTAATTTAATCACTAAAGTATGCTCATTCGTTGGTAATTACTAAAAATTTTTTTCCAAGTTAATTCAGGCACAATCCTTAACTTTTTCAATGTTTCTACGTTTAATTCAGATACTTTTTACAACCGCTGAAAAATATCTATTTAATTCAATTTATTTGATTAAATTTTTTAATTATTTTTGTAATTTGAGATTGTTTTTTTTGTAATTTGTAATTTATTTTGAATTTATTGTTTTTTATTTTTTATTTTTTAATGTTTTATTTAAGTATATGAATGCAGCACAGCAGGAACAAAGCCGCTGGTTGATAATATATGCTTCAGAGCGTTTCGATATAATACAGACATGATTTGTGATAATAATAGTAGAGCTATTTCGATTGTTTCTTCCAAATAATCATTTTTTGTTATTATTTGTGTATGTATAATACTTTGTTGTGTTTCTTCTTTAGTATGAGAAAAACCTCATCTAAAAAATGGCAGCTTATATTTATTGATGCTGCACAACAACATAACGGAGGGAATAATGATCCGATAAAGCCGAATGATATGCTAGTGAAATACAATTGTCGTCACAAAGCTATTGGAGGCTTGATGAAGTGGGTGATCAGACAATTGCAGGCACTCGGGAATAAACCCAAAAACTCAATCATTCTTTCATTCATTATCTCTCACTTTTAATGGAAAAACTTGTTTTTTTTGCTTTTTTCTAATATTTGTTATTATTTCTCTAGGTTTTAATTATTGGGGGGGTTTCAGACGCTTCTCTTAGATTGATTGCTCAAGGAAAACTCTCGTAGAAAATTTGAATGGAGTTTTCCCTCCCCCCCTCAATTATCTCAAAGAAACAAAAATCGCTGATATTTTCTCCCAATCAAATCAAGGTTAAGAATGCAGTATTATTGTCCCCTAAATGTCTAGCTTGAGAAGACAGTTCTTCTAAGCTAAAAAGAATTATTATTATTATTGTATTTAAGTTTCGACTGCACAGATAATAATACAAATTTACTGATAATAATAACAGTACTGTAATTATTTATTTCTATTTATAATATCCTTGTAACTATTACTTGAAATATAAATTAAATAAACTTTCCATTAATGTTAATACTAAGATAAAGCAGATTCCCTTTCAAAATAGCTATCTTTCTCTATTTTAGCTCAGCACCCTTCTAATAATGAGATTCATAAAGTTAATTTTCATGAAACAAAAATAAATCTAATTTTCACATAATGTTTGCAACTAATTACTATGTTCCTCCCCCCGTGTACCTTGTACTAGCAAATAATCAAGCTCTTAATCTCTCTCACTCTCTCTCCCTTCTTACGCTTTATTTCGTCTATCTTTGTTGAGAACTCACAAATTAACTAAAATAAGTTCTGTAATGCTTGTTTATCTCTAAAACAAAGAACTAAAATATCGTAATTTAATCAAATAACCCTCCATAAAGCTTAATCATCTGTTATTCAATGTTGAAGTTCTTTGCAACTGGCGAACTACCTAAAGATCCATCTAAGCCTCCTCAGTTCCTTCCTTGCTTTGCTAGTCCTGTAAGAATTTACATTCTTAGCCTTTAAAGCTATTTCTTTGATTGGTAAAACCTTCCAAAGCTAATACTGTTTTTACCAACTACAACAACAGGGAGAAGGATCTCATATCAACTAAAGAAACTATTAAGACTAGTTTTCCTATGAATTCAAGTAAGCCGCTAGGTAGAGCCATCCAAGATCTTCATACTAAAAGCAGTTTTAATCGCAGAACCAAAACTACTCTCCAACAAAGTACAAACATAGCTCAAGAGCCAGAGAAAGAAGGGTTTAAATAATAGCTAATTTGTTTTTTGAATGGGATTGATTCTATTAGCAAGTACTTCTAGAGTCAATACAACTCAGTGAATCAAGCCAAAGCAGCAGAATCAACACAAGGACAAGAAGATCCCAGAATATAGAATCTAGAGAACTGCAGCCATGCATCCAACTGGAAAATTGTCAAGGAAAGATAGTTTGCAAGGTAGAACAACAGATTCATTCATTTAATTTATCTTTCCAAAGGGATGTGATAGTAAGAAAGAAATAAATAAAGTCTCACAGTTAGAAAAAATAAGTAAATAAAGAAGATAGAGATTGGATATGCAAAATAAGAGATTACTTACTAATTTAGATAAACAAAATAAGATTAACATAATGTTAGAGATCTTGGGGAGGATCGGTTGCAGGGTTTGAAGTAATATTTGTAAAAACCCACAATAATCTAGGATTACTTTTATTGGTATTTCAGGGGTTATTTCTTGAAATTTAACAATCTTTTTAGATTATTTGGTATATTTTTTTTATGATTTGTTGAATTCCCCTTCCCAGCTAAACTCATCGTGGATCTGAGCCAGCAGTGATGATAGGAACATTACTTGGGAAATCTGACTTTGAAGCTGAGAGTACTCAAGGAAATAGTCAAAGAGGAGAAAAAGATACTTAGAGAAGTTTTCGAAAGACCTTTTCATCGACGTTTCTACCAAGAGATAATATGTACATAACTAGACCACTGCTTCGTCTGAATTCAGATTAAAAGGAACAAAAGCTCATTCACACTGCCTTGTAAGCTTAATACAATATCTTGAGTTGTTATTGAAATTTCATTAATTGTCTTTTTATTATTTTTAGGACTGTATCTGATGATGCTCCAGCTTGGTGCTAATCAGTGAATAAGTTCTACACTGTGGACAGTTTCGATTCAAATAAGAAAGCTAGACTCAAACCTTTCTAGAACACTGACATCTTTGGCAATTAGCTTTCTAAATTCAACAATCAATTCCAGTTTTAATGTCTTGAACCGGATATCAACCAAAGATTTGTAAGAAACCAAACTTGCTGCTAGCACTGCAAACTCAACTTCATTTTTTCTTTATTATATTTAACAGGAGAAGAAGCGCATGGTTGTAGCGGATAAAGTAGATGTTACAGGAATAAGAACTCTAAGTAAGAACAAAAATATGGGAGGATATAATAACTAATAGATTAACATAAACTGGCCAGAATATATTGGATTGTTAATTATTTAATGGATTATTTTGGAATGTAGCTAAGGAGCAGTTAAAGCGTGGGAAGTGCAGAATAGATTGGAAAGAAAATTCAGCTAGCCAAAAATATGATCATCCCGAGACATAGAGGAAAGTTGGTAGCACCTCAACTCCGTTCATCAAGGAACTAGAGAGGAAGAGAAACCCAAGTAAGTTTGATCTCACGAAAATAGGATAATCTGAGGTCTACACTAGAATCTAAAAGGATAAGAGCGTGCAGCTGAAAATAGGACATGGAACAGCTCAGACCCTCAATCCACTTAAATACTGAGAGAGAGTGCACTGAGAGATATTGTTGTTGATTACTCATTTTGATGGAGTATTGGGGTTTCCGTTATTGTATTGTATTGAACCTGGAGAAGAGATGAGTAACATATCAAAGATAAATGGCTGTAGTATGAGTGTTTTCAAATAATTGTATCTTGTATTCTGTGTTGAATTAGTTTTCAAATGGGGCATTCTAAATAATCTCAGTTGGAAGCTATTTGACTGTTTAAGGGGGGATAATTGAAATCAAAATAATCTAAAAGAAAATATATTTTAAATTGGGTAATTTATCAAAGATCTCCCTTGAAGTAGTTTTTCTTAGTAGTGATTTTAAGCTTTGATTGATTTAGTTCTGACACTCATTTGGTTTCTTCTATGTACGTTTGCCAACTCAAACATGAAAATGAAAAAATAGTTGAATTTATTGTGTTCATTAGTTGCCTTTGGAGGGAATAGCTAATGAGAAATCGAATAAATACTATGATGAAATGAACCATTAAGTTGAAATAATGTTTTATTAGAATCATGCAGCCCCAATTATTCTATCAGAGAGTGGATTTGATACAAACTAAATCCTTATTTTTTTTCAAGAAATCACTAGAATTTTCTTCAAATTCCTCCCTTTGTTAAAAAGTTGTAGTAATTTTTACTGAAAAAATGTTTTAGGTTTCTGATAATT